>Ga0209121_10003522_pt1 | contig 15140 bp, 10 predicted proteins | sample Cruoilmetagenom3_FD_187292 | JGI IMG/M metagenome (GOLD analysis project Ga0209121, IMG submission 187292) | Oil polluted marine microbial communities from Coal Oil Point, Santa Barbara, California, USA - Sample 3 (SPAdes) (version 2) | ecosystem: Environmental > Aquatic > Marine > Oil seeps ...
GGTAGGGAAAGCGAGGGCTATGGACATATATTTTAACATAGTTTTGCCATTCTCTGCCGTAATTTTTGAACAGCGAGGAGAAAGTAAATATGCGGATTTTCTTTATAAAGCCTATGAGCTGCATCCTCCCCTTGTCAGTAATTTTATTACAAGAATAATGGAGAAGCAGCTCTTTTGCAATAAGAAAGATGATGCAAGGAGAATTGTTAACTCAGCAAGAAGATATATGGGGCTGATAATGTTATATTACAAAAATAAGGGGATTAAAGAAGATAAAGAATGAAGAAAAATCTTTTTGAGAAAAAGGAAGAACAGACTGTTAGTAAACATAATATTTTTGAAAATTATCTTGAGAGTGGCATTTCTCAAGTCTTATCTAAGGCGACCTCGAAGCCACCAAGAATCGTATACGGTGATAAAGGTTCAGTAAAACAGGTTGCCGACGGCTCCATTATCAAGCGATTTGATAAGACCCCTTATCCGGTAAAGCCTACAGATGTGATTTGTCCTCATTTTCTTGAGTTGAAATGGGCTTATGGCTGTCCTTTTGATTGTAGTTGGTGCTACCTAAAGGGAACCTTTCGTTTTAGACCCGAGGGAATAAAACCTGCTTATAAGGACCTAGAGAAGGTAAAATTGCATGTAGAGACTTTTCTTCACGAAGTAGAAACTCCTGAAATTCTCAATACTGGAGAAATAGCTGATTCATTGATGGGTGAAAATGGAGACTGTCCCTTTTCCAAGTTCATCATCTCACTTTTTCAAAAGCAAAACAGGCATAAGGTCCTTTTCGTGACAAAATCAACAAATGTTAAGAATCTTTTGGAAATAACTTCGCCTAGACAGGCTATAGTAAGTTTCAGTCTTAATGCTAAACCTGTAGCTGAAAAGTGGGAAAAGAAAACACCTTTTGTTAAAAAAAGAATAGAGGCAGCAAAAAAGCTTTCCGATGCCGGCTATGAGGTGAGAATTAGGATGGACCCAATGGTTCCGATTGAAAATTGGGAAAAGTATTACATTCAACTTATAGATGAGATATTTTTAAGACTTATTCCAGAGAGACTTACTTTTGGTTCCTTGCGGGGGCTTCAGAGCACAATCAACGGCACAAAAGATACCAGTTGGGTCAAGTATTTAAAAGAGGGGTCGAATTGGGGAAGAAAGATTGATTTTACCACAAGACATAGGATGTACACGGCGATAATTGAGCAGTTAGGGAATAGATATGCCTACCACAACATTGCTCTATGCAAAGAGACAAAAGCTATGTGGGAGAAATTAGGAATGGATTGGAAGCAAATTAGATGTAATTGTGTGTGGTAAAGGAAGGCAAGATAATGGAAAATAGGGGTCAGGTCTCAACATTTAACAAAATAATTTTATTTATTTGGCTAACAATCCTTCCTTCTGGGAGGAATTGACCGAAAAAATTGGAATTGACAAGAGAACTTGGAGTGTCAACGACTTCAGTGAGAATGCATACCGACAAATTACAGGTAACATTCGTTCCAGAAAAAGGTGGAATGTTTTTCTGGTTACCACCCCGATATAAAGAATTTTCCATAGAAAAAGTTCTTACCGAAATTATAAAATCGATCCCTGCCCTTTCCTTTCAAGATACGAAAATCCCCCTCGTCTTACCTGCAACCTGGGTCCTTAAAAGAAAGCCAAAATCTAAAGCTTCCAGAATTCTTAATGTATCGGGAAAAACTCTCTCTGTTATAGACTCAATAACTTTCCTTGCTACTATTGACAGTGCTGAATCTTCCCGTAAAAAATTAAGTTCCTCCCTTAGAATATGGTCCCTTGCAGCTAAATTCGCTCTGGAACTTATAGTTAGAGGAGAGATGATACCATCTCTTACAGCGCAATCTGAAGGTTCCTTTAAGGCAGGCTGGAGAATATCATTATGGATGGATGAGGATAGAGAAAGGTTGGCAAAACTAACAAAAGCTATGCCTTTGGCTGCTCACAGCTTAGCTTATAGAGAAAAAGATAAAAACAGCTCTCCCGCTGTATATACAGCAAAAATTATTCTGCAAAAATTTCTTGATGAGGCTGCCGATAATTTAGTTCGCTATAGTTATAAAATTTTTGAAGAAAGAAATGAGCAAGGGTTTATTCTTCAATCTTTTGACGAGGCCTGGGATGCTCGCTTTATAAAATCATTGAGTAGTTCGAACTCTACTTTTTCTACAAAAGGATTTAGCGAACGTTCCATCCCTCAATTATTGAATAGATGGTTAAGGCCCGGGGCAATTTCTCACCAGAGGGAGAACTACAGAATATGCTTTCGGCTGAAGATACCCTTAGATGCCTCGAAGGATGATGGTAAATGGCAGATAAATTACTTGCTTCAGGCAACTGATGACCCCAGTCTTCTCATTTCCTCTGAGAAGATATGGAAATCTTCTAAAAAAGAGTTAAAATTTTTGAATCGCACTTTCAAAGAGCCTCAGGAAAAACTTCTAATGGGATTGGCTGAGGCCTCTAATATTTTTTTGCCTTTAGCTGAGAGCCTGAAAACAGCAAGACCATCCTATGTGAAAATAGATGTTAATGAAGCCTGGCGTTTTATACAGGATGCTGTTCCTTTATTACAACAGTCAGGTTTTGCTGTCTTGCTACCTCAGGAATTTACTCGAGCAGGGCAAAGACGAATAAAAGCCAGGATGAGAGTAGGCTCAAGGAAATCGAAGAGTCCAGGTGAATTGGGAACTGGCAAATTTGGCCTTGCTTCTCTCATAGATTATCAATGGGAAGTAGCGCTAGGAGACAAGACTTTAAGCATCTCCGAATTCAAACAAATAGCTCGTCTCAAACAACCTCTTGTTCACTGGCGCGACCATTGGGTGATGATAGACCCGGCAGAAGTTGCTCAAATTAAGGAGTTATTTGATAAAGCTACCTCAGGAAATTTGACACTCCAGGAAGCCTTATCTGCCACCCTTCTGGGTAAAAAAGAATATCCTGACCTTGAGTCTCCAGTGGAAGTAATTGCTACAGGGAATATAAAATCTCTCCTGGATACTCTTAATAGCAACAAAACTCTAAAGTCTATTAGAACCCCTTCTACTTTTCGGGGAAAACTGAGACCTTATCAAAAAAGAGGACTTGTATGGCTCAATGGTATGACTGATTTAGGCTTTGGTGTCTGTCTTGCCGATGATATGGGTTTAGGAAAAACCATTCAGGTAATAGCCTGGCTACTTCACCGAAAAAAGCTTTCCCTTGCTCATTCACATCCTGTTCTGGTTATATGTCCGACATCGGTATTGGGCAACTGGCAAAGAGAAATAGAGCGATTCTCTCCGAAGCTTCCTGTTGTACGCCATCATGGTCTTGACCGGGCCCGTTCAAAAAAGGCTTTAAAGAAGAGTTTTTCTCCTGATAGCGTGGTTCTAACCACTTATTCTCTGGCAAGGCGTGATAGGGAAATTTTATCGCAAATTGAGTGGGGAGGAGTTATTCTGGATGAGGCTCAGAATATCAAGAATCCTTTTTCTCAGCAGGCCAGAGCCGCCCGTCAATTTAAAGCCCAGAATAGAATTGCTCTTACAGGAACACCCGTAGAGAACAGACTCTCTGAATTATGGTCTATTTTTGAGTTTCTCAATCCTCACTTTCTCGGACCTTTGAAAAAATTTAAACGTAACTTTGCCCTTCCCATAGAACGATATAAAGACCCAGAAGCAACAGAGAAGCTCAAAAAGCTTACCACACCATTTTTACTTAGAAGATTAAAGACTGACAAATCTGTCATTACTGACCTGCCTGAGAAAAATGAAATGAAGGTTTTCTGTAATCTGACCGGGGAGCAAGCTACCTTATACCAGGCTCTTCTTGATGAGACTATGGAGAAAATAGAAAAGAGTGAAGGTATTGCCAGGCGCGGTCTTGTTCTTTCTTTGATGATGGCACTTAAACAAATATGCAATCATCCCTCTCTTTACCTGCGGGAAAGCGCATCTTTATCCGCTCGTTCAGGAAAATTAGAGCGATTGGTTGAGATGAGTGAAGAGGTAATTGAGGAGAAAAGTCATGCCTTAATATTTACTCAATTTCGAGAAATGGGATACCTTCTAGCTCGCTATTTAGAAGAAAAACTGGAGGTAGAAGTTCCTTTTCTCCATGGCGGTGTCCTGAGCAAAAAAAGAGATGAGATGGTTCGCTCTTTTCAGGAAGATGAGGATGCTTCTCCTCTCTTTCTCATTTCTCTTAGAGCAGGAGGTACAGGACTTAATCTAACCCGGGCCAGCTTTGTATTTCACTTTGATAGGTGGTGGAACCCAGCGGTGGAAAACCAAGCAACCGATAGAACCTTTCGTATAGGACAAAAAAAGAATGTGCAGGTATATAAAATGGTCTGTCTGGGAACATTGGAAGAAAAAATCGACAAAATGCTAGAGGACAAAAAGGAACTGGCAGATAGGATAATAGGTGCTGGCGAGAAGTGGATTACAGAAATGTCTAATGATAAGCTCCGTGAAATTTTGACTTTGAGTAGTGAGGCTACAATTGATTCGGAGGAGGAATAATGGCAAAAAGAAAAGCGTTTGGAAAAACCTGGTGGGCTAAGAAATGGATAGAAGCATTAGAGATTCTAGGCAGTAATTATTCAAATAGACTGCCACGTGGCCGCACTTATGCTCGCAGAGGCGCGGTGGCCGATTTAATAATCACCCCTGGGGAAGTAATGGCTAAAGTGCAGGGGACAAGACGAACTCCTTACAGAGTCAGGATAGGACTTAAAGCTTTGACTGATAAACAGTGGCAGAAAGCAATAAAAGTATTAGCCAAGCGCGCTATCTTTGCTGCCAAACTTCTCATGGGAGAGATGCCGCCCAATATAGATGAGGTATTTAACAGTTGCGGTCTTTCTCTATTTCCTGCCAGAGCAACTGAGCTTAAAACAAGCTGCTCTTGTCCTGATTGGGCTAACCCTTGTAAACATATTGCTGCCACACATTATATCCTGGCAGAGGCATTTGACCGTGACCCATTCTTGCTTTTTGAGTTAAGGGGATGGACAAAAGAAAAAGTCTTAGAGGAGCTGAGAACAGCACGGAGTTTAACAGATCTTCCGGAAAAAGAGCCTTCAAACGTCGGGGGAAAGGAAGCTTTAGAGAAAGTAGTTCTCGATGAGCTGGATGAAGAAAAATTTGTGAGCTCAGGGGCATCCCTGGAAGATTTACATTTTCATATTGTTGAGCCTAAGAGGAAATTTGCCATTTTTAAAAAGCTGGGGCCTCTATCAGATAAGATTGATTCTCACTTGATTGTTCCTTTTCTTGAACAAATCTATCAGAATACAAGTAAAATAACTTATGAGATTGCATTTACTTCCCCAACCAAAAAGAAAAAAGGTTCAGAAAGTGAACTTGGGTCTTGACATTTACAGAATATGTATTATTTTGGTCAATGGACTGACTAAAATTATACCCATTTTGGTCAATTTATTGACATAAGGAGTATAAATGGAAGAAAGTTTATTATTTCATAATCCTTGGTGGAGCGACGCAGCAAGAATAGACTCAGATAAGAATCTCAAAGCAGTGGAAAATTCATCCATCAAATGGAGGCAAGAAAAGGTAGTAAGCTTTGATCTTGAAAAAGATGCAGTGTATACTCTCCGCGGACCCCGTCAGGTAGGTAAAACCACTCTGATTAAAAACATGATAAGAGGTCTTTTGAAAAGCGGGACCAAACCTCAGTCTATTTTCTATTATTCTCTGGATTTAGAAAGGAAACCGGAAGACATTATGCGCATTTTCCAGCAGTTTCTAGAATTCTCCAATGCCTATAAAATTCCGCGAAAGTATGTTTTTTTAGATGAGATAACTCTTATAGAAGATTGGCAGTACGCTTTAAAGAAAATAATTGATTTAGGATGGGGCGAGAAGACTTCTTTTCTTCTTACTGGTTCTTCAACTATAGACTTAAGAAAAGGGACAGAGAGATTACCAGGGCGTCGGGGTAAAGTGTATCCACCTGATAAGGTGCTCCTTCCTATGAGTTTTAGAGAATTCTGTGATAGTCGAGGTTTTTCTCTGCCTTTGCCTTTTTCTCATATCACCCTAAGAGATTTTGTTTTTCGCTCCCCAAAGACTTACAAAAAAATAAGTCCCTTCAAGCCATTTTATCCAGAGTTGCAGCCTTTTTTTGATGGCTATCTTCGAACGGGAGGCTTTCCCTTAGCTGTAGAAAGTTTATCTTCCTCAGGAGAAATTACTCCCGATGTTCTGGAAACCTATTCCTCAGTTATAATTTCAGATTTTGAGAAATTAGGAAAGAATAGAGTTACTTTGAATCAAATTATTCGTAGGCTTTATCTAACCTACACAACACCCATAAGCTGGCAGTCTTTGGGAAAAAGTGTGGATGTTGCTTCTCGCAACACAACCAGGGAGTATGTAGAGCTTTTAGCAGATTCTTTCTTGATTACTATTTTATACTTTCTTGATCGGAAAAACCGGCAAGCTTCGAACAAGAAGAATAAGAAGTTTTATACTGTCGATGCTTTAATCTACAGACTTTTTACTTCTCTTACCTCTCCCATAGCCGGTCAAGCGATGATGGAAAATCTTGAATGGATAGCAAAAAATGTAGAGGGAGTAGTACTAAACCACCTGGTAAGAACTGTGGAAACCCAGCTTACTGAAGGATTCTCTAATCTTACTAATACCTTTTACTGGCGCTCTTCTAAGAATAGAGAGATAGATATTGTTGTCCTTCTGGAAGATAAGGAGGTGCCTATAGAGATAAAATATCAGGATAAAATTACTCCTTCCGATTATACTACTTTGAAGCGGGTCTTTAAAAGAGGGATAGTAGTTACCAGGAAAGATTTTTTCATCGATGAGAATATAATCGGTATTCCCGCTTGCTTCTTTCTTTATCTTTTGAGTGGTGATTGAAATAAATAAAAGAGGTCGCTATGGCCACGCAACTGCTTAAAATTTCTGACAGAGTCAGAGCAGGAAAAAAGCTGAGTACAGTTATAGCAATAGAATCTCGGCCAAAAGCAACAATCTATACTATTGCCTTCTCAAAAGGTTCTCCCAGAAAATTCCTGTCTCCTCCTACCGCAATCGAAAAGTCATTGAGGAGATGCCTGAACTTATCTCTTGTGCTGTCATATTGCCTGGATAGGAGGTAAAATTTATGCCTGCGTATAGAAACCAGAGATTATTCTCCGACCATTATTTAGGGGAGATTCTTCCTCAGTCTAATGAATGGAAATATACGAATAAAGAGAAATTGAACGAAGCTTTCGAAAGAATGCAATCTCTTTATCAGGAAAAGTGCAAAATAATTCCTTCCCTAAAAGAATCACAGCTAGAAGAAGAATTCATAAGGCCAATCTTAAGAATATTAGGTCATATTTATACACCACATCCTTCTATTGATAAGATATGGGAGGGAGCGAGGGAGCCAGATTATGCCTTTTACCCCTCTGGAGAGGCCAAAAAAGAAGCGTCCATTGGAAAAGCTATCGCTATTGGTGAAGTTAAGCGGTACGGAAGGCCTCTTGGCAAGAAGCTAAAGGGCGAGCATCCCCTTGAAGTTCAAAATCCCTCGCTGCAGATGAGTCGTTATTTGTGGCTCTCCGAAGTTCGCTGGGGAATATTGACTGATGGCAGATTTTGGCGGCTTTACGAGCGAGAAACATCTAAAAGAATTGATATTTTTTATGAAATTGATCTTGAAATATTGCTTAAGAAGGGTGATATAGAAGATTTTAAATATTTTTATCTTTTCTTCTGCAAGGAAGCTTTCCCGGAATTCCTACAAAGAGTTTATAGCGAAAGTCTGGATTACGCTGAAAAAGTCGGCGAGGAACTTAAGGAAAATGTCTATCAAGCTCTAAGGCTCTTGGCTGAAGGTTTTCTTAAAACACCAGAGAATAACCTAACCCCTGAGAACCTAAAGGAAATTCATGATAACTCCTTGGTTCTACTGTATCGATTGCTTTTTACTCTTTATGCTGAGTATCGCCGGCTTCTCCCTCTTGAAGAAAATGAGCTTTATACTAATACCTATAGCCTTGATTCTATAAAGAAGGAGATTCGAGATAAGATTGACCGCAATTCTCCTCTGTCTCGTGCTCATACCCATTATTGGGATAGACTTAGGGAACTTTTTGGAACGATAAATTCTGGAGATCCTGAGATGGGTGTTCCTTTCTATAATGGTGGCCTTTTTGAGCCACAAAAGCATGCTTTTTTAGAAGAATATAGAGTTGCTGACTTCTATGTCGCGAAAGTTATTGATCTTCTTTGTCGCTCCAAAGACAAGGCTTTTATAGATTATGCAAGTCTTGAGGCAAGGCATTTAGGTTCTATTTATGAGGGACTTTTAGAGTATAAAGTTAAGATAGCCGAAGAGGCTCTTGTGGCTACAAAGAAAAAGGGGAAAGAGGTCTTTGTCCCTTTGAGAGAAGCCAAAGCTTCGGGAAGTAAGATAAGAGAAAGCGAAATTATAGAAAGCGGCGAGCTGTATGTGGCAACCGACAAAGGAGAGCGTAAAGCAAGTGGAAGCTATTATACTCCAGAATATATTGTCAAATACATCGTTGAGAATACGTTAGGACCGGTTATAGAAGAAAAGAAAGAATTAATAAAAGGAAAAATGCAGGAGTTACAGAAGAAATTCAAAGGCTCTAGAGGCTATAATCGGGATATTTTTGAGAAACAGCTAAGGCAAGCCGCGGGTGAGCTAATCAATGAAATACTGAAGATAAAAGTTCTTGATCCTGCTATGGGAAGCGGCCATTTTCTTGTTGAAGCTACAGACTTTTTAGCTCATGCTCTGGTAGAGGCATTAAACAGTGAAGTAGTTTTTGAACCGTCAAAACAAGGCTGGTTTTTACGAGATGAAGCTACTTTTGACAGAGATGAAGATGATATCCGCTGGGCAAGGCGAGAGGTGGTAGAACGCTGCATCTACGGAGTTGACCTAAATCCCTTAGCTGTAGAGTTGGCAAAGCTTTCCCTCTGGCTTCGTACGGTGACTAAAGGTAAACCCCTTAACTTCCTTGACCACCATTTAAAATGTGGAAATTCCTTAATTGGGGCAAGAGTTGATGATTTAGCCAACCTGCCTGAGCTTAGAAAGAAGAAAAAAAGAGAAGAAATTCCAGTCGCACAGGGTGTTCTCTTCGATATATCCCCTATGACAATAGACTTGGGATTGGCGGTAGGAGATTATCTTCTAATTGAAGGAAGACCTACTGAAAAACCTGATGATATAAGAGATAAGGAGAAGATTTATCAAAACTTAAATAGACAAAGGATAGACAAGTGGCGAGCAGTAGGCGATTTGTGGACAAGTTATTACTTTGGAGTTAAACTCGATCCTGCCCTTTATAATGCTCTCTCTGATTATTTATTAGGGAAAAACAAGAGGATTCCTCAAGAATGGGTAAAAGATTTTGTGGATAAAGCATCAAAAATAGCCAAGGAAAAAAGCTTTTTTCACTGGGAACTAGAATTTCCCGAAGTTTTCTTTGATAGGCAGGGAAAGGGACTGGACAATCCAGGCTTTGACGTGGTAGTAGGAAATCCCCCGTACGGAGCAAAAATAGAAATTCAAGAGCGATTTTTCATCAATGAAAAATTTGATTCTTTCACAAAGGATTCAGCAGCTTACTTTCTTGAAGTTTCTTCCGTGCTGGCGAGCCAATATTTCGGAATGATTATTCCTAAGAGCATTGCTTTTTATGATAATTGGAGAAGTATTCGGCATTATCTCCTTAGCAAATCATCCATACTTACTCTTATGGACTGCGGTTTGGCCTTTCCTGATGTAAATTATGAGGAGATGGCTATTTGTTTTTCCAAACCTAGTCTGACAAAAGAAGCTCATGTGTATCTGGCAGAACCGCTTCGCAACCCTCTACTACAAAAACAAGTTATACCTGAAGGTAAGGTTCCTTCCAAATGGATGAAAAGATTAGAAGTAATGATCTTTCGTAGCATTGATGAAAGAATTGACAAAGTTCTAGAAAGAATTATGAAAACTTCTGTACCTTTAAGTCGAGTTCCAAGAGAGGTTTTCAGAGGATTGTATATACCGGATACCCAGAAAGAAAAGATATTTAAAGAACCATTGTATTTTTGGCCAGAAGCTGCCAAGGAAAAGCTGATCTTTATTAATAAAATACCGGATGTGAAGCGGTACTCGATCGAAAAATTTTGGAAAATATCAATTGATGACCTAAGCGAGGAACAAAGAATAAAAGCAAAAAGAATCTTGAGACCGAGGATTTTTTTCAAAGTTTTAAGAGGGAAAAGGCTTATCTGTTATTCAGATAAACAAGGTAAACTTGTTACAACTGAAAAGTTAGTCAATTTAGTCATTAAAAATGCTATAGATTTAAGCTTTATAGTGGCTATCGTTAACTCATTTATTCCATCTTTTTGGATGCAACACGTATTGTTTAGCAGAACCACGGAGACTTCCAGAGTATTAGACGATAGTTATCTTAAAATGATTCCCATTCCTCGCATTGTTTTTACTACCTCCAAGGAAGAACGAGAGAAGTCAGTAGAAAGGGGAAAGCAACTTTACGAAAAGTACCTTGAAAACGGCGACTGGGATTCGCCTCTTTTCTTTATAGACGACCGCCTTAAGAAACAACATAATCCTGACCCGGAGCTTGTCAAAAAGCATAATGCTGATTCGCTGAATAAAGATTATCAAATTAGGGAGGGCGAGCTTGTTGAGCAGTCCGATGTCGTCCACGACCTCTTGGCTTTCTTAGCTGAAAAGATGATTGAGTACAACAAAGAGAAAAATAAAGAGATAAGGAGTTTCTTGGGATGGCTAGAAAGGGAGGTAGGGATCAAAGCAGAAGACTTAACAGGAAAAACTACAATTAAAGAATATCATGAGACTACTGTGGACAAATTAATAAATATCCTTAAGAAGAATAAGAAAAAACTCCATATTGACCCCTCTCGCCGAGACTTCCAGGATAGACTTTTCATCGAATTCAACAAAAGCCTTCAGAAGCTTACCCCTCTAAAGCGCAAAATAGAAATGACCGACCACCTCATAGATCAGATAGTTTATAAGCTATACGGACTGACAGAAGAAGAGATAAAGATTGTGGAAAAAGCTCTATGAAATAGAATACCTATATGGAAACGAATATTATGGACAATTCGCAAAGGGAAAACCTCTCAGAAGAAATAAAAAATTTAGGGGGAGACGGACAATTTGAAGGACGCTATGCATAGAAATAATAGTACAGTTTTCATCTTTGGTGCGGGAGTCTCCAAAGCTGTTGCTGGAGCTCCTGTGATGAAAGAACTTTTCTTGAAAATGAAACAAAGGTATGAACAAGAGAAGAAGCTGTCCGACCCTCTTGTAAGGAATAGTCGAATTAACGAATTCAAAAGTATTGAAGCAGTCATAAATAAGCTGGAGGGAAGAACAAAGAAGGGGCTTAGTGAGAGTAAAGGAGGCAAAGATATTAAGATAAAAGCTGACACTGGTATTAGAGAAAACATTGAGTGGTTAATAACTCTCATAGATATGAATACTGATTATGTTCCAATGTTTGGATTTGAAAAGCTCGGCGTAGATGTCAGTCCATTTGGAGTCAATCCATTGGGTATTAGCAGAGAGAAAATGGAGCATGTTCGAAGTTGCCTGAATAGATATCTTTATCTGTGCTTGTCTGATCTTAAAGACGAAAAGGATATTCTGAGCAAGTTCTTTAAAGAACAACGGTTGAGAAGGAATGATTATCTCATTACCTTTAATTACGATGTGCTGATAGAAAATGCTCTCTTGGAGATCAACCAGTGGAGTCCAGTAGGAGGATATGTCGGGGTAGAACAGTTGGAGTCGAGATATGAGGGTGTAGACAAATTCTCTACGGGATGTTCACCTTGCAAGATTCTAAAACTCCATGGCTCCATAAACTGGGTTCAAGAAGGTCCTCGTAAGATTGATATTGATAATCCTCCAGTGATAACTCTTCATAAGTGGGATTCGAGTCCATTTTTTCCTAAATATGAGAAAATCCTGGGTCAAAAACCTTCAGGAAGGCCTCCTGTATGGATACTTCCTTCTTACTTCAAGATCTTCAGTAAGAATCCTTTCCTATTTACGATTTGGCGGAAAGCTCAGAGAATACTTGCGCAGGCAAAACACTTAGTGGTATTAGGATACAGTTTCCCCGAAGAAGATTCTCCAAGTCAACTTCTCCTAGCTTCGTTACCCGATGATTGTAGTATTCTAATTGTGGATCTAGAAGGTGATGGAATAGAGAAGAGGATGAATAGCATACTCCGATCTCCTGACATTTCGTACAAAAGATGGGATTTGAGACATGGGTACAACAAGGCTGTCCTGGACTTAAATAATTGGAAGGTGAATCAGCTTAGAAGTGGTTTGTGCGAGAAAAATCCCCAAAAAAGTGTCAGAAGGAAAGAACGAGATTTAATGTAGGCTATAGTATGTAGAATAGTCTTTTTCGCCCTTACTAAATCTTAGTAGGGTAGAATTTGAGCAAAAACGAAGGCTATAATGGTGGCAAGAAAACGCTTTAGAATTTATGGAAGGATATTCATATAAATAAAAGAAGAGGTCTTCGAATGAAGACCTCTTCACGCTAACCCTTACGGGTTATCCACCTCCAAATTATTGGATTAGTTATAGTATAGTGTAATTGAAAAATTTGTCAAGGGGGGTTCTTTTTGGCTATAGGAAGATCTTATCTCATCTATCCAATTCTGCACGCACTGCGTGCGGAATTAAACGGGGCTATGCTGTGATATTATACGCAGTCCCCATAATTAAATTACAAAAATAAGGGAATTGAAGAAGAAAAATGAAAGAAATGCTACTTAAGGCAACTCCAAAACTACCTAGAATCATATGGGATGATAAGGGTTTAGTGAAACAAATTGCTGATGGCTCTATTATCAAGCGATTTGATAAGACTCCTTGTCCGGTGAAGCCTACCGATGTGGTTTGCCCTCATTTTCTCGAGTTAAAATGGGCCTATGGGTGTCCCTTTGACTGTAGTTGGTGTTATCTAAAGGGGACATTTCGTTTTAGGCCCGAAGGGATAAAACCTGCTTATAAGGACCTTGAAAAGGTAAGATTGCATGTAGAGACTTTTCTTCACCAAGTAAAGACTCCTGAGATTCTCAATACTGGAGAAATTTCTGATTCATTAATGAAGGAAAATGGAAGCTGCCCATTTTCCAAGTTCATCATCTCACTTTTTGAAAAGCAAAGTAGGCATAAGGTCCTTTTTGTGACGAAATCAACAAATGTCAAAAATCTTCTTGAAATAGACTCATCAAGACAGGCTATAGTAAGCTTTAGTCTTAATGCTAAGCCTGTAGCTGAAAAATGGGAAAAGAAAGCTCCTCCTGTAGAAAGAAGAATAGAGGCGGCAAAAAAGCTTTCTGAGGCAGGCTATGAGGTAAGAATTAGAATAGATCCGATGGTTCCAATTGAAAAATGGCCTGAGAGCTATATTGAACTTATCGATGAGATATTTTCAAAATATATTCCCGAAAGAATTACCCTGGGATCTTTACGGGGACTTCAGAGTACAATCAATGGCACAAAAGATACTAGTTGGGTTAAGTATTTAAAAGAAGGCTCAAATTGGGGAAGGAAAATTGATTTTACTACAAGGTACAGGATGTACACGGCTATAATTAGGCACTTAGAGGATAGACACAACTACCATAATGTTGCTCTATGCAAAGAAACAAAGGCTATGTGGGAAAAATTAGGAATGAAATGGGGCAAAATTATTTGTAATTGTGTGTGGTAAAGGGAAGTAAGATGATGGAAAATGGGGTCAGGTCTCAATATTTAACACTAAGGAAATTTTGTGATACTCTATTTGCACTATGCTAAGACATTTAAGATGAGGAACAATGAATAAAGAGCTTAAAAGGCTATCAAATCTAGAGAAATTAGTTGATTTCATAGCATCAGAATACAATCCAGAGAAGATAATTCTATTTGGTTCTTATAGTACGCAAAGAAGTACTGAAATCTCTGACATAGATCTATTAATCATAAAAAAGACAAACAAGCGGTTTGTGGATAGAGTTGTGGAACTAATACAGCTTATAAGAAGTAAGTTTGGATTCGAATATCCCATTGAGCCTCTCATTTATACGCCAAACGAATTTAGAAGAGCAAAGAAGATTAACAGTCTATTTATTCGAACAGTTTTATCAAAAGGAGTCGTTTTGTATGAAAAAGAATAAAGCAGCGGCAGAAATTTGGTTTAGAAAAGCAAAAGACCATCTGGCTTTTGCAAGAGCTGGTTGGAAAGAAAGCAAAATAGTTTCTGATACCTGTGTCCTTTGCCAGCAGGCAGTAGAGAAGGCGTTTAAAGCTTTATTAGAACTAGAAAATGTTAATGTGGGAAAAACTCCTGCTCTCAAGACTCATAGATTGGCTGACATAATTGAAGAATGCAAGAAGTATTACCCACGAGTAGAAGATTTTAGAAATGACTGTGATAAACTAACTGTTTATTACTTTGATAGATATCCAGCTGATATTCCCTTGAGTTTGAGTGAAGAGGATGCCAAATTTGCAATCGAGGTAGCGAGGAAAATTCTGCTCTTTGTGGAGGAGATAATCTCAAAAATCTAGAGACTAAGGATATTTTTAGGCAAGAATACTACGATTTGGGCTGAACGTAGCCAAAAAGCTTTTGAAGAAAATGTAAGAATAGAGTCAGACTTCAGCATTTGACAGACTTGTTTTTGAGCTATTAGTTTCGACTGAAGAAAGGTCTATCGAGCAGTAGTGGAACTTGCGAGAAATAGGTATGTTAAGCCAAGGAGTGTATAAAGATTATGGACAGAAAAGAAGTTTTCATTTTAGGTTCGGGATTTTCTAGGGCAATTCATAAAGATATGCCTTTATTGAACAATCTTACGGAACTTGTAGCAAAAAAAATTGAGGAAGAAGATAGTATTTTCAAAAATATTTATGAAGAATATATAAAAAATCGGAATATAGGTAACTTTGAAGAAATTATTACTTATCTTTATCAAGATTTTCCCTGGAAGTCAGAGAAGGAAAGACATTTATTGTATAGCTTATACATTCGTTTAGCAGAGATTGCCGTAGATGTCATAAAA
>Ga0209121_10003524_pt1 | contig 15138 bp, 14 predicted proteins | sample Cruoilmetagenom3_FD_187292 | JGI IMG/M metagenome (GOLD analysis project Ga0209121, IMG submission 187292) | Oil polluted marine microbial communities from Coal Oil Point, Santa Barbara, California, USA - Sample 3 (SPAdes) (version 2) | ecosystem: Environmental > Aquatic > Marine > Oil seeps ...
TCATTAAAAGATATCCTATAAATATTACTATTAATGCTTTTTAACAACTCTCTTAAATGAAAAGCAATAGCCTCACCTTCTCTGTCAGGATCTGATGCTAATAGTATCTCCTTAGATTTTTTTGAAAGTTTCTTCAGCTCATTAATTATATTTCTTTTATCTTTCAATTCTTCATAGTGAGGTTTATAATTGTTTTCAACATCAACACTTAAAATATGAGGATTCAAATCTCTCACATGTCCCATTGAAGAGCTTACAATATAATCAGAACCAAGGTACTTTGATATAGTATTCGATTTTGCTGGTGATTCCACAATAACAAGTATTTTTTCTTTCATATTAATTTTCTATAACCTCCTTCTTCTTCAATAATAATATTCTTTAAAATCATTCCCATTAACAATGAAATTATCTCAGAAACTGAGATATCCAAATTTTCAACAAAATAATCTATATCTTTTACCTCATTTTCCTTAATTAAGTCAAGTATTTTTTTTTCTTTTAAGGATAAATCTTCTGGCTCCTTTTTTCCCCCTTTCTTATATTCTATTCCATAATCATCAAAAATATCTTTTGAAGAAGTAATTAATTTTGCTCCTTGCTGAATTAAATAATGTGTCCCTTCACTCAAATGAGAATCAATTCTTCCTGGCACTGCATAAACATCTCTATTCTGTTCAATAGCTAACCTTGCTGTAATAAGCGAACCACTCTTAAAAGCTGCTTCTACAACTAAAACAGATTTTGAGATTCCAGATATAATTCTATTTCTTACAGGAAAATAAAAAGGTCTCGGTATTACATCCATTGGAAATTCAGAAATAACACAACCATTTTCAACAATTTTATCAATCAAATATCTTTTCCCAGCAGGATACAAATGAAGCAATCCCCCAGCATTTACTCCAATTGTTTTTTCCCCTTGTTCGATTGCTATCTCATGAGACATTGAATCAATACCATAAGCCATTCCAGAAACAACAGTCAAACCGGATTTGCATACATCAGGTAATATAGAGCGCAATGAAGCCATGCCATATGGGCTTGCTCTTCTTGAGCCAACAACAGCAATTTTAATAGTTTTTAAGACACTATTATCTCCCATCACATAAATAAAATCTGGTGGATCATAAATTTCAGATAAGAGTGAAGGGTAAAATTCATCTTCTTTAAAAATCAAAGAAATATTATTTGACTTACATTTATGAATTTCTTTTTCTGCAATCTCTCTATAATTGAATTTAATGTTATTTATATCATTTTTATTAAAACCAACAGAATTTAATTCTTTTTTACTAAGTTTGTGTAATTTTTTTAAATCAATGTTAGCCTTTATTAAATTTCTTCTTGCCTTTTGATTTTTAAAACAAATAATGTGAGATGCTATTCTATGTAGCTTAGATTCATCAAGACAACACATTATCCGAGAGAGGCAAAACCAGTATTGGTGTATTTGAGTACATTATGACTTTTTCTGTTATGCTTCCAAGAAAAAATTTCTCAAATCCTTTTCTCTGATTTGAAGCCATTACAATTAAATCTATTTTATTTTTCTTTGATATTTCAATTATTTTTTGAGCAGGCTCTCCCATATCATAAATAATATTTTCAATATTATAATTATTCTGCTTAGCTATTTCTAAAATTTTTATATTTATTTTTTCAACCAATTTATCTCTTTTTAGAACTGGTACTCTATAATTGAAAAACTCTGAAACATGGGCTACATATACTTTTGCATTCATTTGTTTAGCAATAGCAATAGAATATTTTAATTCAGGTAAAGAGAGCTCATTGAAATCTACAGGCGAAAGAATTTTTTCTATTTTAACTTCTCGTTTAGATTTTGGTACTACAAAAATTGGAGTATCTGAGTTTCTAACAAGGCGTGAGGTTGTAGAACCTATTAAAATCTGCTCTATCTCCGAAATCCCTCTCCTCCCTGCAAAAACAAGATCAACATCATTTTCGTTAGAATATTTAATTATCTCTTCACTGGCAATTCCCTCCAAGATTTTAGTCTTTAACGAAACACCAATCTTTATGCTATAGTTTATTATTTTTTTCATAGATTTTTGTTTAGTTTTTTCTATTTCTCCAACCAAATCATCACTTGAAAAGAAGGCTGCTTCATATACCCAATCTGAAAATTTTGGAAGGATATACAATGCATGATTCTTTGTTTTTAATTTTTCCGAAAAAAATTTAATATAAGGCAAACAAGCTTTACTCTCTTTTGAAAAATCAGTAGCCCATAAAATTTTTTTTATCTTAGTTGAAATTTTTTTTTTCATTTTAGCTCCCCATTATTTTTTTCTTTAAATTTCTTGACGGGGAAAATTTAACAACTTTTTTACATGGAATAATAATAATTTCCTTATTATTTGGGTTAATAACCTTTTTCTTGTTTCTCTTAACCACATCAAACTTACCGAAACTTGAAATAACAATTTTGTCACCTTTGTTTAAATTTTCATTTATAACTTCAATTAATAAATCAATGAAATTATAGGCTTCGAATTTTTTTATACCAAGTTTACGCGAAATAATTTCAGATATATCTTTTTTATTCATTCAATACTCCCTAATAGTGCAATATCATATAAAAAATTGATTGTCAAGCAATAGATGTAATTTTTATTAAATCCATAAAAACTAACATTAACATTTCTTTGACAAAAAAATTAAAAAGAATTATACTTTTCCCAGAGGAAAAAATGGAAAATTCAATAAAAAAAAAAGAAAAAGAGTATAATGATTTTTATCAAAAATTAAGAGAAAAAATCAATAAATGGATAAAAGAAGGTAGGTTAAAAAAAAAAACTGGAAAATGGACAGATAAATTTTTACAGTATCTACTAATTCTTCCTGATATTGTCCACCTTATGATAAAGCTATTAGTAGATCAAGAGGTTTCTTCTCTTATTAAAAGTTATATATTAATGGCTCTGGTATATTTAATATCACCTATTGATATTATTCCTGATTTTATACCAGTAGCTGGGCTCATTGACGATTTGCTCGTATCAGTAATCATTTTAAATAAAATAATCAATACAGTTGATACTCAGATACTTTATAAAATTAAAACATATTGGGCTGGAGAAGATGATATATTTGTAAAAATTAAGGAAATAACCTCACTTATAAATGAACTATCTTCACAAATCCCAAAAACAATCCTAAATTTTATGAAAAAGAAAAAATCCTGATTATTAAAAAACAAATATTAAAAAGCGAACAGATAAAAAAAGCTTCAGCCATTTATTTTTTTTTCACACCGGATTTTTCTTTATGGTAATTAAAGGCAAGGGTTTTTATAATTGGGTTAACCTCTTTGTCACGAATAATCAATTGCAAATCCCTTACATGAAGCTTCTTAATAAATGAAATCGCACTTGTTATTGGAGTTTTGGGGTTTTGAATAAGACCTAAAACTATTGAATAATTTTTTGTATATTCCCTATTGTTAGCAATTTTCCCAATTATCTCACCTGGAACACTCCTATTTTTGATCAACAATGAAATCTCCTCTTGACTTATCTTCGGGCTTTCAATAACAGCATTTGCAACCATCTTATTTGGATCTCTAACCAATATCATTCTTTCAACTTTTGTCCCCAATAAAGCTAATTTTATTTTTTCAGGAACTGTCATTTCATTTATTTTCTGTAACACTGTTATAACTTTTTTTTCAATCTCTGTTTCAAGCATCTCTTCTCTTCTTTCTTTTTTAGTCTCTGAAAAATTTTTATCCTTTGAAATAATCTCTTTAACATCTTCAATTATTTCATTTTTAGAAATTTCTTCATTTTTCTCAGGGTTCAGATAAAATTCTCTTATCTCTTTTATCTTTGCTAAAGTAAAATTATTGATTTTAGGGTTTTTTTCCATACAATCCATTATTTCAGGATAAGCAATTAATTTTATTTGGTTCTCAAGTAATATTTCAAGCTCAGAAGCATTACATTCTTCTGCAATTTTCAGTAAAAACGTAGATGGAAGTGCTTGATTTTGGATTATTTTTAATATTACACTTGCATTATGTAATCCCAAAGCTTCCAATAAAAGAAAGTACACTACTCTTTGATTTGCTTCCTTTTTCTTAACATAATTCTCTTTAACAGATCCTGATATATTTTTTATTAAATCTAATGCTTTTGCTTTTAAATCCTCATTTTTTAAAACAAAGACCAGACTTTCAAGATACTCCTCTTCTGTAAAAGCTAACTCTTTTTTTAGCAACCAATCCAGTATTTCTTTATTTGTATCATTTTCAACAATTTTCTTTACAAGAGGGTTTTTTGATACTAAATTGATCATTTCTTAAAAAAACTATCTATATTTAAAGGATTAATAGAAATTGTCTCTGTTTTCTTTAGTTTTTCAAAATAAATTAGCTCCTTATCATTTAAATAAAATTTTACTTCCGAAGGATCTCCAAAAGTTATAGATAGTTCATACCCCTTTATTTTCACTCTGTCACCTTTTTTGAATATTTGTTGTATCTCAATTTTGTTTCCTCTAATTACCCTGATCCAACAATCTCCTTTAAAAACAATTTCTATATTTAAAGGTGAATAATCAAAACAAAATTCATTAAATATTGAGTTAAATCCCATTCCAGTTTCCGAGATTGTTCTTTTTTCTGTTATCAATCTAAAAATGTTCACTATATCTTGTCTATACGTATAAAAAAAGTAAAAAGAGCCAACAAGTAGAATTAAAATGAGAACAGAGGGTAAAAAAAAATTTCTCTTTTTAAATCTTGAATATTTCAATTTACTAAAATAAATTTTAGGTATAGAATCATTTTTGATTTTAATAGAATCTATAATTCCTTTATTCTTTTCAAAAAATAAATTTTTATCAATACCAATAGCATTTAAGTAACTATTTAAATAGTGTTGTAAGTAAAATTTCCCCGGTATATCATCAAATCTATTATTTTCTAATGTTTTCAAAACATTTATACTTATATTTGTTTTTTCTGAAACCTCAGTTAAAGTAATCTCCTTTTTAAATCTTTCTTTCTTTAAAGATTCACCTAAACTAATCATAATCTTATATTCTATTTATTAATTTTTCATAAGTCAATAATTTTAATAAATAATAGTTAAATATTAATTATAATATAAGTCTGTTACTTAATTTTTTTTGCCTTTCTCTTTAAAGAATAAAAACAATCTGTTAAAATATGGTTCTAAATAAATGGTAGGAAAATAATTTGAAAAGAAAGTTCTCGCCTATACTCTGGATTATATCTTTTGCTTTAACATCATTAATTGCATATTATCAATATGAAACAGGCCCGACTCATCCAGTAAAAGGTACGGAATATTTTAATGGAGAAACCATAGAGTATAAACTTTCAAGAAGTAGTAATAACTCATTAAAAAATATTATTATTTCAATAAAAACAAAAAAAAAAGATACAAAAGCATTGCTTTCTTTCAGACGCTTGAATTCCAATGATAAATGGAAAGAAAAAGGCATGAAAAGAGACAAATATATACTTTACACAGAGATCCCGAGCCAGCCTTGTGCAGGGAAAATAGAATACAAAATCAGAATTATTTATAACAAAAAAGAGTTTGAATTAAATAAAGGTAAAAGCTTTGTTATAAGATTTACAGGTAAAGTGCCAGCAATATTGTTGATAATCCATATTATTTTTATGTTTCTCGGAATAACATTCTCCATAAGGACAAGCATGGAAATTTTTAGAAAGGATGGTAATTACTCATGGATGATAACCTGCACATTTTTCATGGTTCTATTGGGTGGTATGGTGTTTGGTCCTATAGTACAAAAATATGCATTCGGTGATTTGTGGACAGGCTTTCCTATTGGAAAAGATTTAACTGATAATAAAATATTAGTTATAGTTATATTATGGGCTCTTGCTTTTTTTCTTAAGAAAAAAAATAAGTGGTGGGCACTTATAGCAACAGTTTTAATGCTTATTGTTTACCTTATTCCCCATTCTGCACAAGGATCTGAACTCAATTATAGAACTGGAAAAATGAAAAATAAATATGGTTGCTCCCATATAGCAGGACCCTCAAGTTTTATAAAGAAAACAAAATGTTAGTTTAATTGTTTTATGCGACAGTTTATTTACAACTACGTCTCTCAATTCTTTTCAATAAACTATACAATTTTTTTTCATTATCATAAAGAACGATTTTACTGTTTTTCTGAGTTTGACTCTCCCTTTTTATGACTGACATATCAATATTAAAGCCCAATCTTTTAAATGCCTTTTTTACAAAAGGCTTACCCTCTATAATAGACTCATAACTTAGAATTATGCTTTTTTCTATATTTTCATAAGCAGAAATTAATGCATTATTATTTTCAAACCAGGTTAATTTGAACTGAGAAATACCTCTTCTCAGCATGCTTGATTTAACATCAGCCGGATTTCTGAAAACAAATATTGCCCTTATGTTCTTTGAAATATGCTTATAATAAAATATTGAAGGTATATGAACAATTTTTAAGCCTGATAATCCCCTTACTTCATTTAAGGTTTTAACTATTCCATTTAGCTCAACAATATTTTCGTTCGTCATAGCTTCATCAATCAATCTCTTTTCAAGTTCTTTAGCAGATGACAATTCAAAATAACCTTCCTTATTATACTTATCAGGTTCAAGATCAGAAAGAAAATGAACTCCCGCACTTTCAGCTAATTGACAGATAAGGGAAGTACCGCTTCTTGGATGGCCCGCAACAAAAATCCCATTTTGTAAAACAAATGGTCTTATATCTTTTTTTTTATTTTTAATTGCCAAAACAAAACTCCTTTTTTTATTATAACATATATGTTCTATTATTAAAGAATAGTTTCTTCATTTTTTTTCCATGAACTATAAATACGAATTAATATTTTCTTATTTATAGTTTATTCAGTTTTTCCAAAATAGATTTTGCTTGCCCTGCATATGGGCTGAACATTTTAGAGAGGTTATCGAATAATTTAATTGCTTCTTTCTTTTTATTTAACCTTAAAAAAGCAATCCCTTTATAATATATTGCTTCATCATAATAAGAAGGGTTACTATTTTTTATTATAAAATCAAAATTTTTTATGGCATTTTTATTTTGATCATTCAATAAATAACAAATTCCTTTAAAAAATAGTACCTTAGGATTGCTGTCAATGTATTTTATTTTATTTAGAGTATGAATAGCCTTACTAAATTTTGTGTTATTGTAATCAATCATTGCTTGAGAGAATAACTCATTACCTGATTGATTTCTAGTTTCACTCTCTATATACACTGGAGGTGTGAAATATGAAATCTTTAATAATATATGTTTCTGATTAGCTTCTTTTAATATAAAAACAGATGATATTAGTATTATTAAAAAAGATGAAAATATTAATAATGGTTTAAAAGCCAATCTTGCTTTTTTGCCTTTTAAGACAATTTTAACCTCTTTTCTATGTAATTCTTCATTTAATTTTAACTCAAGGTAACATTTGTCACATTCAAAATAATGCTTTTCAAATTCTTCTCTGTTTTCTTTAGAGAGCTCTCCTTTCAAATAGCCATCAATCAAAACAGAGAACTCCTTACATTTCATTTTATCTTCTCCATATATTATATATATCTTTTTGTTTAAAAATCTCATTTTTTATTTTTTTTAATGCCCTTGCCTTTCTAACACTAATATAATGCTTTGATTTACCTAACAATCCTGCGATTTCATCAATTTTATTTTCTTTCAGATAGAATTCCTTTAAAATTATTTTATCAAGTTTAGAGAGTTTGCTTATAAATTTATTTATTAGCTGAATCATATTATCTGATTCGATCCTTTCGTTCTCTTTCAAATTGTAAGAGAAATCAATCGTTAGGCAGAATTTTTTTTGGATGTTTATATTCTTTTTTTTTTTATAGAAATAATTGTACAAGACTCTTCTTGAAATACCGAAAATATATGGGGCTATATATGAATCATCAATGATTTTGTTATTCTCAATTCCATTAAAAAAAGAGGCGAAAACTTCCTGCACAAGATCTTCGTGAGAGTTTTCTCCTTTTATCCTGGATCTAAAATATGAAAAAATTCTAGAATTAAATCTATTTATTAGTTCAATCTGGATCTCTTTTTCCCCGTTTTTTAATCTTTCAATGAACCTTTTATCTTTTGGCATTGTTATCTAAAATTTTCTCCATAGAATTATTTAGATAGTTCAATTCAGGAATAACTTTTACTTTATTTATCTCTACTTTTATACTTAAGTTGTGTTGAGCTCTGAAGTTTGTTTCAAAAAAGATTGTGGAATTGCCTAAAAAAAGTTTTTTATCAATATATTTCAATTTATATTCTGCTCTTTTTATTTTGTTAATGTATATAGTTAGAAAAATAATTTCATTTAATTTTGGCCTGATTTGAAAGTTAAAATTTGAGTCATTATTGATTTTTATATAAATAAATTTATCTGTATTTACCAGGATATCAGTGACTTTAAAATCTGGAAGGTTATTAGATATAAGCGTTAATGTAATGCTTCCAATTAATACAAAAAAAATTATTACTCTTTTCATACTACTTATATATATTTTTTTGCATAAAATTTCAACATAATTATATTTAATTGAATTTTATTTTTTTTTATTTTAGAATTACAACAAATGAAATTGGGGAGAATGTTTCTCGTTTTACTTTTTTTCTTTTCTGTTATTTTAAAAGGGATAAGCATAGAGCAAAACAGTTTAGAGAAAAATGTAAAAGAATCAAACAAATATTTTTCTGATTCAGATAACAGCAAATATTACTATATTTCTGAAAGAATAGAAAATGTATTTTCAAGCATTATAAGATATTTTCTTTATCTATATGATAAAACTTATAATAAAATATTCATAAAAAAAGCTCTCTACTTTAGCGAGATTAAGAATTCTTATATATATAAACTAAATTTTATGAAAAATGAAATAGATACTTTTTTTAAAATCAATAAGAAGAAATGGAGAAATTTTTCTTTAATTAACAATAGATATTTAGAAAACTTATTGAAAGTAAGTTTTAATAGAAATGAAATCAATTTATATAAAAACAAATTAAGTTTACTGAATAAGGAATATTTGGAATTAATGAAACTTGTTTCAGGTATTCCAATTACACTAAAATTCAAAAATTTTAATATAAAATTAATTCAAAAAAGAATGAAACCAGGCCAGTTGATAATAAAATATACTGTTTTAAAAAAAAATATTTTTGTTTTTTATATTACTAATAAATGTTTAGGTTATGTTAAATCTAAAGTTAAATATAATCAAATTTTCAAAAAAATAAGGGCCCTGGCTGAACCTCTTGATGATTTTAAGCGTGGTAATGTTGATTATTTAAGAATTAACTATAATCTAAACATTGCAAATTATTTATACAATGTACTTTTAAGACAAGTATTAAAAAACTGCAAAAATATAGAAGAGATCTCTATCATTCCAGAGAAGGAATTATTTAAACTGCCTTTTGAAGCCCTGGTTACAAGCTTTAATGATAAAGATTTAGATCCTGGAATTATATTTTCAGAATATAAGTCTGCTAATTACTTAATACAAAAATTTACAATCTCATATTATTTTTCTTTTTTTGATATCCAAAAAAGGTTTATAGAAAATTTCAGGAAAAAATATATTGTTACTGCATTTGGAAATCCAATAATTGATGAGAGGTTGAGAGTAAAATCAGAGAGTATTTTAATAGATTTAAAAATTTTTAATAAAATTCCTTCCTCAAAAAACGAAATACTTGATATAAAAAGAATATTTGTGAGAAAAGAGTGTAAGGTTTTTTTGGATAAAGAATTTAATAAGAGGAATTTTGAAACTTATGCACCTGAATCAAAAATAGTGCACATAGCCACACATTTTGTAAATAATATTGATTTCCCAAAATATTCAGCTTTACTCTTTTCATCAAGAGATAATAATACGCCATTCTACTATATTTATGAAATATCTAAATTAAAATTAAACTCTGAATTGGTAGTATTAAGTGCATGTGAGAGTTTAGAAAAGGATATGCTTGGGTTAAACGGATTAAACAGTATAAGTTTTTCTTTCAAAAACTCTGGCGTTAAATCTGTTATAGTGAGTATGTGGCCAGTTGATGAATTTAGTTCAAGGTTAGTGCCTTTATTTTACAAAAATTATAAAAGAGTAAGAAAATTTTCTTTAGCACTGAGGGAGGCCAAACTTAAATTAATGAGAGAAAAGATAAAATTTAGAAATAATATTAAAATTTCTCTTTCACATCCTTTTATATGGTCAAACTATATTCTTTATAATTTTTATTTTTAAATTAATAAAAATGAGATTTTTTTTATATTCTTTTATTTAATTATTAAGAGAGGTGTTTTATGAAAAAATATTTTTTTATATCTTTTATTTTCTTTTTATTCTCAAACCTACAATCAGCAGATATAAACATTAATCCGAACCAGATTTTTGTAGGAACTGATATTCAATTTAATTTTGTTTCTCCAAATATAGCTAACATACTAAACCCTGAATGGAATTTCGGAGATAGTAGCCCTAAAGTAAATGGCACATCAACAAATCATTTTTATAAAGAACCAGGCAACTATACTGCGAAATTCACCTGGTCTGAAGAGGGTGAGAATAAAGAGATTACAAAAAATATAGTTGTAGGTGATAATAGAAAAGTATCAATTGAGGGAAGTAATTTTTTCACTGGAATGGTTGTTAAGTTTAAAACTGAAAATTTCGCCAGAAATAATTTGAAATGGGATTTTGGTGATGGGATAATTGAAAACGCAGGAAAGAATCATAATCACAAATTTCAAAATTCGGGAAATTATACAGTTAAGGTTTATGACTTTGGAGGAAATACATCAACAGCAATAGCCTGCAATGTGAATATTCAACCAGACAACAGGAATATTGAGTTCACACCATCTTCTCCAAGTGAATGGCAGGAGATTGATTTTAAAGCTAAAAACTTTAGCTCCAATAATTTAGAATGGGATTTTGGTGATGGGGAAAAAGTAAATGGATCCAGTACTATTAAACATGTTTATTCAAGAATGGGGGGATTCTCAGTAAAAGTAAAAATAGCTGGAACAAACGATATACCAATAGAGAAACGCATAAATATTAATAAGGATTTAAGGCGAGTTGAGATTAATCCTTCATATGTTACAGTAGGACAGAGTGTGAAAATAAAATTGATAAATTCTATGATTAACGTTGTTGATTGGAACATGGGTATGGATGTTACGTTAAAGAATTCTCCCAATAATATACAATATAAATTTCTTGATCCAGGAAGATATGAGATTGTTTGTATAATACCTAATCAGCCTCCAGTTAAAAGTGTTATAAATGTAAGAGAAAATAGAAGCATTGTGTTAACTCAAAAATACGCTTTTGAAGGTTCAAGAGTTCAATTTGAAACGAAAAATTTTAATTCTCCTAACCTGAAGTGGGATTTTGGCGATAGCACTATACAACATGGAGGAAAAAATATTTCCCATATGTTTTTAAGACCAGGGAATTATATTGTGAAAATCTTTGATTTTGATGGAAAATCAAAGAAACCCGTTGAAAAGAGATTAAATGTATTAAGAGATAATAGGAAAATTGAGTTGAAATACACGGTCTTGTATAGAAACTCAGAGGTTGAGATAAGAGCAACAAATTTCAAGGGGAATTCAATTAAATGGGATTTTGGTGATGGAGGTGCACAAATGGGAAGCAATTTAATCAAGCATACTTATAAAAGAATGGGGACTTTCACAATAAAGGCAATTGATATGGGGGGTAAAGATACTAAAGAGATAATGAAACAAGTTAATATTGTCAATGATAATAGGAGAATTCAATTACCTGCAGAAATAATTGCTGGTGAACCTGTTGATTTGAAATTAAAAGATGTACAAACTAGTAATTTTATATGGGAATTCAAAAACAGTGAGAAAAGATCTGGAAATTTTGTAAAATCAAAAAATTTTAAACTCCCTGGTCTTCAGACAATAAAGATCGTTGATAAATCTGGTAAATATCCTGATCTTATAAAAAAGATATATGTAAAACCGGATAAAAGAGAACTGAAAAGTTCAAAAAACTACAGCCTCCCAAATGAGATAATAAATTTTGAAGCTCTTAATTTTAAGGGGCCTGGCATTAAATGGACTTTCGGTGATGGCACAATAAAAGAGAATGGAAATATAAATGAAAAACATGAATATAAATCATGCGGAAAATATAAGGTTAAAGCAATTGATTTCAATGGCAAGAGTGCTAAGATTTTTTCAAAGTATATATATATTAGTGAATTGTTACCTGATTTTAAAGTGAATAGTATAGAGATTGCATTTAATAACGGAAAATATTATAGAGTGACCTCCAGAAAAAATATGCCCCCTGGTTATAGTGTTAAAATAAAAGCAAAAGGAAGAGGAATAGTAAAGGGGCAATGGCTCCTTGATGGTATGACTATCGGGCTGTTTGAAGTATTGTTAAAAGAGAATCAAATAAAAATTATAAAAGGAAGAAATGTTCCGCAATTACCTGTCATTGATTTAGGAATTCATAATTTTACTTTTAATTTCACAAATTATTCATTTGATAAGAAAATACCAAGAATAAGATATTTTGTAGCTGAATCAGGAATAATTCAAATAAAAAATCCGTTGCCTGGAGTAAAAATTTCTGGGCAAAAAATAATAAAATTAAAGTGGTCACCAGCAAAAAGGAAAGTATTCTATGAAATCGTTGTATCTAAGATTCCTTTTCAATTCCTGAAAGATGAACAGATTAAGTGGATTAAGCTTGATCAAAAAAACGAATTCAACTTTGATTTATCAAAGTATAAAAAAAACACATGGCTTTATTGGATGGTAAGAGCAGTTAATGAAAATGGTAAAGTGTTGACTACTTCTGAGTTTTCATCATTTAAAATTTTGTAAAATGTTGAATTCAAACTTAAATAATAAAATTGTATTAAAATTATATTGAAATTTTTTATATATTATTGTAATTTTATAAACAAGGGGTGAAGTATGAGAAAAACATTTTTTATTCTATTGTCCTTTTTTTTATTTATTAATTTTTCTGTTTTATTTTCAAAATCATTTTCGTATTCAAATTATCTACCAAAAATAACAAAGTCTTCTAATACATTAGTTGTAAAAATAGATACTTTAAGCAACAATGGAGATTTTTTTATATATTATAAAACTGAAGGGTTAAAAAATTATCAGATTAGAAAAATGAAAAATGATAAAAATGGAAAGGTTTATTATCAATTGTCTTTAAAAAACCTTTATGGTAAAACGATTGAATACCTTATTGTTAAGAATGAGGATATTGGTTCGAATACTATTTCTCCTGTTTTCACTTTTACTAACTTTACAAAAAAAGAGTCCCCTGAGGTTTACTTTGCAAGTGAAGACTCGCAATCTACAACTTCTTCAAAGAAAAGAGAACCTCTTTTAAAATTTCAAGGCTCATTGTCAACTGCTTCCCGTTTACATGATAGTTCGGATTACCCGGGAGAGAAATTCTCTACCAATGCCAATATGAGAGTTTATAAAAATATTAATTCAGAAAAATATCAATTTGATTTTGATTCTAACTTTACTTATATGAATCATGTTTCGGATAAAGAGAAAAAAATAAATCTTACAAGTATGATGATCAGATATAAAAGAGGAAGCCATAAATTTGAGGCTGGTGATGTTAATGTGTCATCAAACAATCAATTGGCAATGACTGGAATTAATAAAAGAGGCTTAAATTACGAATTTAAAAGTAAGAATTTTTATTTAAATTCATTTTATACAAATTCTCAGCAGAAAACAGGGTTTGATGGCTTTGGAATTCCTTCTTCTAATGCAAGTCTCTTTGGAACAACAATTGGATTTGATATTGGTAAGGCTTACAATGAAATCATTAAAATAAGGGGGTTATTTTTAACAGGAGAAGATGATCTTGATAGTAAAACAGTGGCCTCTTCAGAAGAACCCTTTAGAACAGGAAATATGTATTCTTTTTGGGGTGAGTTAAATCCTTTTAAGAGTTATTTGAAAATATTCGGAGAGTATGCTCGCTGTAATTTTGGTAAAGGCCTTGATAAAGAGAGTTTAAATAAAGAGAAAGATAATGCATGGAGAGCTGGGGGTAATTTTAATTATAAAGTATTATCTGCCAGTGTAAAGTATAATAAAATCGGCAGTAAGTTTAATTCTATTGCAAATCTATTTATGCAAAATGATAGAGAGGGTTTAAACAGTAATCTTATGTTAAATATAAAAACATTCTCCTTTAGTCTAAATTATGTAGATCAAAAAAGTTATATGGAAAGCTCAATCCAGCCTGAGCTACATTCAAAGAATTTGATGGCAAATTTCAACTGGTTAATTGCAAATCACATAAAAATAGGAGCAGAATATGGAAAAGATAATCTGGATTATGATGAATCTACAGGATTACAGAGTGGTGGAAGTGATATGGATACATTAAAGTATGGAGCAACTCTTGGATATATTGCAGGTTCTAATGGAATAAATCTAAGGATTGGTAAAACAGAGTCTAAAACATTTACTTCCAATATTGATGCATCTGTTTCTATTAACCTGAGGCTTGGAAAATTTCTGAGTTTTAATCCCACATTCTCATATCAAAATACAAAAAATTTATCTGACAACAGCACTTCTAAAATTTATAATATCTATTTAAATTCGGAACTCAGCTTTATTCCTCAATTATTCACATTATCAATCTCAGGTTCTTATAACAAAAATAAAAGCACTTCTAATGAATCAGAATCTCTTACTGCAAATGGAAATTTTAATTTTTATATGGCAAAAATATTTAAGAATAAGATCCAGCCTATACTGTCACTTAGAGCAAAGTATCAGGAAACAAAATATGGAGGTACTAAAACAGACAGCGTGGCTCTATATCTACATTTTGATCTTTCATTTTAGGAGGAATTATGAAAAAAATATTAATTATTTTAGGCTTAATTATATTGTCAATAAATTTGTACTCAATTGATGTAAATCCAAGTTCAGGACCTTATTATGTTGGAGATATATTAACTTTTAGCCCAACCAGTCCAGGTTCATGGACGGGTAGACCTGTAAGG
>Ga0209121_10003525_pt1 | contig 15133 bp, 17 predicted proteins | sample Cruoilmetagenom3_FD_187292 | JGI IMG/M metagenome (GOLD analysis project Ga0209121, IMG submission 187292) | Oil polluted marine microbial communities from Coal Oil Point, Santa Barbara, California, USA - Sample 3 (SPAdes) (version 2) | ecosystem: Environmental > Aquatic > Marine > Oil seeps ...
TCCGTTGGAAAGAAACCATACGGTAGAAACTGGGTGGTTGTTTTTTTATGTGCAAACCAATGGGAAATGCCAGGTTCGAATCCTATTCTCGTTTTCAGAAACTAACTTTATTAAACTAGTAGGGGCTCGGCGTGCCGAGCCCCTACACAATCTAATATATTTTTGATCAATTAGGCAAGCGTTGAGCTGATGAACCAGATTGTTTTCTGGTAGAATCCGCTGAGGTCTTCCATCATAGCAACGACGTCAAATATATCATCTTCATCTGCTGTTGCTCGAGTATCTTTTGCTTCTTTATCAAGCGCTTTCAAATCTTCCAAAACAATGGAGAGCGATTTTTTGACATCTACCTTTTCAGAGGGCAGCTCGTTAATGTCGCTGATTTTTAGAAAATCTGCCAGGGAAGCAGCCGGGTATTCACCGTGCATGCGAATAAGCTCGGCAATTTCATCCATATTCTCTGTGAACCCATCATAAAGTTCCTCAAGATATTCATGGACGGCTTTAAACTGCGTGCCGGCGACATTCCAGTGTAAGTTGTGCAACTTGATGTACATTACGCCAGTATTGGCAAGATGCTTGTTTAATTTTTCGAAAAGTCTTTTGTTCATGGGTTTCCTCCGTTTTAACAGGGTTTTAGTTTTATAAAATTATTAATCATTCATAACTAGATTAAGTATACCGGTTTTGTCTATATTTCTCTACGTTTTCCTGATGATTCTGATAAAAATATAATATTGAGCCTCCTGAAAAAACTCCTGAATAATAGAAGACCGCACTATGTGGGTGAAGTGGATTCAATAATGACTCTACCCGCATATTTGACAGAGTTTTTTTTATTCCGTATAATTCATTAAACCCTCGTCGAGCCGTTTTACAACCGAGGAGTTTACCGTTGCAGAAGTAATTGGGAGCTGTTAACGGAAGCGACTTGACCTCAGGATAGCTTCTTTTTTTGTGTAAGCCTGTAATTATTTTAAAAACAAATATCAATTTTCAATGAGTTTCCAAACTCATTTAATACTCTCGCGTAAGCATGAGGCCATTATGACCGCATTTGAATGGATCATTTTAATCTTGCTATCAGGATTTTTATTAACATCCATTCTTGTTTTACTGGCAAAGAATTTAATTGTCATCATAACAGCAATCGGTTTGGGTAGTGTTGTCCTTTCAATCGTTTTCTTTGTATTGGATGCCCCGTTTGCTGGTGCTTTTGAGCTCAGTGTTGGTGCAGGTTTGATCAGCGTTTTATTTATTATTGCGAATAGTGTTACCGACAGTGCTGTTGATGAGGTGAACCAAGAATGAGGCGATCAACGAGAATTTTGCTCATCCTTATGTTTTTTGTGATTATTTCTGGCTGGGTCTTGTTCATGCTGTTGAATAAAGATGGTAAATCAACGGACACATTGTCAACATTCCAGGCCTGGTTTTGGGATAAACGCGGATTGGATCTAATCGTTCAGGTAATGTTGGTGTTTTCAGGTGCGCTTGGAATAGCCGCAATATTGCCGATTGAGGACGAGGAAAATGAGTGAAATTATGCTGTCCAATTGGATCATTTCTTCAGTTCATATATGTGTCGTTGTTGTTTTTTCAATTGGGCTGTTATGTTTCTTCCTTCGTAAGCGATTTATTCGACAGCTTGTTGGGTTGAAGTTGATGCTGCAAAGTGTAAGCTTAGGTTTATTGTTTACAGGATGGCAAAAGGGCGATATGTTGTTATCCCAATCGATGGTGATTTCTGCCCTTGTTATTGAAGCAGTAATCATTGGTTTGGCATTAACAATGATCATTCGTATTGCAAAACATTCTCAGGGAAAAGAATTAATCACTGACCAAAAATCATTTGATTTTCTGGATAAATAATGGTAGATACAACGGGCATTTTAATTTTATTAATATTTACTTTACCGATTATTATTGGCATAGTTCTCTACTTTATCGATGTAGATTCCCGAAAAACTTTAATACTAATTTTATCGGCTTGCCTTTTGTTAGGTGTATTTTGGCTAAGTCAAATCGGTGAAGTAGATATCGTCACCCCATTGTCATTCATGGGTGAGGCGATTACTTTCAGTATTACAAATATAAGCTTATTGATTTTTTTTGTATCGTTAATATTCTTACCTGGCATGATCCTTATGCCTTCTGATGATAAGGATCACATTTCAGGATTTAAAGCATTTTTGTTAAGCATTTCGATTTCATTTGGATTTATCGCCTTTATCAGCGGCCAATTTATGATCAGGTATATCGCCCTGGATATTGTGGGCTTAATTGCAGCCTTAATGGTTATCAAATCCCTTAAAAATCAAGTGAGCTTTAGAAGTTTTACTGTCATTTTTGCAATTTTACGCTTTGGGGATCTCAGCCTGTTGGCATCCATATTGCTGCTTTCTTCACAAACTGGAACATTGGACATTACACAGATGATATCTGCAAGTACATCCTTGCCAATGAATGTTCGATTATGGGTGTTTGGCGGTTTCTTCGTTGCTGTTTTAGTCAAGACGGCTGTTTGGCCCTTTATCCTCTGGATGCGTCATGCCCGCTCCAAGGCAGAACATGCACCTTTTTGGGTTTCAGGGATTCTTATGCCGTCGTTGGGTTATTATTTGTTGTACAGGATCCAGCCGTTGATCATTTCAAGTGCACAAGTAAAAAATCTAGTTGTTTCGATTGGTGCAGGCATAATATTAATGATGGTTTTGTTGGATTTTCTGAATCATCAAAGTTTAGATCGATTTTCTCTAATGAGCGGTTTGTTGAGCTGCTTTTTATTTGCTGCCGCTGCATTTGGACCAAAAGATTATCTCAAGGTCTTGATTGCAGGATTTCTTTTTTATCGATTTATGCTTTATTTGCAAGAAGAATTACCATCGTCTGCCCTGAAAAAATTTGTTATCCTGATGCCTTTGATAATTAATTCCCTGTATGCATTCGTAGCTTATGAAAATACATCCTTTCCAATCATGATTGGTTGGGCTGTATTCACAATGTTGATTACATTTTGGGATTTGCAAAGAGATCGGTATCAAAAATTGGATTTGGTTAATTCAAGAAGGGCTAAAGCGCTCTTAAAAGACAAATCAGGAAACTGGATTGAAAAAGGTGCGCTTTGGCTTAATCGAAATCTTGAGATTGAGATTTTTACGAATGGCGTTTACACATTAGGACAAGCTTTCAAACAATCAGCCAGCTGGTTGAATGAAAAGGTTGAAATTGGTGTGTTCACAAACGGATTTTACCGTTTGAGTGATGCCCTTGAGGGATCTGCAAGTTGGCTAAGCGACAGTGTAGAACAAGGGATGGAAAGGTTTTGGTCCTGGATTGGAAATTCTTTGATGAACATTTCTGAGGCTACATTTATTAAATTTGAGGTCGAATCCTCTCAAAAATCTGAAGTCTTGCTGGATAATGCTCTCAATTCACTTGATAAATATGAACAAAACGTTCTCGGAAAGAACCTGCGTTTGGATTTAGCATGGATCCCTTTGTTTTTATTGATAATCTTTGTAATAATTCTCATTGTTTAGAGAGGAAAAATGATGACCTTTGACATCTTACTGCCGGGTATCACCCTTATTCCAATCTTAGGTGTTCTTATTCTGCTGGTATGGCAAAAAGCTACTAAGAGCCAGGCAGCCATAATTGGGATTATCAGCGAGGGTTTTGCGTTAATCATTCCCATTCTTCTATTATCCTCGTTAAAAAATAATGGTGAGATTGTATTTTCATTGAGATGGATCCCAAATATGGGTATCTCCTTTAGCCTGGCTCTAAATTGGCTCTCTCTTATTTTCTTATTAACTGAAGTTTTGGTCACGCTGACTGCGATGATTTATTCCCTGGGGGAGGAAACTGGCGAGAAAAACAGCAATTATTATTATGCATTATTGTTACTATTTAGCTTGGGCATGTCAGGCACGACGCTTGCCAATGACGTTTTCTTGTTTTATGTTTTCTGGGAATTGATGCTTATCGCTTCCGTTTTATTGATACTTTTATGGGGGCATGGAGAGATCCGATTTAAGGTCGCCTTTAAGTATTTTATCATTACCCATTTAGGGTCTTTGATGGTTTTGGTGTGCTTGGTGACACTGTACATCAATTTTGGTACCGCTAATTTGACTGAATTGACGCAACAAGCGAGCACATTAGCCCAAAACGTCCAAATATTTCTGACATTGTTCTTTATTATTGGGTTTTCAGTTAAGATGGCTATTTTTCCCTTACATATTTGGCTGCCTGACGCGCACACGGTTGCACCGATGCCTGTTACGATTATTCTGGCAGCTGCTATGTTATCCATGGGCACCTATGGTATTTTACGCTTCCCTTTCACCCTGTTTCCAATTGAAATCCTTCAGAATTTTGCTGTCTGGATGATGATTGCAGGATTGATATCTGAGGTCTATGGTGCATTAATGGCTTTGGCAGAGAAGGATGTGAAGCGTATCATTGCTTATAGTTCGGTGAGTCAAATGGGATATATCCTGTTTGGTTTAGGAACCCTAACGGCCAGCGGCATGCAAGGGTCAATTATGCATGTTGTTTACCATGCAATTGTAAAGGCTTTATTATTTATGGTTGTTGGCATTGTTATTTCTGTTGCTCGTGAGAGAGATATTCGAAATATTTCTGGGCTTGGGAATAAGTTTCCAGCACTTTGTGTTTGTGCTGCAATTGGTGTATTGGGCATTTCTGGCATGCCGCCACTCGGGATATTCAACAGCGAATGGATGATCTTTGCTGGTGGTTTTGAGTCGAATATATCCATGGCCTTGACGGTTATCACATTAATCGGCTCAATATTGACGGTGATCTATGCCCTACGATTTTTCGGCGGGATCTTTTTTGGTGAACCCAAACCGGAAGATTTATCAGGATCAACTCCCCGAGCATTGATCATTCCAACAATTGCAGTGACAGCATTCTTAATTATTGAAGGCCTGATGCCTGGTCCATTGCTGGCCTGGACGATAAAAGGCTTGGCTGGCATCTTTGGGGGATTAAATTAATGACGAGTTCAATTTTGATCATCATTCCGATCGGAATTTTGATTTTTGGTGGTTTCATTATTTATGTTGTCTGCCAAAATTTCGATTTATGCAACCGGGTAGAAGCCTTGTTAACTGTTCTGATATTGTTTGGGGCATTAATTGCGCTGCTGATGCTTTATCAACAACTGCCGACGATTACAAAAAACCCGGAAATATATTTTGGCATGGAAACATTCGGCGGGGTTGTATACAAACCCGATGCCTATGGTGTCTTTATATTGATTATTGCCCTTATTGTTGGGATATTAATCACAATATTTTCTGGCGAGTACCTTTCAAAAGACCCACGTTATTTGGTCTTCTATCCTTTGGTTTTGATGACATTGGCGGGGTTAATGGGAATTTTTTTAACAAAGAATTTATTCAATTTATTCTTGCTCACAGAATTAACGACAGTTGCTTCCAGTGCATTAATTGCTTTTCGGTTTCAACAGGAAATTTCTATCAAAGCCGGCTTCAAATACCTCATCATGAGCAGCATTGGGACAATGCTGCTGCTGCTGGGCATCTATTACGTTTACAGAAGCACAGGTGATATGCACTTGTATCAAGCTTTAACAGTAACGGACACATTCACTCGAATTGGGGCAGCTTGTTTTCTTTTGGGATTTAGCCTTAAAGCTGGTGTTGTCCCACTTCACACCTGGGTGCCGGATGTTTATGGGCACGCGCCAAGCTCTGTGAGTGGTTTGCTGGCGGGGGTGTTATCTAAAAGTATGTTGTTTATTATGCCCGTGATTTGTCTTCGGTTAGGTTTGATGAATCGAGAACTTGGTGTGTACCTGATGTTGTTTGCGTGTCTGAACATGCTTGTTGGCGCAATACGTATGCTCAAGCAGCCCTTACTCAGGAGATTTTTGTCCTTTTCTTCCATTGGTCAAACAGGGTATTTGATGTTTGGTCTTGGAATGGGTTTTTATTATGGGCTTGATCAAGCTTTCTCAGCAGCTTTGTTTCTATTTTTGATCATAGCAGTGATGAAATCTCTGGCTTTTCTTTGTGTGGGAATTTTTGAATATTATTATGGGACTCAGGATATTGAAATTCTGAAAGGCGCTGCAAAAGAAATGTCTCTGCCCGCAGTATGTTTTTCTATTGCACTGGCAGGTTTAGCTGGCATTCCTTTATTAGCTGGATTTATTGGGAAGTGGATGATATTCTCAACAGCAATAACAGCTGGGGACATATTTGCAATCATATGTTTGGTGATTTTTATACTAAGTTCCATCATCAGTTTAGGTGGGTACCTGCCAATGATTGTAAAGCTTTTTGATACTTCTTCTGAAAGTTCAAAAACTCTTTTGTTTTCTTCATCAGGTAGACGGATTTCTCCCTGGTTGATGATCCCTGTAGCGTTGTTGTCAATTTTGGTCGTTCTTATGGGTGTTTACCCGACTCCCTGGATAAATTGGATCGATCAGGTCATTAATTGGATAGTGGTATGATACAGCGATTACTCCTCAGTCCACCCATAGCTTTCATCCTTTTTTTTGGTCTCTTTTCTTTGATTTATTTAGCCATTCGTAAGCGTTCTGCCCATGGGTCAGACCATCCTGATAAACATTTGCCTTATTCTGGCGGCCAAAAGCTGCCCCCGGTGGAAGTTCGGTTATCTTATTCAACTTATTTTAGACTTGGTTTGTTATTTGGTATTACCCACGTGGCTGTCCTTGTTTTGGCTACATTCCCGATAGGGATTGGAAATACTGCCCTGGGATTAGTGTATTTAATTGGTTTATCTATAAGTGCAGTTGTTTTGGCACATAGAAAACCCGATTAAGTAAGGGAGACGAATATTGATGTTAAACAATGTTATCCAGAGAGCCTATCGTTGGGCTCAAAAGAATTCGATCTGGGTGATTCATTTCAATACTGGTGGTTGTAATGGGTGCGATATAGAGATTTTGGATTTGTTAACACCTCGTTATGATATTGAACGTCTCGGCATTATTACCCAGGCGTCTCCCAGGCATGCGGATGTTTTATTATGTACTGGACCTGTAACCAAACAAACCAGGGATGGCCTGGTACAAATTTATTCGCAAATGCCTTCCCCAAAGTACGTTATTGCAGTAGGCAGCTGCAGTAATACTGGCGGAGTTTTCATTAATAGCGATACGGTGTTGGGCGGTGTGGATAAGGCTTTGCCCGTCGATTTATATATCCCGGGTTGTCCTGCGAGACCTGAAGCTGTTATAGAAGGTTTGTTGCAATTGAGAGAAAGGATTTCACACCGTGACGCCAATTAAATTAGAAGATTTATGTGCTGAAATAAAGACGAAGGCTGGCTGTCAATGTGAAATTTATGATGGCGTCCTTGGTGACCAAACCATTTCAATAACGCCAGATCAATTGAAACCGGTGATTGATGTGATATTCAAAACTTTTGATTACTACCATCTCTCGGCAATTACAGTGCAGCAACGAAAGGATCAGCCAGATGAAATTGAGGTCTTTTACAATTTTTGGAGCGGTTCCGGATTTTCTTTGATGCTGAGACTTCCTGTGAAGTCGGCAAAATTACCTTCAATTATCTCAATCATCCCGGGGGCAGATTTTTATGAGCGAGAAGCAGCTGAGATGTTTGGCATAGAATTCACTGGGCGGAGTGAAACGCCACCCTTATTGTTGCCTGATGAGTGGGACCAGGGGCCGCCTTTTATTGGTGAAAAGGAGAAAAATGGATAAAATATCGATTCCAATTGGTCCACAACACCCTCTTTTGAAAGAACCTTTATCAATGATGGTTGATATCTCCGGTGAAAAGGTTCTTGGTGGGTCTTTAAGGTTGGGCTATGTCCACCGGGGCATTGAACGATTAGCGCAGCAGAGGACCTATGTGCAAAATATTCATTTGATAGAACGAATTTGTGGCATTTGTTCTCATGTGCACACAACAACCTATTGTTATGCTGTGGAGGCTTTATTAGGCATAGAAATTCCTCCAAGGGCGCAGTATATACGGGCTTTGATGTGCGAATTAGAGCGCATTCACAGTCATCTTTTATGGCTGGGTATCCTGGCTAAACATATTGGTTTGGACACGATATTTATGCATACCTGGCATGATCGCGAGATGGTGCTGGATATTATGGAAGAAGTTTCCGGGGGTAGAGTTTCACATGCGGCTAATCAAATTGGCGGTGTACGTTTTGATCTGGATGCGGAACATGACAAGATGATCAGAAAAATTCTGATTAAACTTCATTCACAGGTTGAAGGTTTGTTGGATGTTATTGAAACCGAACCTGCAGCGATGGCAAGAACAAAAGGGGTTGCACCAATATCACCGGATTTGATCAAAGCTTACGGTGTGGTTGGTCCAGTTGCCCGCGCATCAGGTGTTGATGTTGATATGCGAAGGGATGCGCCTTTACCACCGTATGACCAGCTTGAGGTCAAGGTGATTACCCATAAAGATGGTGATGCATGGGCGAGGACCTTTGTCAGGGTGGAGGAAACCCGGGTGAGCTTAAATTTATGCGAAACTATTATCCGGGAGATGCCCAGGGGTGATGTCGTCGTTCGCACGCCCCGAAGGATCCCTGCAGGCGAGGTTATTATTCGCTCTGAAGCCCCTCGCGGTGAGTTGTTTTATTACCTGCGGAGTGACGGCAGCGACAAACCTGCTCGCTTGAAAGTGCGTACGCCAACATTGGCTGCTTTGAGTTTGCTGCCGGTGCAATTATCAGAAATAAATGTCGCTGATATCCCGGTTGTCCTGGCTGGTGTTGATCTTTGTATTGCATGTGCAGATCGATGAGGAAGTATCTTTGTGATTAGAAGTTTATTTAATTTATTGGTATTCCCAGGTTTTATGTTTTTAGTTCTATCCGGTTTAATTTTTGAATGGCTGGACCGGAAATTCCTGGCGCGGTTCCAACGTCGTGTAGGTCCACCCTGGTATCAGCCTCTAGCTGATTTGATCAAATTATTTAGCAAGGAAGATTTGCTCCCAAAGAATGCAAATGACTTATTAGCCACTTTGCTTCCTTTGATTTCATTAAGCTCCGTGCTCACGGCTGGCTTGTATGTCCCCATTGCCGGGTACACGCCATTTTCATTTGAGGGAGATTTGATCGTCATCATATTTTTGATGAGTGTACCAACTCTGGCTTATTATTTGGCAGGGATCATTTCTTTAGGTATTTACAGCATCTTGGGTGGTGGACGGTCTCTACTTCAATTCTTTGCCTATGAAATTCCGTTGTTGATTGCTCTCAGTGGACCAGCAATATTGGGCGGGTCGTGGTCTGTTTCATCAATCATGGAATCTCAGGGGAGATTGGGGCCGTTTATCATCTTTCAGCCTCTAGGTTTCATACTGGCAATTGTGGGATTAATTGGGAAGTTAAAAAGGGATCCTTTTGATATCCCCAAAGCGACATCGGAAGTTGTGGGTGGGTCTCTGACAGAATTCTCAGGCGCTAAATTGGGTTTTTGGAATTTAGTGATGGATATCCAGGCAGTAGTGGGAATTTTCTTGTTGATTGATCTGTATTTTGGTTGGACGAAAATGGGTTATCCCATTTTATCCATCGTGATTTTTGTGATTGAATGCCTGATTCTCATCCTTATCCTGAGCGGAACCAGCGCTATTTTTGCCAGGTTGAGAATTGACCAATTAGCAGGTTTGGGCTGGCGGATATTGGTACCGTTGGCATTATTGCAAATTGGATTCGTTATATTAATGGGAGTTTGATATGTATAAAATTAATAAACGTTTCACGCTCTTATTTGCTGTTATTGATGCTATGATCAAACCACCTGAAACAGTTAAATATCCATTTGCATCATTGGAACTACCTGAAGGTTTCCGGGGTGCGATCGTCTTTGATCCTGATAAATGCATCGGATGCGGGTTATGCGTCAGGGATTGCCCAGCAGAAGCGTTGCAAATTAATAAAAAATCGCGTGAGGAATATACCTTATTGCATTATCCGGCACGATGTGCTTATTGCGGTCAGTGTGAGGACAGCTGCCGGCACGGTGCGATTTCCCATTCAAATAAATTAGTTGGTTCGACCACAAACAAAGATGAATGGGTTATTGTTTTGAAGGAGGAAAAAGGCGAAAAATAGCCTGAGGTTTCCTTAACAATAAAGCACCCACCTAATTAGCAACTGGTGGGTGCTTTTGGGTTTAAAAAATTCTTAGTTTAGGGTCGATTGCCGTTGCCCCGCCCGCCGCGGGAAGAGCTGCTGGTTACGATAGCATCATAATCTGCCTGGCTCATGTATTGCGGTTGGTAGCTTTCCCCGGTCTGTCGTTCCAATGTGCTGGTGAAAGCACGTAAGTGGTTTTCTGAGCCGCGTAAAAGGTTCTGGTAAACCTTGCGGATTTCATCGTTTTGGGTTGTTTCTAGATATTCCTGCAGGTCGAGAATGTCGATTTCTTCGATTGCAGCGCCAACCTTCAGTGCATCCCGCAGGGACTGCGTTCCGATGACCATTAAGTCATCATAAAGCTTTTGCAGATCCTCATTGGTAAAGACGCCAGTTGGGAAAGTGTCCGCAGGGTCTTCAATCCCAAATCTATCCAGCAGGTTCTTGACAGCGTCTGTGTGAGTTTGTTCGCTGTTTGCAATGTTCTGGAAGATGTTTAACCCCCACATTTCATACATCCCGAGGTAAACATCTTGAGCCAGTTTTTCCTCTTCACGCATAAAAACCAGGCCAGCAATCTCGTCTTCAGTTAAACCGTTCATTAAATAGCCCGATTCTGCATTTGTTTGGTTAATGGTATCTGTAATTTCGCTTGGATTGTCCCTGGTCGCCGATTCTTCAATGTCATCCGTTGCAAATGGCTCTGCGATTTCTTCTTCAGCCAGTATTTCAGTATCTGTTTCTGAGATCAGATTGCCTTCAATCTGGTCCTCTTCAATCATCTCCTTTGGCTTAGCAGATGTGCATGCACCCAGTAAAAAGATGGATGTGAGGAGCAAAGCAATAATTTTTATTTTGTAGTTATTTTTCATTTGTTCTCCAATTTATAAAAACACAATATTAATCTGTGAATATTTTTTTAGGTCACTCTTATTATCCAATAGACTTGTGAAAAATTTGTGAAGGAGATGTAGAGAAAGGATATTATTTTTCCCAAATATCGGCAGTTATCAGAGATGTTGCGTTTGCTTACAAGGATTTATTGAAAGATGAGATAGTCGAAAAACAGCCAGATGTTATTGGATGTTAAAGTGGGGATGGTTTAAAATGATCATACTTGTATTGAAATACTGGGTGAATCAAGCATGCTTTCGTGGTAATATCTCATAAGATCAATTTGATAATGCTTAACACCCAATACTTCCAGTGGTGAATGTGAGGCATCTTGTTCCATCAAAAAAGCGTTGAGAAAAAATTTGTTATTCAGATGAGTTTGTTGGGGTTATTCATCTTCTTTGTTTTGTGTATATTGCAAATTTTAGATTACAGCCTGACACATTCAGTGAATATTACTAATATTGCAGAAGAAGGCAATTTTGAGTGGCAAATTAACTTGGTAAAGGTCGACCGTAATTATGTTGCTATCACTGGCTGGGCATTTGTTCCGGGGCAAGAGCCAAATAATATGGCGGTTAATGTAGTATTAAATAACACATCAACAAAAGAGGCGTTTAAATTACCAACGGTCCTTGTTGATCAAGAAAACATAAATGAAAATTATGGGGAGGAAATCAATTATTCTAAAAGCGGCTTTTTATCCAGGGTGAATAAGCACTTTCTTAAATTGGATAAATATTCTTATGAAGTATTTTTAGAGTTCATCTATCAGGATCAGGTATTCTATATTGAGACCGATGAAATATTGACTGGTCTTCAGGGAGAATAGTTTTGGATAAATTTACTTTAAAGACAATATTTAAAAGTGACACTTTCCCTTTTCTCATGTTTATCATGGGGATGGTAATCATCCATATTCTTGCGCCAATTCCCATTGCAGACGATGTTTTTTTTAGGGCAAACCCGGATGGCATATTTGATTGGGCATTTCTAAGAGGGCGGTATTTTAATTGGAGTTCGAGGTTAATGATCGAATTTTTTGTTGTGGCTTTTCTTAAAATGCCTTCGATCATTTGGCGAATCTTGAATCCAATCATCCTTGGTTTACTAGGCATTGCAATATCTCGATTGTTTCTTGAAAAAACCAATCGACCAGCCAACTGGTTTATCGTCTTTTTATTATTCATCTATCCATACAGGGAAATGCTTTCAGCAGGATGGGTCACGATATCCATAAATTACTTATGGCCTTTGACTTTTGGATTGCTGTCATTAGTCACCCTTAAGAAAATTCTTCTTAGTAAGAAGATAAGCCTGATAGCTTACATTTTATCGGGACTTCTTTTGTTATTTGCAGTTAACCAGGAGATAATGGCTGTTTCACTGCTATTCGTGTTTTTAGCAGCTTCTGCCTATCTCATTGTTAAAAAAAGGCCCCATTGGTTTGTCTTTCTTGGTTTAGCCCTGTGTATTGGCGGTTTGATCTTTACGCTCACAGCCCCCGGAAATATGATCAGAAGAAATGTAGAAACGAGATGGTTCATCGATTTCAATAATATCTCACTGGTTGAAAAACTTGAAATAGGCATTTCTTCAACACTTGCACAATACATCTTCAATTTCAACTTCCTCTTTTTTATATTCAGTCTTTTATTGTTCATTGCTGTTTTTACGAAGTATAAAGAACCCTTTTATAAGATACTTGCCATATTTCCCCTTGCAATGTCATTGATTTTTGGTAATGCATTCCATGTTATTGTCGATCGGCTGTTCCCTCATTTAGCGACGATCGATACTGAAATGTCAAAATATGGGTTGATTACCTTGGGAAATTTCACAAATCTCCAAAGCTATATCCCATTCTTTTTGCTGTTCATGACCGCCTTAATCATCCTCATCCTTGTTTATTTGGAATTTGAAAATACCTGGAAGTCCCTCCTGGCATTCAGCGTCTTATCTTTAGGTTTTACATCGAGATTAATTTTGGCTTTTTCGCCAACAATTTACGCCAGCGGTATCAGGACGCATTTCATATTATTAATCTCTATCATTATTTGCAGTGTTTTGGTTTTCCAGAGTTTATCCAAACAAAAATCGCGTCAATTTATGGATAACCTGTTAATTGTGATTGGGTTTATTGCCGGTTTTTCCTATTTGAATTTTTTGATGTCCCTGTAAACCATTCTTTTTGTATTTTTCTGTTTTTGCCAATAAAATTCTCCTTTCATAATAACGATTAAAAGTAATAGCGCACATGCCAGAGTATTGATCCTTGCTGGATTTTTTTACTTAATTTTCTTAGTAAAATTGGAGACATTCTTTTCATAAGGGTGGGGTCTTCTCAGTTTAATAATGTGAAGATACGATTATAAATGGCACAAAACTTGCTGCATTTCTATCGAGGATTGTTATTATGGAAAATGAGATCAGCGAGAAAAATAAGAAATGGGCTATTAAACCATCCCTTGCGCTTCTGGTTGGCATTGGTATTCTGGTTTTTGCTTTGAGTTTTCTATATGGTTTGCGCCTTTTGCAAACAAAGGTGATGTCAAAGCAGCTCGATGAAAACCTGCCGCCATACGGATGGACTGTGTCCGAGGATTTAGGCGTTGGGGAAGTACCAGGAGGACCAACTGCACAGCGGTTTGTTGTTGAACAGATAGATGGTTGGGAGGTACTGGCTTATTGCCTGGATCCACAAGAGCCGCCTCCTCCCGTGGGGACGACATGTGAGTTGATTGATGAGAATACATTCTGGTGTGGGGACGATTTCCAACAACTACGAGAATATGAAATCGTACAACAGCCGCCACCCCCGGCTCAAACTGAGACAGTTCAACCCAGTGCTACACGCACTTCAACATCCACACCAACGTCAACCCCGACATACACGCCAACATCCACCCCGACATCGACACCTACGGTGACCAATACAGCCACCTCTACAGCAACAACCAAACCCACAAATATATCCGCCGCCGCAAAGACTTCCACGCCGACTCCCCGACCGAAAATGGGCGGCGATGGCAATCTCCGTAGTGATGATGTCACGCGATTTGTTTTGGGCCTCGTCTTTATCAGCATCAGTGGAATCCTGACAGCAGTTGAGGGCAAGCGGTTCCTCACACAAAGACATAAAAAATAAGCCGAAAAATCACTAATCTTGTAAGGGTGAACCCAATTGAGAGAGGCTTTAGCATCTGGCAAATTTCCAGAGTATGGATGAATACAGCATTGATTTCTTCACTTCTAAAAAATCGATGGCGGAAATATATGAGTGTATTCTGCCTATTTATTGGGATTGGCATGATGTTTTCAGTCAGGCATCTCTTCCCGGTTTTTCTGGATTTAATTGCATTAAATTTTATGGAAAATGATGAGGTTGTTTGTCAGGTAAGTGAGATTCCTGTAAAAACCCTCAAGTCCGAACCGGATAACTATCAGTATTATTTTCCGATTGTATCAAGTAACAAGGTAAAAGAAGAAGGTGTACGAATTGATGAGCCGCAGGCTCAAATATTACCGGATATTGAAGCGGAAGATCGTGCTTTTGGTATCAATTTTAAGGATGGATCAGCACCAGTAACAATTGTCGTTGAGCCTGTCATCAAGCAAAATCATGCAAAAACACCTGTTGAAATTACTTTCTTGCCGGGCGAGAACTGCGTCTTTGGTGATGGGCATGCATGTGTCTACGAGTTTTTATCCCCTACCGGAAACAGAATTATATTTGTGAGCGTGCATTCCGGGATGGGTGGAGAAGCGGATGGCTTTCGGCATTTACTGGAGGGGACGGGCATTAACCAGGGATTATTCGACAGCGAAGAGGTGTTAAAAATTGCCCAGGCTTTATCAGGATCAGAGATCCGCATCAAGCAGGGCGATCAGAAAATCACGGGTTTGGCTTTGGAAGCTGTTGCCAGAATTTCGCCAGAATTATTTACAGCGTATACAAGATTGCCGGTTCAGGAAGCGTTTGATTTTGTAATTCAAAACCTGTCTCTTGATCCTGAATTGTTTAACCAGGATTTGATGATAATAGAGACATGCGGATGGCGGCTT
>Ga0209121_10003526_pt1 | contig 15132 bp, 16 predicted proteins | sample Cruoilmetagenom3_FD_187292 | JGI IMG/M metagenome (GOLD analysis project Ga0209121, IMG submission 187292) | Oil polluted marine microbial communities from Coal Oil Point, Santa Barbara, California, USA - Sample 3 (SPAdes) (version 2) | ecosystem: Environmental > Aquatic > Marine > Oil seeps ...
TCAACCGGGAGTCATGAAGCCTGCGAGCTTCGAGACGGGGGAAGTAGATATGATGGGTTTGGTGTGCTTAAGGCGGTAAGAAACATCAATGGGGTAATAAGGCCACAAGTCATAGGTATGGATGTGGATGTAACGGCTCTCGTCGGATAAGCGTGAAACCTTAGTGTTAGTAAGTATTTCGCTATTCAAGAGAGATATCCTCCTCCTTCTGAGATTATCCGAATTCAATTCACTATATTGACAGAGAAACACCTCTATAGTAATCTAAAGGAGTTAAGAATGCGTACTGTTTACCTCGGTAAGGTGATATGTTATACTCGAACGTAGGTAAACTGGCTGGGGAGGGCGTGAATAGATAAGAGTGGTCTTGCTGTGCGCTAGAATTTTGACGAGAGGAGTTATGACAGTCGGTTGCTTTTGCTAGCGAACAAGAAATGTTTGATACGATACTAGACAAGTTGAACGGCAGTGTAATGTCAGACATCCTTGATTATTTGGGTGGTCGCGAACTGGCTATGAGACCCGATATGTGTCTTGTGTTCCAAGCGGCAATCGTAGTCGCAGAGCCTACCCCAGGATAGGTGCAGCTGAAGGAGGTGATGCCTATCGAAACAAAAGACGTTCACGAAAGACTGAGGAAGAAAATTTGAAACAGGAGGTTTAGATGAGAAACAAAATAGTGACGATAATGTTGTCAGCAGCAGTCATTGTAAGTTTGGTGTTTATTGGCTGCGCCCCCGAGGCAGCCCCGCCAGAGGAGGAAGTAGCGCCGCCTGAGGAGGAAGAGGAAGTAGCTCCACCAGCAGCACCAGAAGCAGAAGTAATCAAGTGGAAATGTCAGTGCCCCATCCCTACAGGCATTATGCAATTCGATTCATGGTCAAGCTTTGCTGATAGAGTTGATGCAATGAGCAACGGTGGTCTGAAGATCGACGTCATGCCGGGCGGCAGTGTCGTACCAGAATATGAGGAGATCTTTGCTGTCGAGGAAGGCTCTCTGGATGCTTACATCGGCCAACCGACGGATAACTCAGGCGTGCTTGGTCCCGCCGCGGATCTGTTTACTCAGTTTGCTTGTAGCCCCACCCCGACAGAGTACTTATACTGGCTTACAGAGGGTGACGGTATGTCACTATTACAGGAACTCTACGACAGTAAGGGTTTCAAGCACGTGAAAGTACTGGCGTTCTTTGCAGATGAGGGAGGAGAGGAGGCATTGGTAAGCACTAAAAAGATAAGCACGCTAGATGACTTCAAAGGTATGAAGATACGTACTTATGGCTATTGGGGAAAGGTGCTTGAGAGGCTGGGTGCCTCCGTAGTTACATTACCAGGTGCCGAGCTATATCACTCCTTGAAAACGGGCGTTATAGATGCCTGCGAATATAGCACTCCTGCCATAAATAGGGATATGCACTTCTATGAGGTTTGCAAATATGTTTACTATCCACCGTATCATTCTCCTGCGTGTACTTACTTTCTGTGGGTGAATAAAGATTCATGGGAAGCTCTGCCCGCTGATCTTCAGGCGATAGTTGAAGAGGCAGCTAAGGCGCAAATTATCCATTACTGGATGGATGCTGAAAAGCAGTCTGTGGAGGCACTAGATTTTTACAAGGATTATGGCGTCGAATTTTCAGGGTACTCAATGGAGATTGCGCACGCAATCGTGACCAATGCTGATGGCCTCTGGGAAGAGTTGTCTAAGGAGGACCCATTCTTCGATAAGGTTTATCACAACCAGAGAGATTTCGTGAAGTCGTACTCGGAATATCTAAAATATATGGTACCGGATATTGAAGCGGCGCGAGCTTGGGGGAAATAGGGCATCTTGATGTCATTGAGAGGGAGTAGAGAAGCCTGTTGTGAATATCATTAGAACCGCGGTAAAGGGTATAGATTGGTTCGTTGACCGGAGTGGACAGGTGTTAGGGTGGCTAATTTTGGCGTTTGTTTTAACTATGGCGTATGAGGTCATAGCGCGGTATGTGTTTAACGCCCCCACAGTGTGGTCATATGATATCAGCTATATGCTGGGCGGCGGCATGATAATCCTAGGAGGTGCATATCTCATCCTTCACGAAGGGCATGTGAGGATAGACATCTTCTATGGTCGCTTGAGCACTCGACAGCAGCTAGTCCTCGACATTGTTTTGTGGCTGCTGTGTTTCCTTCCCATGGTGGCTATTATGGCAAGGTTTTCCTTCCACTATGCGTATCGCGCTTGGAAATTTGGTGAGGTATCCGGAGTAGGAATCTGGCGACCTCCACTATTCCCTTTCAAAGCCACACTCTTTGTAGCATGGTGTCTTGTCGTTATCGAGGGCATTTGCTGGTTTATTCGTGATGTAGTGCGGTTAATAAAAGGCAGAGAGATGTAATCGGGTATGCCAGTCGCATCTCTCTGCCTGGCAACGTTCTAAATTGGTTGGCATCAAGCATGGTATAGGTATGAAGCATGATAGAGATTAGCGCAGGAACGTTGGCGGTAGTCGGCTTTGCCATGATCCTGGTGGGCATATTGGCAGGCTTTCCGATAGCCTGGATTCTCGGTGGGGTTAGTGTCATCACTGGGTTTCTATTTTGGGGACCGCAGTGTTTCGATGCATTCTATCACCAGATGTACGGGCTTGTTTCAAACTACATTTTGCTGGCGATACCACTGTTCATCTTCATGGGAGCAATGATCGAAGAGTCCGGGATTGGCAAGAAACTTTTTGACACTGTGTACATCATGTTTGGGAGGCTCAGGGGAGGGATAGCGATCACGGTCATAATTGTAGGAACCATGCTGGCCACCTGCCTCGGCATAATTGCTGGCTCTACGGTAATGCTTACCATAGTGGCCTTACCTGCCATGCTGCAGCATGGGTACGATAAGCCCTTGAGCTGCGGGTCTGTGTGCGCCAGCGGCTGCTTGGGTATTTTCATACCCCCGAGCATTCTGCTGGTTATTTATGGTCCTGTTGCTGGCATATCTGTAGGCAAGCTATTCATGGGTTCCTTTACGGCGGGCTTTATGCTTGCGGCATTGTATCTTGCATATATTTCCATTAGGAGCTTCTTAAACCCTCGCCTCACCCCAGCAATTCCACGGGAAGAGCGAATAGTTTCTTTCAGGGTGAAGACCCGGATGTTCATTAGCTCCGCTGTGCCGTTACTTGTTCTTATTTTTTCGGTTCTTGGCGTGATATATACCGGTATTGCAGCTCCAACTGAGGCTGCTGCTATGGGCGCTGTGGCTGCCACAATCATAGCAGCTGCCTATCGCAGATTGAATTACGAAACTCTCAAGGGTTCTTGTCACCGGGCATTCGATGCGACCGTGATGGTTATCTACACCTGCATCGGAGCAGCAATGTTCCAGAGTGTTTTCATGGCGCTTGGTGGTGGTGACTATTTCACAGCATTGGTGTTGTCAGCCCCGGGTGGGCGGTGGGGTGTCTTTGCTATCACAATGGCAATACTTCTTTTCCTGGGAATGTTTATCCCCGATATAGCCATGATCCTCATTATGGTTCCTCTGGTTACACCCGTAGCTGCTAGGCTTGGCTTTGACGAAGTGTGGTTTGCAGTAATGTTTAATATGAACCTTCAGTTCTCCTTTATGACTCCGCCGTATGCGCAGGCTATCTTCTTTCTCAAGGGAGCCGTCGACCCCAATTTGGGCGTTACCACAGGAGATATTATCAAAGGTGTAGTTCCGTTCCTTGGTGTCATAGCCCTAGGCATCGGGCTGTGTGTAGCCTTTCCCCAGATAGTTACATGGCTGCCAAGTACGATGATTAAGTAAGCTGTTAGGAGGGTTTTTTGAAAGTGGCTAAATTGAGAAATGCCAAGCGGATTGAAATTTAATTAAAAGGGAGGAATAAGTGATGAAAATCACAAAAGTGGAAGCGACTGAACTTCGTTTACCAGAATCCGAGGTCCTTGATAAGGCATCAGGTGCCCAGAACTCGTTGATTATAAAAATATACACTGATGAAGGGATCACTGGCATTGGTGAAGTGGATTCGTGTCCTCGCGTCGCAAAAGCTGTTATCGAAGCTCCGTTCAGCCATACCCTTGTTTCTGGCTTGGGGCGGATACTCATAGGCATGAATCCACTGGATATCAGGGTGATAAACGAGAAGCTATATCAATCTAGCTTCTACTATGGCCGTCGTGGAGTGGTCATTCATGCTATAGGTGGCATTGATATAGCCCTGTGGGACATAGCCGGAAAGTATTACAACCAGCCCATTTACCAGTTGTTAGGCGGCGCCTTCCACAAGGAGATCCGAGCTTATGCCAGTATCCTGTTTGGTAAAGATGGTAACGAGACCTGCGAGATCGGGAAGAAGTGGGTAAGGAAAGGGTTTACGGCGGTAAAGTTTGGCTGGGCACCCATGGGGGAGAGCGAAAAAATGGATCTGGAGCTGGTGGAGGGGGCTCGGCGAGGTGTCGGTGATAAGAATGATGTATTAATTGATGCTGGTTGCTGCTGGGATACCATGACCGCCATACGCCGGGCGAAACAGTTTGAGGATTATAAAATCCTCTGGCTTGAAGAGCCGCTTGAACAGGATAACCTCGAGGGATATGAGAAGTTGACCAGCATCTCCAATATACCCATTGCTGCTGGTGAAGGAGATTCCGGGAGGTTTGCCTGGAGGGACTTGATCGAGCGAGGTGGGATTCATATAGCGCAAATTGACATCGCAAGGAATGGTTTCACGGAAGCGGTGAGGATTGCTAATATGGCTGAGGATCATGGCTTAAGGGTAGTCAACCACTTTTATACCACCGGCGTCAACCTGGCGGCCGGCCTGCACTGGCTTGCTTCGCGGAAGACCGCGTTCATTTTCGAGTACTGTGTAGAGGAGACCCCGATGAGGTTGGATGTGACCAGGCAAAAGATGGAGATTGATGCTAAGGGCTTCGTTCACGTGCCCGAGGGACCAGGCCTCGGCGTTGACCTGAATGAGGACACCATAGAGAAGTATCGAGTCAACTAAGAACAGTTGAGGAATGGAACTTATACTCGCCTGATGAATAGTCAGGCGAGTAACCTGTGAGGGTGGGGTGGATCGTTGCCACGCATTATATAAAGAAAAGGAGGCAAAGATGAAAATCAAAGGGGTAGTACTAAATTCCAAGGATAATGTGGGAGTTGCCTTGATGGATTTAGAGCGGGGAACTGAGGTGGATGTGAAACTAAACGGACAGACGGCTTCCGTCAAGTTGGCAGAGCCGATTGCCTACCAGCATAAGTTTAGCATTAAGCACATAAGCTCTGGTAGCAAGATACTAAAGTACGGTGAGGTTATCGGGGAGGCTACCAAGGATATCGAACCAGGACAGCATGTCCATATACACAATATGATTGGTCTTCGAGCAAAAGCAATTAAGAAATAGCAAGGAGAGAGAAATGGAGTTTTTGGGTTATCCCAGAAAAGATGGTTCGGCAGGGACAAGGAACTATATTGGCGTTATATCAAGCATGGCTTGTGCAAATGATCCAACCAACTGGATTGCAAGTGCGGTAAGCGGCTGCGCCGCATTCACGCATAGGCAGGCCTGTGGTCTCATCCCCCCTGATGAAGAAGTCTTTTACCGTACACTCATCAATTTAGGTAAGAATCCTAACCTGGCTGGTGTGCTTGTTGTGAGCCCAGACTGCGCAGATTCAGATCCCGCCCGCATAGCAAACGGGATTGCTGAATCAGGGAAACCGGTTGAAATATGCAAGATTCATCAGAAAGGTGGAGTGATGTTTGCCGTGTCCCAGGGCGTGAATGTCGTGCGGAAGATGGCCAGTGACGCTTCCAGAATAAAGAGACAGCCAATGCCTATCTCAAAACTGCGGCACGGAGTGGAGTGTGGGGGCTCAACGCCTATATCAGGTCCGGTGACCAATGCCGCCCAGGGCACAGCTCTGGACTTCGTGATTGAGAATGGTGGTTGCGGCGGCTTCAGCGAAACGCCAGAAGTCATTGGGGCTGAGCATGTGATTGCAGCAAGGGCAATAAATAATGAAGTGAAACAGAAAATGCTCAAGACCGTGCGAGACTACGAGGAAAGGCTTCAGGCCTCCGGCATAGACTTCTTTGGTGCGAACCCCGACCATCAGAACGTCGAGGATGGTTTGAGTTCCATTGAGGAAAAGGCGCTGGGCGCCATACACAAGGGTGGGACAAAGCCATTAACTGAAGTCGTTGGATACGGTGAGGTTCCAGAAGGCAAAGGCATGTTCTTCGTTAATACTCCAGGCAATGACTTAATATCAGTCACCGGACTGGCAGCAGCGGGGTGCAATATCATTACATACTCCTCTGAAGGTGCAGCCCCCTATGGCTTCCCGTTCGTGCCTGTTATCAAGATAACAGCCAGGCAGGACCATTTTAGGAAATTCCCTGATATTCTGGATTACCTAGTGGATATTGATAGAGCAATCGCTGATATCAGGAGTGTTGGGCAGGAGCTATTTAACCTGATGCTGGAGGTCGCCTCAGGAAGAAAGCCCCAGAGTGAGCTCATTGGTTATACCTGCGCCCAGGACGTATGGGCTCTTGTGCCCACGACGTAGAGAAGTCCGTCAGCAGATGAACCATAATAAATAATAGAAGCCAATGAAACTTGAAGAGTAAAAGAGAGGGAGGCCTGTATGGGGAAATACAAGGTAGTAATACTAGACACTCCTGCCTTGGATACAGAAGTTGAAGAGCAGACTCTCAAGGAACTTGATGTTGAGCTTATCTTAAGCCCCAGCCGCGATGAGGAAACTTCTATTCGATACGTTAGTGATGCTGACGCTCTCGTGCAAGATGCGGCTCCAGTCACCGAAAAGGTACTGGAGGCTGCAAAGAAATGTAAGATTGTGTCGGAGCTAGGGATTGGGGTAAATAATATCGACATTCCCGCGGCCACTAGAAGGGGTATATATGTGGCGAATGTTCCTGATTATTGTATTGATGAAGTATCGGATCACGCCTTAGCATTAGTGCTGGCTCTCGAGCGAAAGATCAATATCCTTGATGAGAAAGTGAAGGCAGGGGAGTGGGGTCTAGAGGAAGCTAAGCCCATACTTCGTTTAAGAGGGCAAACCTATGGGATATTCGGCTTTGGGAACATAGGTCATGCTGTAGCGAAGAAGGCACAAGCGTTCGGTTTCAATGTAATAGCGGCCGACCCTTTTGTTTCTTCCGAGGAGGCGAAAAGATTTGGAGTGGAACTTGTAGGTTTTGAGAGGCTGCTAAGAAATTCCGACGTTATTTCAATCCATGCCTCTTTGTCAAAATCAACACAACACATGTTTAACAAAGAAGCACTCGCTAAGATGAAAAACACGGCGTATTTGGTAAATGTGGCCCGAGGTGCTTTAGTGGACCAAAGGGCTCTCTATAACGCCTTAAAGTCCGGCAAAATTGCAGGTGCAGCTCTGGATGTTGTGGAGAAAGAACCACCTGAGCTTGATGAGCCTCTTTTCAGTTTGGATAACATAGTTCTTACCCCACACGTGGCCTATTATTCTGAGACTTCGTATATTGAAGTTCGTAAGAGAGCCCTTGGGGAGGTAGTCAGGGTTCTCAAAGGGGGGGAGCCCCAAAATTGGCTGAATCGTAGGGACATGACTGAGAGAAAATGATACCTCTACAAAGAGGAGATTATGAACACAGACACCAGGCCCAAAAATCATGATCATTCCCTTTAAGCTGATTTAGAAAGAGCAGAGCGGCTTGTTCGCTAGGCACAGGAAAGTATTTGGAGGAACCGTTAGGAGGCGTAAAGTGATAATAGATTTTAGGAAAGTGCCCCCGTATACGGATTTTGTAAGTCTCGAAGAAGTTCGTAAAGCCTTCTCTGAAGGTTATCTGAGGGGCTATACACTTTCGGCTTATGGCAAGGGTGAGTTCATGCCACAGCTAGGTTTATCAGCAGAAGACATGCTTCGCGATATGGAGGAGAGTAGCACTGACTGTAGTGTCCTTCAGGCGGAGTGGGATATCGGAGACTACCGCAGGGTTAATGATGCAGTTCATAATTTAGTGCAAAAATACCCGCGCAAATTTATTGCTGGTTACCTCTGTCTGAATCCGGGGGAAGACGATGACATGGTTAAGGTCATCGAGAGGGAGGTAAAAGGGCGCGGCTTCAAAGGGCTGAACATGCAACCTTGGGCACAACGCCTTTATGCGAATGACAGGAGACTTTATCCGGTCTATGCTAAGTGTCAAGAATTGGGTATACCCGTGACCATTCACACATCCATAAATTTCAGCACTGACCGTACGATAGATTATGGGCGCCCCGTATACCTCGATGAGATAGCCTGTGCCTTTCCCGAACTTACCATAGTGGCTAATCATGGTGGCTGGCCGTGGGTCAATGAGCTGGTAGCGGTTGCATGGAAACACCATAACGTTTATATTGAAATTGGGGCGATTTCACCAAAATACATTGGCACACCGAACTCTGGTTGGGAAACGCTGGTGAGATATGGTAATACCCTGCTTCAGGACCAGGTGTTATTTGCCACTGACAACATGTTACCTCTGAAGCGTTGCATCGAGGAATTGAGGGCTTTACCCCTTAAGGAATCTGTTAAGGAGAAATGGCTGGGAGGAAACGCTGCGCGTATCCTGGGTCTTGGTTAGCAGCTAGTGGGAAATGCGGGGACATGTCGAGGGAGGCTCAAATATGAAATTAAGAAGTGATGTTATGCGGGGAGCCGCTCCTGAAGCCGTCGCGATTTATCAGTCAGGCGGGTTTTCGCGCCAGGATTTTGCCAAACCTCTCATATTGGTACATTCAAATGCCGGCGAATCTCACTCAGGCAGTTATCATCTTGATAGATTGGTGGAACAAACCAAGATGGGAATACGGGAACTGGGAGGTGCTCCGTTTAAATATACCACAACTGACATTTGTGATGGGGTTGCCACAGGACATGATGGAATGAACTATGTTCTTGCTTCCAGGGAGTCTGTAGCTGGAATGATAGAAATCTATGTGCAGGGACATATGTTTGACGGTGCAGTATTAACTTCAAGCTGTGATAAGGCTGTACCGGCAGCCCTTATCGCCGCGGCGAGGCTAAAGGATGAGATCCCGGTGGTTATAGTCCCAGGTGGATCTATGGATATAGGATGTACATACCTGATGAGCGGGGCAATAGGTGTGACATATGCCCGGGTTAAAGCCGGTTTCTTGAATTGTGGGGAGCTATCGTTCGTTCAGGATCACTCACTACCATGTGAAGGAGCATGCCAATATATGGGCACTGCTTCCACCATGCAGGTGATGGCAGAGTCGTTGGGATTGGCAGCGCCAACCTCCGCGCTGGGTCCTGCCAATCAACGCTATGTCCTCGGCAATGCCAGGAATGCGGGATATCTGATAATGAAGCTGCTGAAGCGAGGATTAAAGACGAAGGATATCCTCACGGAGGGAGCACTAAGGAACGCTGTTCTTATTCATCAGGCAACAGGCGGGTCAACCAACGCCCTGTTACACCTGCCAGCCATAGCGCATGCTGCTGGGATAGGTTTTGATGTGAGTCTGTTTGATACCCTGGGCCAAAAGGTTCCTTACCTCACAAACCTCCATACCGCCGGACAGTACTCGTCGAGACAGTTCTGGTATGCTGGGGGCGTCCAGAGGGTTATCGCTCTGCTCGCCGATTCTGGCCTGCTGGATATGGAGGCATTGACTGTAACCGGCCAAACGGTTAGAGATAACTTGAATGCGGTACAGCATTCAGATTACTTCAGGGCAGGGGAGGGCTACTTGGGAAATTACAGCACCACTGATGGCTCAAGGCGGCTACGGAGGGAAGATGTTATCAGGAATCCTGATGACCCACAGAATAGCTGCGGCTCGGTGGCGATACTGAAGGGCAATCTGGCCCCGGAAGGCTCCGTGTTCAAGTACAGCGCATGCGACCCCTCTATGTATGAGCATATTGGGAAGGCCATTGTGTTTGATTGCGAGGAGGATTGCTACGCGGCCGTCACCAATCTGGAGATAGAGCCTGGCTCTGTACTTATTGTCAGCGGCGAAGGACCAGGAGCATGTGGCATGCCTGAGCTCTATAACACAACGGCAGCTATAATGGGAATCGAGAAATACAGAAAGTCGGTTGCGCTGGTGACGGATGGCCGGTTCTCGGGCGCCACAGCCGGGCCTGTGATAGGGCACGTGTCTCCTGAAGGTGCTGCAGGCGGGCCAATTGTCCTGGTTGAGAATGGAGATTTAATTGAAATCAGCCTTGATAAGCGAGGAATCAATATTGTGGGCCTCGCCGGCCAGAGAAAGAGGAGTGACGAAATAGAAAGGACGTTGGCGCAGCGAAGAGCCAACTGGCGGAAGCCGAAACCTAAGTATACCACCGGCGTCCTGGGCAACTATACTCAACTTGCTGTATCACCGATGAAAGGTGCTTATATGGGAAGGCTAATGCCCACGTAAAGTAGGGGTGGGGGACTAGCTAGTATTCAAGATTTCTCGTACCAACTAATATAGGGCGAGAAAGAAGAGCCAACAAATAAGGGAGGAATGCAAAGATGAAGAGACAAATTAAGATTGGAGAGAAGGCAGCACTGCGGGTTAGAGTGAGTGAAAAGGATGTTCACTATGCAGGTGGTCTGGTAAACGGCGCCTATGTCCTTGGCCTGTTCGGTGATGTCGCCACTGAGATCGCTGTTCGCTATGATGGCGATGAGGGCTTGCTCGCCGCCTACAACAGTGTGGAATTGAAAGCTCCGATCCACGCTGGTGACTTCCTTGAGGTTTGCGGCTGGATCTCCAAAGTAGGCAACACCTCCCGCATCATTGAGCTGGAGGCACGCCGCTATATCAAGGACGTTGGCACGCCGCAAAAGTCCTCTGCCCACTATCTTGCCAAAGCAGAACTGGTGGCCAGGGCAGAGATGGTGACCGTGGTTCCTAACGAGAGCCAGCGATATACTGACTAAGTATGGGAGCACATTTACCGTTAAGATCAAACGAGGTTGACTAAGTTGGAGGTATGAGTGATGTCTAAACTTATAAACGATGCCCCTGGGTGTCTAGAGCTTTTACTGGGGAATGAAGCGATCGCTAGAGGTGCTTTAGAGGCTGGGGTGCAATTCTGCACGGGCTATCCAGGCACCCCCTCCTCGGAGATTATTGACAGCCTTGCTAGGGTTGCAAAAGAGATGGGAATCTACGTAGAGTGGTCGGCCAATGAGAAAGTAGCCACAGAAGGAGCGGCTGCAGCTTCCTTCGCTGGCCTGCGTTCGATGGCTACCATGAAGAACGCAGGTATGAATGTGGCCAGCGATTTCTTGCAGCACCACAACCTTTCAGGAATAGGCAATAAAGGCGGTGGAATGGTGGTAGTAGTTTGCGACGACCCAGGCGGACATTCGAGCAGCGATGAGCAGGATACACGGTGGCTAGCCAAATCGGCTGATGTTCCCCTTCTAGTGCCGGATGATGCTCAAGATGCCAAAGACTTGATGAAGTGGGCTTTCGAGCTTTCCGAGACCTACAAGGTCTATTGTGTGTTGAGAAGCCATACCCGTCTCTCGCATGCCACAGGCAGTGTCAAGCTGGGAGAGTTGCCTCGGCCCAAAAGGAAAGCTGCTTATGACACGTCGGAGACCATAACGCCTGAGACCCCTCTTATAGTGGAATTACACAGAAAGGCACTTGAGAGACAAGGAAAAATCCGGGAGGTATTCGAGTCTTCCCCTTTCAACCGGTATGAGGGGCCGGCCAGCCCCGAGTTATTGATAATATGCTGCGGAAGTGGGAGTCCCTGCTCCCGTGAGGCGATAGAGCTGTTGAAGTTGGAAGGTTCTGTAGGGGTGCTAAAGCTGGCAACCGTTTGGCCGTTCCCCAAAAAGCTAGCGACAAAATATATGGCACGTGCCAAGCGGGTTCTTGTTTTGGAGGAAACAGACCCCTTTCTTGAGCTTCATGTCAAAGAGATAGTTGCTGATTCTGAGATATTGGCTGGGAAGGTAAAAGTATACGGTAGGGGCTCTGGGCATATTGACCACTACGGAGAATTGACACCAGACGTGGTGGCCAAGGCTCTCTCTAGGCTTTTCCAGAAGGAGTACGCGTCAAGGGAGTTCGATTATACACAGAAGGTTCAAAACATAAGTAAGCAGATGCTTGTTGACCGCGGTGCAATTTGGTGCCCAGGATGCCCTCACCGGGCGAGCTTCTGGTGCCTAAAGGAGGCTTTTAGGAAGGATAAGAGGAACTGCCTTGCCGTCGGGGATGTTGGTTGCTATACGTTGGATATATGGCCATCTGGCTACCACGTAACCAAGTTATTGCATGGTATGGGCACAGGGCTGGGGTTAGGTAGCGGCTTTGGCCAGTTGGAGCAATTCGGATTCAGCCAGCCGGTCATATCAATATGCGGTGACTCAACCTTTTATCATTCTTCCATGCCTGCGCTCACTAATGCTATACACAATAACTCCAAGATGACGGTGGTAGTTATGGACAATGGCTTCACGGCGATGACTGGGTTCCAGCCACACCCGGGAACACCTGTTAATGCTGTCGGTGACCCTGCTTCAGTCATAGATATTGCGGATTTTTGCCGCTCTTTGGGCTGCGAAGTAGCCGTGCAGGATCCCTTTGACATTGAGGGTACAACCGGCAAGATTCTAGAATTTTTGAAAGACGAACGGGGAGTTAGGGTATTGATTCTGCGCAGAATGTGCGAGCTGATGCGAATGCGGAAGGAAGGAAAACAACCTTACAAGGTCTGGGTAGATGAAGATAAGTGCGGAGGAGAGAAGTGCAGTTATTGTACTAAGGTTTTCGCGTGCCCCGGTTTAACTTTTTCCGAAGAGACCGGAAAAGCACAAATAGTGGAAGGGATCTGCGCTGGTTGCGGGGTTTGCGTTGATATATGCCCATATAACGCTATTGTTAGGAGGGAAAATGCATAATGGCTATTGCTAGAGATCCGTTTAATCTGGTCATTTCAGGGGTTGGTGGGCAAGGTAATGTCTTGATGTCACATTTGATAGGTGGGGCGTTGCTCAAGAAAGGCTACCTTGTCACTATGGCCGATGATATCGGTGTTTCCCAGCGGGCTGGCGCAGTAACTAGCAGCATCAGGATTTCCCAGAAAAAGTCCTACGGACCTATGATCCCGGACGGCCATGCCCATTTCATTCTTGGTCTCGAGCCTCTGGAAACCCTTAGAATGCTGAACAAATATGGAAACCCGAAGGTGTTAACTCTAACCAATTTTCAGCCTATCTTTCCTACATCAGTGCTCAACAGGCAACATGAGTATCCTGACTGCAATGAGCTCAGGGAAGCCATCAAGGACCTTTCTCAGACAGCCTGGTTTGTAGACGCTACTCAGATAGCCTTGAACCTTGGTGCTGTGATTATGGCCAACGTGGTTATGATTGGAGCCTCACTTCGCACCGGGCAGCTCCCTCTGACTATGTCGGATATTGGCCATGAAATAAAAGACAGCTTCCCCCTCGAAAGAACTCAACTCAATCTAGAAGCTCTAGAAATAGGGTTCAATGCAATGAAGTAGAGAAACCGACGGAAACTAATAGAAGGGGAAGTGCGCAGGTGTGAGCAAACAAGAAAAAGGAGGCATAAGAATTGAGTGATTTCAACAGCGAGAAGGAAATGTTTGACACCATGCAAGACAAGTTGAATAGCGCTGTGATATCGGATATCCTCGATAGCTTGGGTGCACGTGAACAAGCTATGAGACCTGACATGCGTCCCGTCTACTGGGGAGCGACCATAGCCGGCAGGGCTTATCCTGTCTTAGCTGCAGATATTTTCCAGCTCAGGGAAGAACTCAAGAATGACCCGTACCGGGGCGAAATTGAGGCAGTTGACTCTCTGAAGCCCAACGACGTCTTTGTGGGATGTATCAACCGCTCTTCCAGGGCAGGCTTCTGGGGTGAATTGCTTGCCACCGCAGCTCGAGCCCGCGGCGGCCGTGGAGCAATAATCGATGGCTGTACCAGAGATGTCGCTCAACTTACCAAGATGAACTTCCCGACTTTTGCCACGGGGATAAGAGTGCCAGACTCTAAGGGTAGATGTATGGTTATCGACCATGGCTGCCCGGTGAACTGTGGAGGTGTTCTTGTCAACCCCGGGGACATAGTGTTTGGCGACATAGATGGCGTGGTGGTTATTCCCAGAGAACTTGAGGAGAAGGTCATTCCGCTGGCGCTGGAAAAGGAGGGCAAGGAGAATCTGCTTCGTAATGAACTGCTCAAGGGCATGACCTTGCGAGATGCTTATAATAAGCATAGAGTACTGTGAGGAGTCGCTCGCCTGGGAATCGGCCTTGCATTGCACAAACTCCTCTACGGATTAGGAGGGATGGCGTAGAGTTAGGGAACGAAGGCAGTCAAAATGCCACAGAACTTGATTGAGTGTGGAGAGCAAGTACACCTGATGCCAGTAAGTCTGAAGGGGTGCTGCCAAGGGGACCTGGCATGGTTCATTCTGGATGCAGTAGAAGCAACGGATATATCGAGGTTCTCCCTAAATACAAGGCAGACGGTTGGCGTCGTAGCGTATGACCCTCAGATGATGGTATCTTTGCTACTCTATGCTTGTTGTGTGGGCATGCCCTCGTCATGGCAGGTAGAACAGGCTTGGAAAGTGGGTATAGGTTTCAGGGCAATCAGCGCAAACCAGAGGCTGGACTACTCAACATTTTGTCATTTTTCATCACGGAATGGAACCGCCGGCCCATGCCACAACCGACGGCTATTTCGTCGCGGCTGTCAATAGAGTGGGAACAGAAGAGCCCTGGAATATCGGAAATTTCTATGGATCCAGCTATATCTGCAACCCCAGAGTCGAGATCATAGCCAAAGGCTCTGAAGACAAAGATGAGTTGGTTACCGCCGATATTGATCTGGGGATGATTAAACAAGTCAGACACGTCTCGCAATTCTGCAGAGAGAGGAGACCAGAAACTTACCACAAACTGCTAGAATGATAAAGGAAAGTGTAAAGAGGAAAAGGAGAGCAATCTATGGGCGAACGACACAGAATTACCGGGCTGAAAGCAAGGGAAGTTATTGACTGTCGCGGAACGCCTACTGTTGAAGTTGATGTGTGGGTTGATAATGTTCTTTGGGGCCG
>Ga0209121_10003527_pt1 | contig 15130 bp, 13 predicted proteins | sample Cruoilmetagenom3_FD_187292 | JGI IMG/M metagenome (GOLD analysis project Ga0209121, IMG submission 187292) | Oil polluted marine microbial communities from Coal Oil Point, Santa Barbara, California, USA - Sample 3 (SPAdes) (version 2) | ecosystem: Environmental > Aquatic > Marine > Oil seeps ...
GGTCAATCGCGTTCAAACACGCCTGCGGAGTAACCAGTATGAGCAATGCACTATTTCCAGAAATCATCGTCAACGGAGAGGTTATCCCCTCCGTTGGCATCGCCGCCGAAGCCCAAAATCACGAAGCCCCCAAAGGCAAGCCTGGATTGGCCTGGCGCAAGGCGGCGCAGGCATTGGCCATTCGTACTTTGATGTTGCAAGAAGCGTCACGGCTTGGGATCGAAAGCGATCCCATCAGCCTTGGCAAGGGGCGTTTTGAAACGGATGAAGATGCGCTGATCCGCGGGCTGTTGGAGGCTGAGCTATCTCCTGATGCACCTGAGGACGCGGATATTCAGGCGCTCTGGGAAAAAGACCCCAGCCGCTTTCGCGCGCCGCCACTTTGGGAGGTGTCGCATATCCTCATTGCTGCTGATCCCGCCAGCGAAGGCGCCACGGGAGCCGCACATGCCAAAGCCGTTGCATTGATAAAAACACTGCAAGACAAGCCCAAAGAATTTGCCCGTCTTGCCGAGATTGAGAGCGATTGCGGGTCAAAATCCAACGGTGGCGCGCTTGGGCAGCTCACAGTCGGGGATACCGTTCCTGCGTTTGAGGCCGCGCTGCATTCATTGGCCGAAGGGGAGGTAACCCGCCAGCCCGTGCATACTCAGTTTGGCTGGCATGTCATTCGCATGGACGCCCGCATTGAAGGCAAAGCGCTGCCCTTTGAGGTCGTGCAGCCGCGCATTCGCGGGGCGATGGAAAAATCAGCCTGGGCACATGCAGCCAAAGACTTCACCAACCGCCTGATCGCAAACGCATCCATCAGCGGAATCGAGATGCGTGAGCTCTGATCCATCTGAAAACAAACCCCAGCGATAAGGAAAGCGTGTTTTGGAACTGCAACAAGCCATGAATATCGCCTATATCTGCGCCCCGCGCACCGGAGAGGTCGATCTTGTGTTAGAAGAGTTCTCGTTGGAACTCGCCCAAAGAGGTGTGACAACGAGCGGGCTTGTCCAGGTAAATTCCTATCAAGTGGGCCGCCATAAGTGTGACATGGATGTCAGAGTTTTGCCCGATGGCCCCACAATTCGCATATCCCAATCGCTGGGCAACAATGCAAAAGGGTGCAGGCTTGACCCCGCCGCCCTTGAGCGCGCCGTGTCGGATGTCAATCTACAGCTCGCACAATTTCCTGAGGTTCTGATCGTCAACAAATTTGGCAAACACGAAGCAAGCGGAAGAGGCTTTCGCGATACAATCGCAGAGGCCCTGATCCAAAATACACCCGTTGTCGTTGGGATAAACCGGCTAAATCTTGCGGCCTTCCAAGAGTTTTGCGGCGGTACGCAAACACACGTTCAGGCAAGCCCGAAAGCCCTGATGAGATGGTTTGAGGGGATCGAGCGGCCATCACCGCGCAGGCTCCACCCGGTTCAACACAGCGATGTTTTGGCACCGGTCTGACGTGGCACCAGTGGCGGCATTGACGCGGGATTGGGACTGAACCCGCGACATAAAATGCCTCTCTGTGGGCAGAATTGCTTTCCTATATATCTGTAATTGAGGGGCAAATTGTTTGCGCGCTGGATCAGCCGGTTGCGAGCGTATATGGACATGTTGGATTGGCAATCGGTCAACCTGGATGAGAGATTATTGTGACACCTTCAGCACGTATAAGCGCAGCGATTGAATTGATAGATCGTATTCTGATGGGCGAGCTGGCTGATCGGGCCCTGGCCGGATGGGGGCGCAAGAACCGCTATGCCGGGTCAAAGGACCGCGCCGCGATCGCAGATCTGGTTTATGATGTTCTCAGGCGCAAGCGAAGCTTGTCGGCGCTTGGTGGAGGTGACAATGGGCGCGCTCTTTTGCTTGGGTATGTCAGAGACGCCGGGCAGGATCCTGACGCCGTTTTCGGCGCTGGCACATATGCCCCTGTTGAGTTGACAGATGCAGAGCGATCCAATGGGCGTTCGCCAGACCCGGATAGCGGCGAAAGTGCCGATTTCCCCGAGTGGCTGTGGCCGGATATTCGCACTGCGCTGGGGCAAGACGCCCAAGACATTGCCGAGCAGATGCGCAAAAGGGCGCCGGTCCATCTTAGGGTCAATCTTGCGAAACTAAGCCGCCCTAGCGCAATTGAGCTTCTGTCTTCGCAAGGGATTGTCGTGCGTCCACATGCGCTCTCTCCTTCGGCTGTCGAGGTGATCGAGGGCGCCAGGAAGATCAAAAACGCGCAGGCATATCTTGAGGGACAGGTCGAGTTGCAGGATGCCTCTTCTCAAGCGGTCGCGGATATGGTGCCACTTGAGGCGGGGGAGAGGTTTTTGGATTTTTGCGCCGGTGGTGGCGGTAAGATCCTGGCGGTGGCGGGCCGGGTAGAGGGCAAATATTTTGCCCATGATGTGGATCAAAATAGGATGAAAGATCTGCCCGCACGCGCCGCGCGTGGCGGTGTATCGGTCAGCCTGCTGTCTTTGCCGGAAGTGAAGCAGAAAGCCCCATTCGACACTCTTCTCATTGACGCCCCGTGTTCAGGCAGTGGGTCATGGCGGCGCGACCCTCAGGGGAAATGGCTGCTGACGCGTGAGAAGCTGGAGCGCACTTTAGATATTCAGCGAGAAATCCTGGATCAGTCAGCCATGTTTGTTCGCCCGCAAGGTCATCTGGTTTATGCGACATGTTCCTTACTGAACAGTGAAAATGGGCGTCAGGTTGATGAGTTTCTGGCTCGCCAAAGTGAGTACTCTCTAATGGTTCAAAAAAGGTTCACGCCGTTGGATGGCGGAGATGGCTTTTATTGCGCTGTCCTTCGTCGAAATTAACACGGCCGCAGGCGCGTCTGTACCAGATCTATTACTAAAGTTATCAATCTGTTTCAGTGGATTGAGTATGGTGATCTGCCGCGTGCCAATCAAATCTTAAACGCGGTTTTTGCTCTTCAGGGAATGCAGGCGGGGGCAAAGCCATGGCTCTTGCCGTCCGCGCCGGGGCAATGATTTGCCCTTGTCTGTCAGTGGTACCGGCTTCTTTGTGGCACAGCCAATCGGCGCGCGGACCCAATCCCTCTCAATCTTGACGTGTTGCTCCGGCTGTCGTTAAGTCTCAATTAAGCCTTTTCGCTCAGAATTGGAGAGGCAATTGCGTCAACCAAGAGGGCCGCTCGTGGCATTCCCAACCAGCACGACAGATCATACCCGCAGGGCGATGATGTCCGTCAGGCCTAAAACCACCATGATCGCGCTGGCAGCGGCAGTGTTTGGGTTCGCCGGATGGCTGAGCAATGATGACGCCATGCAGCTGAGCATGTTTGCCATCTGCTCTACGCTGCTTTTTATCGTCGGCTGGACCAGGCTGCGTGCGCAGTGGGATGCCTCGGCCGGGCAGGCCAACGTGGCTGCCTTGGATGATCTGATGCGCAACAATCCTGTCCCTTGTATCGCGGCTGGCAGGGATGGGGTGATCCACTACTCCAACCCCGCCACCGAACAAGTGCTTTCCTCCAAAAATGCGACCACACTGGCCGGTGCGCTGCAAACCATATTGGCCAATCCCGGCGCGATTTTATTTCGCCTTGAAACACGAGCAGAATCAAACGGCTACGCGGTCGAAGATGTGGTGACGCGCCAGGGCCATTTGCGTATTTCGGTGCATAAGACGGGAAGTGCTCATTTCCTGTGGCGGCTGGAACGGTCTGCCGAAAGCCCACAGCGTGCCAATGATCCGATGCCATTGCCGATGTTCACAGTTGGGCGCAATGACGCGGTTTTGTTCATGAACCCCGCAGCGCGTGCGCTGGTGGGCGAACGCGCGCGGTCGTTGGATCGCATCTGTGTGAAACTCCCGCTGCGATCAGGGCAGTTGAATGACATCAACACGCCGTCTGGCCCTGCATCTTGTTTCGCGGTTGAGCTTGAGGGGGTGGCAGGTCGGCGCGAAGTGATCTTGCTGCCCGGCGTCGCCGCGACCGAACGCAAACCCGATGGCTGGGCTTTTTTCGATGAACTCCCCGTTCCCTTGTTGAAGTTGTCCCACAGTGGCGACATCGAATTGTCCAACAGGCCTGCGCGCGATTTGCTGGGCGTGCCCGCTTGTCAGGGGAACGTGTTGGGCGATTTCATGGAAGGGTTGGGGCGCTCAATCACCGATTGGCTGGATGATACTGCCGCCGGGCGCGGCTCGGTTCACTCCGAAATTTTGCGTATTAAGCGCGACGATAAAGAGGTCTTTGTTCAGGTCACGCTCAACCGCGCGATGGAGAATGGCGAAACAGTTTTGATTGCAGTGCTCAATGATGCCACCAAGCTGAAATCGCTGGAAGCGCAGTTTGTCCAAAGCCAGAAAATGCAGGCGATCGGGCAATTGGCTGGTGGGGTGGCACATGATTTCAATAACTTGCTTACGGCGATCTCGGGCCATTGTGATCTGTTGTTGCTGCGCCATGATCAGGGGGATTCGGATTTTTCTGACCTGACTCAGATCAACCAGAATGCCAATCGGGCTGCCGCGTTGGTGGGGCAGCTATTGGCCTATTCACGCAAACAGACATTGCGGCCGCAGATCCTTGATTTGCAGGACACGCTGTCTGATTTAGGGCATCTATTGAACCGTCTGGTGGGCGCGAAAATGGACCTCTCGCTCAGCCATGATCCGGTTCTTTCCAAAATCAAGGCGGATAAGCGCCAGCTGGAGCAGGTGATCATGAACCTTGTGGTTAACGCCCGGGATGCAATGCCGCAGGGCGGGCAAATCCGCATCGAAACTGAAAATGTTGATCTCAAAGAGCCTCTGCGTCGAGACCGGGCTGTGGTGTCGCCGGGGCGCTATGTTTCAATTAAAGTGATCGACAAGGGCACCGGAATTCCGCGTGATAAGCTGCAAAAGGTGTTTGAGCCTTTCTACACCACCAAACGTACGGGCGAAGGTACGGGATTGGGCCTGTCCACAGCCTATGGAATTATCAAGCAATCGGGCGGGTTTATCTTTGCTGACAGCACACGAGGTGAGGGCACGGAATTTCAAATATTGCTGCCCGCGTTTGACGCAGTCGAACATGTTGAGCCCAAGCCGGTGGTAGAGAAAACCGCCGTGACCCCAACCGACGGCGTGGTGTTACTGGTCGAAGACGAAGCTCCGGTACGCGCTTTTGCTAGTAGGGCCCTCCAATTGCGGGGATTTAATGTGCTTGAGGCGGAATCAGCCGAAGATGCGTTGGAGCTGTTGGAAGACGAGGCCCTTAAGGTCGATATTTTCGTGTCAGATGTCGTTATGCCCGGCAAAGACGGTCCAAGTTGGGTACAAGAAGCGTTGACCAGCAGACCAGATGTGAACGTGGTGTTCATGTCCGGTTACGCTGAAGAAACTTTTGGTGATACACAGGCCAAAATTCCCAATTCGGTGTTTCTGCCCAAGCCATTTTCCCTGACCGAGCTGACCGAGACTGTGCAGCGGCAAATGCCCGATAAAGCTGCCTCTCAGGTTTCTAGCGGTGTGTAGGTACCATTAGATCCGATCCCGTCATAAAGCGTGAATTCACCGGGCATTTTGCGACGCAGGCGCGCATGGGTTTTGTCCGATAATTCTAATTCTGCAGCTGGTGAGCTGTTCATCTGTTCGGTGGCAAATGTGCTGCCCAACCGCGTCTCAAGAAAAGCTTTTAACCCAGCCTGATCTTCATAGCGAAACAGATGTGTCACGGCGGTGCCATTTTTTGTTGGCTCCAGAAACTTGGCCTGTGATCCAACATTGGCAAAGGGCGGGCAATTGCCCATCAGATAAGCTTGCACGAAGTCGTCAAAAGATACGTCATGTGTTGATGTTCGCTGCCCCTTTAGGTCGTCTCGCTGGCGGTAACGATACCAGCTTCCCAACCAGGACACGGGTTCACGCATCACCGCCAATACCGCCAGTTCATCCGAGACAAACTTCTCCAAAACGGGCCGATAAAACCGATTGTAGCGAAAGACGGGCGCATGTTTCAGCTCGGGTGGCGCGCCGACCCACATCGAAGCCAAGGGCTTGAGCGCCTCTTCATAAGCGGTGGTGCCAGTCTTGGGTACAGATAGAAACACCAGGCGAGCCGTTGAAAACACTAACATTTTTTGTCTGATCCTTGCCTGTGTGCACTTATCTCACGCTCGTAAACTACTCTTTAACGGTTTAGGGCAAAAGTGAAGATACGAATAATTTTCTTGAAATGTTCTACTTTTGTCTCCATAGCTATGAGAACAAGAGGTGAACGAAAGCAGCGATTGTCGCATGGCTTTGGGTGTGGAATAAGGAATTGGAAACATGGCACTGGCGGAAGTTGTAGCAATGGACAGCAAGTCGAACTCGGACAAGCAAAAAGCACTGGATAGCGCGCTCTCACAGATTGAACGCCAGTTTGGCAAAGGCTCGATCATGAAGCTGGGTGCCGATAATCCCGCCCAGGATATCGAGTCCACGTCGACCGGTTCATTGGGCCTTGATATTGCCCTCGGTATTGGCGGTCTGCCCAAGGGCCGAATTGTTGAGATTTACGGTCCGGAAAGCTCTGGCAAAACCACGCTAACCCTGCATTGCATCGCAGAAGAGCAGAAAAAGGGTGGCGTTTGCGCCTTTATTGACGCCGAACACGCGCTCGACCCAATTTACGCCAAGAAACTGGGCGTTAATCTGGACGAGTTGTTGATTTCACAACCCGATACAGGTGAGCAATCCCTTGAAATCGTTGATACGCTGGTCCGCTCGGGGGCGGTGCGCATGATTGTGGTCGATTCGGTTGCCGCCCTGACGCCAAAATCCGAATTGGAAGGCGATATGGGCGATAGCAGTGTTGGTGTTCACGCCCGCCTGATGAGCCAGGCAATGCGCAAACTCACAGGTTCGATCAGCCGGTCAAAGTGTACGGTTATTTTCATCAACCAGATCCGCATGAAGATTGGTGTGATGTTTGGCAGCCCTGAAACCACAACCGGTGGTAACGCACTGAAGTTCTATAGCTCGGTCCGTCTCGACATTCGCCGTATCGGTGCCATCAAGGACCGTGACGAAGTGGTTGGCAATTCGACCCGCGTTAAGGTTGTGAAAAACAAGGTCGCACCACCCTTCAAGCAGGTGGAATTTGATATCATGTACGGCGAAGGCATCTCAAAGACCGGTGAACTACTGGATCTGGGGGTCAAGGCCGGTGTGGTCGAAAAGTCCGGTAGCTGGTTCAGCTATGGCGATGAGCGCATTGGCCAGGGCCGCGAGAACGTAAAGGGATTTTTGAAAGAAAACCCTCAGATCGCCTATGAAATAGAAGACAAAATCCGCGCCTCGCACGGGCTAGACTTTGAAATGCCCGAAATTGAGAAAACCTCGGATGATGGCGATATCCTCGAAGTCTGAGACAGTTAAGATGATTGCAAAGCGCCCGGTGCCATCGCCTCGGGCGCTTCTTGCTGTGGACACGGGCGCGGGGGGGGGCTAAATCTCGGAAACGTTTGGCCCAATGCCCATAATCGAGATGACAAATGCCCACCCTGAATGAAATCCGCTCAACCTTCCTGAATTTCTTTGAACGCAATGATCATGTGATCGTCGATAGCTCACCGTTGGTGCCTCGGAATGATCCGACTTTGATGTTTGTTAACTCCGGGATGGTTCAATTCAAGAACCTGTTCACCGGGGTAGAAACGCGTGACTATCAGCGCGCGACAACGTCACAAAAATGCGTGCGGGCAGGCGGCAAGCACAATGATTTGGACAATGTCGGTTATACCGCGCGCCATCATACATTTTTTGAAATGCTTGGTAACTTCAGCTTTGGCGACTATTTCAAGGAACAAGCCATTCCATATGCCTGGGATCTGCTGACCAAGGATTTTGGCATTGATAAATCCAAGCTGCTGGTGACCGTCTACCACAGTGATGACGAAGCCGCAGACATATGGAAAAAATACGCCGGCCTTTCGGATGACCGAATTATTCGCATCGCAACCGATGATAACTTTTGGTCGATGGGCGCCACTGGCCCATGTGGCCCATGCACCGAGATTTTTTATGATCACGGTCCCGATATCTGGGGTGGCCCTCCGGGCAGCGCCGAGGAAGATGGCGACCGGTTTATCGAAATCTGGAACCTTGTTTTCATGCAGAACGAGCGTTTTGAGGATGGCACACAGCGCGATCTGGACAATCAATCAATTGACACCGGCATGGGATTGGAGCGGATTGGCGCGCTGTTGCAAGGCAAGCACGACAATTACGACACTGATTTGATGCGCAGTTTGATTGAGGCCAGCGCTCATGCAACCAGTCAGGATCCGGACGGCCCGGGGAATGTGCATCACCGGGTGATTGCAGACCATTTGCGCTCGACGTCATTCCTGATTGCAGACGGTGTTCTTCCCTCCAACGAGGGGCGCGGGTATGTGCTGCGCCGGATCATGCGCCGTGCGATGCGCCATGCACATTTGCTGGGCGCAAAAGACCCGGTTATGCATTTATTGGTGCCGGCTCTTGTCACACAAATGGGGCAGGCTTACCCCGAGTTGGGGCGGGCGCAATCACTGATCGAAGAAACGCTTGAGCTGGAAGAAACCCGCTTTAAACAAACACTTGACCGTGGTTTGAAGCTGCTTGATGAAGAATTGAGCGGATTGAATGCAGATGATGCATTACCGGGTGAAACCGCGTTCAAGCTGTATGACACATATGGTTTTCCGCTTGATCTGACGCAGGATGCCTTGCGTGAAAAGGGCCGGGAAGTGGATGTATCGGGCTTTGATGCCGCGATGGATGCGCAAAAAGCCAAGGCGCGTGCGGCCTGGTCCGGCTCGGGCGAAGCGGCGGATGCCACCATCTGGTTTGAGTTGGCCGATCAGCACGGGACGACAGATTTTCTGGGCTACGATACAGAAGTGGCCGAAGCGCAAATCATGGCCCTTGTGCGTGACGAGGCTGAAGTCGCCTCGGCCAAAGCAGGTGATAAGGTTCAGATCATCCTTAACCAAACACCGTTTTACGCCGAATCTGGCGGCCAGATAGGCGACACAGGCACGTTCACCACTGGCACAGCTGAGGCGCAGATCACGGACACCAAGAAAGTTGCCGGATTATTCATCCACATGGCTCAGGTAACCTCGGGTGAGATCAGCAAAGGTGACGCCGCCCAGTTGCAAGTAGATCACGCTCGCCGCAGCGCTATCCGCGCCAATCATTCGGCGACGCATTTGCTGCACGAAGCCCTGCGCAACGCTTTGGGGGATCATGTCGCGCAGCGTGGGTCGCTGAATGCCCAGGATCGTTTGCGGTTTGACTTTAGTCACGCCAAAGCGATGAGCGCCAAAGAGCTGACGCAGGTGAATACAGAGGTGAATGCCTTTATTCGGCAGAATTCGACCGTGGAAACCCGTATTATGACGCCGGATGATGCGCGTGATCTTGGGGCGCAGGCGCTGTTTGGCGAAAAATACGGCGATGAAGTGCGTGTTGTGTCGATGGGTGTTGATGAGGGATCAAACAAGGGGCTGGATCGTCAGACCTATTCAATTGAGCTGTGCGGGGGCACCCATGTGCGGCGTACGGGCGATATAGGGCTGTTTGCAATCGTCAGTGAAAGTGCCTCAAGTTCCGGTGTGCGCCGGATTGAAGCACTCACCGGCGCCGAAGCTTTTGCATATCTGAGTGCTCAGGATGCCCGTGTAACTGACCTGGCGACAGAGCTGAAAGCGCGCCCTGAAGACGTGGTTGAGCGGTTGCGCTCGCTGATGGGGGAACGCAAAACACTCAGCAATGAAGTGGCCCAATTGCGCCGAGAGCTGGCCATGTCGGGCGGCGCCGGGCATGGCGAGGCACAAGAGGTGCGCGAGGTGAATGGTGTCAAATTCATCGCACAGGTTTTGTCGGGGGTCTCAGGCAGGGATCTTCCGCCGCTGATTGACGAGCATAAAACCAACCTTGGATCAGGCGCGGTTCTGTTGATTGCGGACACCGACGGCAAAGCGGCCGTGGCCGCAGGCGTGACGAAGGATCTGACTGATAAGGTTTCGGCTGTGGACATATTGCGCGCAGCTGTGGCTGAATTGGGTGGCAAAGGCGGTGGTGGCCGCCCCGATATGGCGCAGGGCGGTGGCAAGAGTGCTGCAAATTCCGATGCCGCGATTGCCGCTGCTGAAACCGTTTTGAAAGGATAAATTATGCCTGCACTTTGGATTGCACATGTCAGCGTGACGGACGAGGACGCCTATAGTAAATACGCCAAACTGGCCGGCCCTGCGATTGAAAAGCACGGGGGGTATTTCATCGCTCGTGCGGGGCGCTATGTGCAATTGGAAGGCACAGACCGGCCACGCAATGTGGTGGCAAAATTCCCAAGTCTTGAGGCGGCGGAGGCCTGCTATCACTCGCCTGAATATCAAGAGGCGCTTGATCACGCGCGTGGAGCCGCCGAGCGCGAGTTGTTGGTGGTGGAAACCAGCGAATAAACTTCGCTGGCTAACTTATTGATCAGGAAGTAGATTTAGATTTCCGCTTGCGCTCGTGCGGGTCCAGATACCGCTTGCGCAGGCGGATTGAATTGGGTGTTACCTCAACCAATTCGTCATCATCCACATAGGCAATGGCCTGCTCCAACGTCATGATCACAGGCGTGGTCAAGCGCACGGCCTCATCGGTGCCCGAAGCCCGAACGTTGGTCAGTTTTTTGCCCTTCAACGGGTTCACTTCCAGATCATTTTCACGGTTATGTTCGCCAATGATCATGCCGGTATAGATCTTTTCCTGCGGCTTGATGAACATTTTTCCGCGATCTTCAAGGTTCCACAGGGCATAGGCCACGGCCTCGCCGTTTTCCATTGAGATTAGCACACCGGCCCGACGTCCGGGGATTGCCCCTTTATGTGGGGCCCAGCCGTGGAACACGCGGTTCAAAACACCAGTCCCGCGTGTGTCGGTCAGAAATTCACCATGATACCCAATCAGGCCACGCGATGGCACATGCGCGATAATGCGGGTTTTGCCGACACCCGCTGGTTTCATCTCGACCAGCTCACCCTTGCGAGGGCCGGTGATTTTTTCAATGACAGCACCGGAATAATCATCATCAACGTCGATGGTGACTTCTTCGATGGGTTCCATCTTTTTGCCGTCTTCCTCGCGCAGCAGAACCTGCGGGCGCGAAATGGACAGCTCAAAACCCTCACGGCGCATGTTCTCAATCAGAACGCCCATCTGCAATTCGCCGCGCCCAGCCACTTCAAAGGCTTCGCCGCCGGGTGTGTCAGAGATTTTGATGGCAACGTTGGATTCTGCTTCTTTGTGCAGGCGTTCGCGGATGACGCGGGACTGCACTTTCTTGCCTTCACGGCCCGCGAGGGGGCTGTCATTGATGCCAAAGGTCACGGTGATGGTGGGGGGATCAATCGGTTGTGCTTCCAGTGGGGTATCCACGGCCAGCGCGCAAATTGTATCGGCCACAGTGGCCTTGGTCATGCCCGCTAGGCTGACGATATCGCCGGCCTGGGCTTCTTCGATGTCTTGGGTGCCAAGGCCACGAAAGGCCTGAATGCGGGTGATGCGAAACTGCTCAATCTTCTGGCCGACACGGCTGAGCGCTTGCACGGTGGCGCCCACTTTGAGAGTGCCGGATTCAACACGCCCCGTCAGCAGGCGGCCCACAAAGGGATCCGCCCCCAAAGTGGTGGCCAACATGCGGAAATCTTCGCTTTGGCGATTGATTTGCTTGGGCGCGGGGACGTGATTGACGATCAGATCAAACATCGCACTCAGGTCTTTGCGCGGTCCATCCAGTTCATGATCAGCCCAGCCTGAACGGCCCGAGGCATACATATGCGGGAAATCCAGCTGATCGTCAGTGGCGCCAAGGTTGGCAAACAGATCAAAACATTCATCCAATGCGCGGTCTGGTTCAGCGTCGGGTTTATCAACTTTGTTCAGTACCACGATCGGGCGCAAGCCCAAAGCCAACGCCTTGGAGGTCACGAATTTGGTTTGCGGCATCGGGCCTTCGGCAGCATCGACCAGCAACACAACGCCATCAACCATGGACAAGATGCGTTCCACCTCGCCACCGAAATCGGCGTGGCCGGGGGTGTCTACGATATTGATCCGTGTGCCCTTCCACTCAACCGAGGTGGGTTTGGCAAAAATTGTGATCCCGCGCTCTCGCTCCAGGTCGTTGCTGTCCATTGCCCGTTCGGACACGGCTTGGTTTTCACGAAATGCGCCGGATTGCTTTAGCAATTCGTCAACAAGTGTGGTTTTCCCATGGTCAACGTGGGCGATAATCGCGATATTTCGCAGGTCCATTTTCGGTATTCCTTGGCTACTCGCACGCGCCCTATACGCCCTTGTGTCAAAAGGCCAGAGGCAATCACGCCCAAGTGTGGGTGTTACGCCGCGCGGTTCCGGAATTTGGGCAGGTGCAATCGCGGCAAAGCCAGCATGGTGGGGCCCGTTTTGTGGGCCTTCGCCCCGATCCCAAGTTTGAATCTGGTGAGCCCTGGTGTCTCTTCGGGGTCAATCAGCCCCAGGTCCAATTCTTTGATCCCGCGCCTGGCCACCCAGTTTGAGGCGTTCCACAGCAAAAGGTTATGACATGACAGAGCACGACCACGCTCATTGCTCCATCCGATATGATAGGTGGCGGTGGGAGCGTGGATTAGCAATAGCACAAAGCCAATCAGGCCATCGCGGTCTTTGGCCAGAAAAAGCTGAGCCGCCTTTTTGTTTGCCCTGGCCCAGGCATGAACAAAACCTGCGGGGAGGGATTTGTATCTAAGAGCGCGCCGTTGCTGCAGTTCAAGGTCGAGCAGCGGTTGATCGCTCTCAGGTTTAAACGGGCGGCATTGGTACGTCACATTTGCATTTTGCGCATGGCGTAACCGATTGCGCCACTTTCCATGTTGCGATGCCATACGTTCGGGTTTGGGTTTGGTCAGGTCCAGACGGGCAAATTGCTGTCCTGCCACCAGTTCGCGGTGCTGAAACTGGCGCAATATCGCGGCGTCTTCAACCGTATCAGGCGTCATCAGGCGCAAAGTGGGGCGAGGAATAGAGCGCGCCAAAAGCTCAATCGCGTTTTGCTTTTGGGCTGCCGTCACATCGGGTGCCCAAAGAGGCCCGCGTGGCACCCATGCCAGATTGAGCGGGCCCAGTTTGCGCGCGATCACCTGAACACGCGCCACCGTGTGGTTAACATCGGTGATGTCAAATGCCTGCGCCTGTCCACCAAGCTGTCTAATTGCAGCGCCATAATGCGGGTGTTGTTGCAGCGCAGGGCGGCCGGGCAGGGGGGCAGTATTTGTGACAGGCACGATTTTCATCCCTTGATTAGCGGGCCTAATCGCTAAAACCTGGTTAATCCGAACAATTGAACATAAAAAAACCGCCCCAAGGGGCGGCTTTCGTTGCGATGTATACAGGATCAGAACGGAATTTCGTCATCCATGTCACGCGGGGGGGTGTTTTGTTGGGGTGATCCACCGGAATCACGTTCGTCATATCCGCCGCCAGACTGGCCCCCGCCATATCCACCGCCGCCTCCACCGCTTCCGCCATCGTTGCGGCCATCCAGCATGGTCAGCGTCGAGGTATAGGGGCGCAGCACAACTTCGGTGGAGTATTTATCCTGGCCGGATTGGTCCTGCCATTTGCGGGTTTCCAGCTGGCCTTCAAGATAAACCTTGGAACCCTTTTTCAGATATTGCTCGGCAATGCGCGCCAGCGGCTCTGAGAAGATGGCGACCGAATGCCATTCCGTGCGTTCACGTCGCTCTCCGGTGTTTTTGTCTTTCCACGTCTCGGATGTGGCAATGCGCAGATTGCAAACCTTGCCACCATTCTGGAAAGTACGCACTTCCGGGTCGCGGCCCAGATTGCCGATCAAAATTACCTTGTTTACGGAACCGGCCATCGAGCCCTCCTGTTGATTCATTTTTACCCGTCTCTGGTTACACCACACAAGAGCGGTTAATAAGAGCTAAATTTGTTGGGTAAAATTTCTTGTTGATTGCAGAAACGTGCCGATCTTGTGGTTGGTTCTGGAAATTCCGCTGGATGTGGCTATATTCGCCCAAACTGCGATTGGGGGCAGGTGCCAGTAATGAAGTACTTTTGGGTAGCAACTGTGGCTTTGGGATTGGCGATGCCAATACCGGCGGCGGCGGATATTTTTTCGTCCAAGAGCCGCAACAAAATGTTCAGATCGCAAACCAAAGTGCTCGATAGCCGGGCCAGCCAGCAATACAAAAGCTCGGTTCGACTGAAGCCCAGTAAGGTCAACACGCCGACCAAATGGGGTGATGGTGGCGCGTCCACCAAAAGCTATACCGGAAAATATCGCGGGCAGTATGTGCATATGGCACGCGATGCCGCGCGGCGCTACGGTGTGCCTGAAGATCTGTTTTTGCGCCTTGTGCAGCAGGAAAGCGGCTGGAAACCAAACGCGCGCTCCCACGCCGGGGCCATCGGGCTGGCACAGCTGATGCCGGGAACCGCTGCGACTTTGCGTGTAAACGCTTATGACCCTTACCAAAATCTGGATGGTGGCGCGCGCTATCTGGCGCAGCAATATCGCACATTCGGGTCTTGGCGGCTGGCACTTGCGGCCTATAACGCCGGCCCCGGAGCGGTGCAGAAATACGGTGGCGTGCCCCCTTACAAAGAAACCCGCAACTATGTACGGGTCATCTGGGGCAGCTGACCCTCAGGCCGAAAACCCGATCTTGTAAAGATGAATTTCGTGTGATGGATGCTTTTCGGCGTTCATCAACGTGCCGTTGTGGTGGTTGTACAGCCTGCGCCAATAGGGCTGAATGATCACGCCATCGCCGCGCAGCATGACTTCGATCTGGTGCATGATCGGGCGGCGCGTTTCGGCGTCAGAAATTGCCATGGCGCGATCCAGCAATGCGTCAAATTCAGGATTGGCATACCCTGTTTCATTCCACACCGCCCCGCTGCGATAGGCCAGGGATAGAGCCTGTACCTCGAGGGGGCGGTGATTCCATTGCGTGGCGGAAAAAGGATAGCCCTGCCAGTTTTGCCAGAAGGTGGCACCAGGCAGAATGGTGCGACGCACGTTCAAGCCGACATCGCGCAGCTGCGCTGCCATTCATCATCAACTTTTGGACATGTTTGTAATACGCGCGCT
>Ga0209121_10003528_pt1 | contig 15127 bp, 13 predicted proteins | sample Cruoilmetagenom3_FD_187292 | JGI IMG/M metagenome (GOLD analysis project Ga0209121, IMG submission 187292) | Oil polluted marine microbial communities from Coal Oil Point, Santa Barbara, California, USA - Sample 3 (SPAdes) (version 2) | ecosystem: Environmental > Aquatic > Marine > Oil seeps ...
GGGCCGTGCGTCGCGCCAAATATACCGTCTAGTCGGTTTAGTCAAACAGGAAAAGCGCATCGCCCGGGGCCGCTGCAAAACCTGAGATGAGGCATTCGAAATCTGACAATGTGACTGCGGTCCAGGCCTGGGCTAAAATGCGGCGTTTTGACTATTCCGCAGCCAAACCACCCTTTTCGAACGCGCCTTCTGTCTGCCAGCGCTGTGCGATTTCGCCTAAGGAATCGAGCACCTGACGCAATTCCTCGCCGCGGCAGGTCATTCCGTAGGTGACAGCGGGCGGAATCGTTTGTGCCTGTTCACGCCAAATCACCCCGGCCGTCTGCAACATCCGCAATCGTTCGGTCAGCACACGGGTCGAAATTCCTGGTACCGCCCGTTTCAGCGCCCCGAAACGATGCGGTCCCTGATCGCTCAGAACCCAGAGAATATACGTGGTCCACGGCCCCATCAACAGGCGCAGGATTGAGTCCATGGGACATACGGGGGCTATTTTCTGCTTCATTTTGCGGTTGCCAAATTGTAGTTACTTTTCAGTGCCTACTTTCCATTTAAAATCAGACTGCATAATGAAACTATAGCAAAAATCAAAACCAGGCAAGAGGCTTGGAAATTCGCCTGGAACAAGCGAAAGGACGCAGTACATGACCCGGATGCCGACGATGTTCATTCCACATGGCGGAGGCCCGTGCTTTTTCATGGACTGGGACCCGCCTGAAACCTGGAACCGGCAGCGCCAGTTCCTTGCGGATGTACCGGCATCATTGCCCGAAACACCCAAGGCGTTGCTGGTGATCTCAGGCCATTGGGAAGAACAACAGTTCACGGTGCAGAAAAACCCGGCCCCACCGCTGTTGTTCGACTATGGCGGATTTCCGCCCCACACCTACAAATTGACCTGGCCCGCCCCCGGCGATCCGGCGCTGTCCGACAGGGTGCAGACGCTGATTGAGGGGGCCGGGTTCCCCTGCCCCGTCGAAGAGGCGCGCGGCTATGATCACGGCGTGTTCATTCCGCTCAAGGTGGCCTTTCCGCAGGCCGACATTCCCTGTGTGCAGCTTAGCCTGCGCAGCGATCTTGACCCGGCTGCGCATCTGGCAGTCGGTCGGGCACTGGCCCCGCTGCGCGACGAAGGTGTGCTGATCATCGGGTCGGGCAATACCTATCACAATATGCAAAAGATGATGCGCGCGATGCAGGGCGGTGCCACCGGCGCCGTGAACGGGCAGGAATTTGACCGCTGGCTAAGCGATGCCACCACCCGGATCGATCCGGAACTGCGTGACAAGATGCTGACCCAATGGGCCGCCGCCCCCGGTGCCCGCGATGCAAACCCGCGCGAAGAACACCTGATCCCGCTGCATGTGGTCGCGGGGGCCGCGCTTACTGACCAAGGCGTGAAAACGCTGGAAGATCAGGTGCTTGGCGGCATTGAAAGCGCCTTTACCTTCGGCTAATTCCACCAGGGCTTGGCTGACTGACCCATATCACTCCTGCCGTCGGCACCCCGTCACGGCAGGTTTTTCCCGACAACCCAAGTAAAACACAAAATGGAGAAACCCATGACGACCACACAAAACGGTCCTTTCATCGTAACCGGCGCATCCGGCCAACTTGGCCGCCAGGTCATCGACAACCTGCTTGCCGCCGGTGCCGACCCGATCATCGCCATCTCGCGCTCGCCGGAAAAGCTGGCCGATCTTGCAGATAAAGGCGTCGAGGCCCGCAAGGGTGATTTCAATGATCCCGCATCGCTGGGTGCGGCCTTTGCCGGTGGCAAGCGTCTGCTGATCATCTCGACCGACGATCTGGAACCGGGCAAGCGGTTGGCGGCGCATAAAAATGCCATCGCCGCCGCAGCCAAGGAAGGGATCTCACATATCGTCTATACCTCGCTGACCAACCCGGTCGAGGAAAGCCCGATCACCTTTTCTGGCGACCACCGCGACACAGAGGCGATGATCAAGGATACCGGCGCCAGCTATACCATCCTGCGCAACAACCTTTACACTGACCTGGTGTTGATGGGCGGCGGGCAAAGCATTGGTATGGGGAAACACTTCGCTGCTGCCGCCGAGGGGAAGACCGGCTATGTCACCCGCGCCGATTGTGCCCGCGCCGCCGCGACGGCCCTGATGCAGGAAACCGGGTCCAGCGTTCTGGACATCACCGGCCCCGCGACACTTACCCAAGCCGACATCGCAGCCATCCTGTCGGAAATCGCGGGCAAGGACATTCCCTATATCCCGATTTCCACCGATGATCTGGTTCAGGCGATGGTCGGCGCGGGCCTGCCAGAGTTCATGGCCAAGGTTTTTGCCTCCTTCGACGAAGCGATGGCCAAGGACTATCTAAGCGTTGCAACCGGCGATCTGGAAAAACTGACCGGACAGGCCGGACAATCGGCGCGTGATTTCCTGATTGCCAACAAGGCCGCCCTGCTGACCCCGCCGCAGCAATAAAGAACCACAACCGCGGCGATGTATTTCCGTCGACACCACAATGCCAAGGTGCCGGTGTTGGTGGACGGGGATTTCGTGATCTGCCAAACGTCGCGGCCTGGATCGAACCGCTTTAGGCGCGCACCTCGTGGAAGGGTGCGTTAGCACAGGATCAGGCCCTGTTTGGCGACCAGGGTTCACAAAAATACCTGCGGGGGCGAGCCATTCGCCCCCGCCCCCTGAAAAGAAGGCTATATCGTGCAAATCGGAATATACACATTTGCGGAATCGGGCGCAAAATCGAATGCTGGCCGGGATGGCAACATCAGCCCGTCCCAAAGGTTGCGCAATCTGGTCGAAGAAATCGTGCTGGCCGATCAGGTCGGGCTGGACTGGTTCGGCCTTGGCGAACATCACCGCCCCGACTATGCGGCGTCAAACCCCGCTGTGGCGCTGGCGGCAGCGGCCACGCAAACCAAAAGCATTCGCCTTTCCAGCGCCGTCACGGTGCTAAGTTCCGATGATCCGATCCGCGTCTTTCAACAGTTCTCGACGCTGGACAACCTGACCGGGGGGCGCGCCGAGATCATGGTCGGGCGTGGGGCCTTTGTTGAATCCTTTCCGCTGTTTGGTCATGCACTGGATGACTACGACACACTGTTTGCCGAAAAACTTCAGTTGTTGATGGCGGTGAACGATGCGGAACACGTAAGTTGGCCGGGCACAAAGCACTTGCCTGCGGTCAGTCATCGGGGCGTCTATCCGCGCCCCTATCAGGACAAGCTGCCGATCTGGCTGGCGGTCGGGGGAACCCCGCAATCGGCGGTGCGTGCAGGCACACTTGGCCTGCCGCTTGCGCTTGGCATAATCGGCGGGGAACCGGTGCGCTTTGCCCCATTGTTCGATCTTTATCGCGACGCCGCCGCCAAGGCCGGGCACGCCCCCGCCGACCTTGAAACCTCGCTGAATGTGCATGGGTTTGCCGCCGAAACCAGCCAGGCCGCCCGCGACATTTACAGTGGTCCGCATAACGAAGTCATGACCCGCCTTGGCGCGGAACGCGGCTGGCCGCCTGCCACCCGCGCGCAATTCGATGCCATGAGCGGCCCCACCGGCGCATTGTTCGTCGGCGGGCCGGTCGAATTAACTGACAAGATCCTCGCCCATCATGAGATTTTCGGCTTTACCCGGATAACCATTCAGATGGCGATCGGGCAGCTTGACCACAAATCCCTGATGACCGCGATCGAGGTCCTGGGAACCCGCGTCGCACCGGATGTGCGCAAGGCGCTGGGATCCTGACCAATCAAAACAGAAAGGCTGGAAATGTTTGAACTGACACCCCGCAAAGGCCCGCGACCAGAAACCACCGACTGCGCCCCGCACGAGCAGGTCAGCCAGAACCCCGACGCCGGAACGTATCAAAAACTCAAAGAACGCGCCTTTGACTTTCCGTTTGTCGAACGGCGCGCCAGCATCATCTCTGTCCCCGGCGCCGAGGCGCTGTGGCTGCCGCATGATCATGCGCACGGGTGTCAGGAATCCTTTATGCTGGGCAATGAGTTCGCCCATGTGCACCCACTTTACGATGGGTCGATGCACCTTATGCTGCCAATCGAATGCACACGTGAACTGTTCGCCAAAGGCTGGGGCGAGCCGCATCCGATGGCCGCCTTGGGTATGATCCCGGCGACCGCCGTCATGGTGTTTGCGCCGCGCGACGACGCCGAGATCGAAACAGCATTAAAAATCCTTGCCACGTCTTATGATTTCGCACGCGGCAAGCTCGCAAACCCGAGCGCCTTAAAGATTTAGCGCGTGTCACGCCCCATTGCATTCACCCGGCCGCAGTGACCCCCGGCGCGGATTGCCGTGCCGGGGACTTATACCCTCACCTTTACCCTCACCTTGCCCACGGCGGGTACGCGGCCGACCTCGGTGTTGAAAATAGGGTATAGTTGCAAATAACCGTCAGGCAGGACAAATCCGATCAACCTGCGGCAGTCTGATAAGAACGAATCCCAATAATTATTTCGTTCGCCTTCTTTTTTGCATCAGTCGTTCCCCTGGACGCTGTCATGAAAGACTACAGCGCTTGCCACGGGGTCCAAGCCAGCAACTACGTTCTGGGAAAAATGCCCTTGCTGATGAAGTCCATCACGTCAACGTGCTGCTGATTGCGGACCGTGACCTTGCTGATAACAACCCCGATTTCTGGCCGACTTTGTGACGGTTTTGTTTCAAGAACTTCCATATGAACCGACAGGACATCACCCGGATAGACCGGGCGTCGCCATCTGAGGTTGTCAAGACCGGGAGATCCCAGCGAACTTCCGTTCTTGTCCATATGCGCAACCAACATCGACATTGTCATGGCACAGGTATGCCAACCGCTGGCGCAAAGCCCCCCAAACAGGGATTTCTTGGCCGCTTCGGGATCCAGATGAAAATACTGCGGGTCGTATTTCTGCGCAAACTCGACAATTTCTGATTCCGTGACCTTATAGGCCCCAAAATCCTGAACTTGCCCGACTTCGAATGTTTCAAAGGAAATATGTTTATTGGTGTTGGCTGTTTCGGTCATTTTTGTCCTGCTCCTGAAGTGACATTTAATCAGAATACCGATTTTCGGTCTCGCAGGTAACCTCTGCTTCGGTCGATCCCGGCCGCCTGAGATAAGGCCTCGGGAATGGGCACCAGCCGGTCCAGTGCCAGACATCAACAGCAGGATCGCCATCACAATAATATAGGGCAGCTCGATTTTTGCGTGTTCGCACGAATGGCAATACACTCAACCGTCCGGATGGCCCGGGCAAGGTTGTATCCTGCCCGGAAACCAGATCATCTTTGTCGCTTTCGGAATGGCCGGAAAACTGACCAAGACTCAGCGGCATCAGTTGGCAGATCTTCTCTGGGCGATTGTACGGCCTAAGGCCAAACAAGGTCGAAATACCCAATAAAATCGGGAAAAATTAATATTTTCTAAACCCCTGCCTCGCTAGCAATTAACCATTCGTCAACCGAACAGGGGGCCAGATGGTTTCGCACGCCTATACCGTCGCTTTTCAAGGCGTCGATGCTCGTTTGGTTGAGGTGCAATGTGCCATCACCCCCGGCCTGCCCGCGTTTTCAGTCGTCGGCCTTCCCGACAAAGCGGTGTCCGAGGCCCGCGACCGCGTGCGTTCGGCCTTCAGCTCAATGGCCATCGCGCTGCCGTCAAAACGCATCACCGTTAACCTGTCCCCTGCCGATCTTCCCAAAGAGGGCAGCCATTTCGACCTGCCCATCGCGCTGGCCTTGCTGGCCGCCCTTGAAATTATCCCTCAGGATGGCGCCGAAAACACCGTTGCCTTGGGCGAACTCTCCCTCGACGGCTCACTGGTTCCGGTGCTCGGCGCCCTGCCCGCCGCGATGACTGCCGCCGCCGAAAACAGTATCCTGCTCTGCCCCCGTACTTCGGGGGCAGAGGCCGCCTGGGTGGGCGGTGCCCAGGTGATCGCCGCCGCCTCACTAGGCGACGTGGTGCGCCACTATACCGGCCAGACACCCCTGACACCGGCCGAACCTGGCGAGATCCACGCCGCCGCCTCAACCCGCGACCTGCGAGACGTCAAAGGCCAGGAACGCGCCAAACGGGCCCTGGAAATTGCCGCTGCCGGGCGCCACCACCTAATGTTGGTCGGCTCTCCCGGATCGGGCAAATCCATGCTGGCGGCACGCATACCTGGTATCCTCCCCCCTCTGACCCCGCCCGAAGCGCTGGAAACCTCAATGATCCAGTCGTTATGCGGGCTATTGGACGAAGGTGGCATCAACCGCACCCGGCCTTTTCGCGAACCGCACCACACTGCGTCCATGGCAGCCATCGTCGGCGGTGGGCGCAACGCCAAACCCGGTGAAATCAGCCTGGCCCATAACGGCGTGCTGTTCATGGACGAATTCCCGGAATTCCCCCGCACTGTGCTGGAAACCCTGCGCCAACCAATCGAAACTGGCGAAATCATGATTTCGCGCGCCAATGCTCATGTGAAATACCCCTGCAAATTCATGCTGGTGGCCGCCGCCAACCCGTGCAAATGCGGCTATCTCTCTGACCCCGCCCGCGCCTGCGCCCGGGTGCCTGCCTGCGGCGAAGATTACATGGGCCGCATTTCCGGCCCGCTGATGGACCGATTCGATCTGCGGCTCGAAGTGCCGCCCGTGGCCTTCAGCGATCTAGACCTGCCCGCCAGCGGCGATTGCTCAGCCACCGTCGCGGCCCGGGTAGCGGCCGCGCGCGATCTGCAGACAGACCGGTATGCCGACACGCCGATGATTCGCCAAAATGCCGATATCGAAGGCGCATTGCTGGACCAAGTGGCAACCCCCGATCCCGAAGGGCGTGACCTGCTGGTACGCGCCGCTGAACGCTTTGGCCTGTCGGCGCGCGGCTATCACCGGGTGCTGCGGGTTGCGCGCACCATCGCCGACCTTGACGGCGCTGCAAATGTGCAGCGCCCACACGTGGCCGAAGCGCTCAGCTTTCGCCTGACAACAGCCTCCTGATCACCCCTATCTGATGATCAGACGCGCCGCGACTCAATCGCTTCCCAGATCTTGGCAGCGATATTCACCCCGTCAAACCGCTCCAACTCCTGAATACCGGTGGGCGAGGTCACGTTGATCTCGGTCAGATAGCGGCCAATCACGTCGATCCCCACAAAAACCTGGCCCTTTTCGCGCAACAGCGGGCCAATAGCGGCACAAATCTCCAGATCGCGTTCGCTCAACCCGATTTTCTCAGGCCGCCCACCCACATGCATGTTTGACCGAACCTCACCCTTGGCTGGCACCCGGTTGATCGCGCCTACCGGTTCGCCATCAACCAGAATCACCCGCTTGTCGCCGTTGGACACATCCGGCAGGAATTTCTGCACAATCAATGGCTCGCGCGAAAACCCAGTGAATAGTTCATACAACGAGGTCAGGTTGCGGTCATTAGCATCCAACCGGAACACCCCGGCCCCGCCATTCCCATAAAGCGGCTTCAGAATCACGTCGCCATGCCGGTCTTTGAACGCCTTTATGGTGTCCAGATCTCGGGCAATGGTTGTGGGTGGGATCAGCCCCGGAAAATCCAGAACCAACAGCTTTTCGGGATAGTTGCGCACCCAGAACGGATCATTGACCACCAGCGTCGTCGCCGCCAACCGATCCAGCAGATGCGTCGAAGTAATGTAATGCATGTCAAACGGCGGATCCTGACGCAGCCAGACCACGTCCCAATCTGCCAGATCAACCTCGCGCATCTCTCCCAGAACCGCCGGATCACCGGCGACCCGCTGAACCCGCATATCCTGACCGCGCGCGGTTATCCGGCCTTCCTGATAGGCCAGCATATCCGGCTGATAATAAAACAATTCATGCCCGCGCGCCTGCGCCTCTTCGGCAAGACGAAAACTGCTGTCGGCATTGACATCCACGACCCCAATCGGGTCCATCTGAAAGGCGATCTTCATAGGCATTTCCCCTGTCTCGTCCCCTGTCGGGCCATCAGTACATGGCGCAGGCGGGCCGCAGGATCAATGCCGATCAGAACTGACCAAAGGCATTTTCGATAATTTCAAAGGCCCCAACATCGTTCACCAGAGCCACATCAAAGCGCACATTGGTAAGCTGGCCATCCGGTTCGCCCGCCAAATACTGTTCTGCCGAGGCGTATATACGTGCCATTTGCCGCCCACTAAGCCGTTCGGCGGCGCGCGCGAAACTGCGGCTTTGCTTGACTTCGACAAACACCAACCCGTCCGCATCCCGGGTGATCAGATCAATTTCACCCCCTGCCCCGCGCCATCGACGACGGGCCACGGTGAACCCACGGCGTTCATAATCTTGCGCAATGCGCTGTTCTGCCGAAATCCCAGAATGGTAACACATCTGACGCGCAGGTTTTGATCTGGTCATGATCCGTCCTTTCCAAGTTTCAGCGCCATCTGATAAACCATCCGGCGCGGAACATTATGCATTCTCGAAACGATATCGGCCGCATCTTTCACCGAATGCGATGTCAGCGCCAACTTCAGGTCCGTTTCTAAATCAATTTCGCTAACAGTCTCTGAATGCGCGCGGTCCACCACCAGAACAATCTCACCCTTGACCCGTGCGTCCGCCAAATTCACCGCAAGATCACCAAGAGACGCGCGCCGGACCTCTTCGAATTTCTTGGTCAACTCGCGGCACATCGCCGCCGGGCGGTCCGCTCCCAAAATCTCGGCCATATCGGCCAGGCAGGCCGCGACTCGTTTGGGCGATTCGTAAAACACCAGCGTGCCTGGCACCGCTCGCAGCGCTTCCAGTCGCGCTTTTCGCGCTGCGGACGTATTGGGCAGAAACCCGGCAAAAAAGAACGCGTCCGTTGGCAACCCTGCCAATGTCAACGCGCTTAGAACCGCCGAAGCGCCGGGGGCGACTGTCACCAGATACCCGGCTTCGGCTGCGGCCCGGCTTAGGTCATATCCCGGATCGGCAATCAGCGGCATTCCGGCCTCAGAGGCATAGGCCACTGATAACCCGTCGGCGATTGCCTGCAACAGCCGCGCGCGGGTGCCTGCCCCGCTGTGATCGTGATATGACACCACATGGCGCCCGGCCAGCGGCACGCCGTGGATTTCCATCAGCCGACGCAGGCTGCGGGTGTCTTCGGCCGCGATCAGATCCGCCGAGGCCAGGATATCCAGCGCTCTCAGCGTAATATCGCGCGCCGTCCCGATAGGGGTGGCAACAAAATACAACCCGGGGGCCAAACTGACCTTTTGATGATTCAACGCTGGACCCGCCTTTGTGGACGTCTATGATCGCAGCCTGACACAGATGCAGTGCCAAGCTGCCGGATGAGGGAGTTACTATTTCATGTTTGCCGTTTTCAACCCTGCCCGCAAGGCGGCCCTGATATTTCTGGCGTTGGCCTCGGCAGTATTTCTGGCGTCTTGCGATACCACCATTGGTGGCGGACCGACAATCAACACTTCAAAACCAGTCCCCGTGGCGCTGTTGGTGCCCAAGGGGTCGCCCCAGTCCGGCGACGCCGTGCTGGCGCAAAGCCTTGAAAACGCGGCGCGGATGGCGATTGCCGATCTTGAAGGCGTGCAGATCGACCTGCGCGTCTATGACACGGCTGGCTCACCCGCGACCGCGTCAACCGTTGCCATCCAGGCGGTGACTGACGGCGCGCAGATCATCCTTGGCCCGGTTTATGCCGAGGCCGCCAATGCAGTTGGTGTGGCGGTGCGCAACCGGAACGTGAATGTTCTGTCATTTTCCAACAACCCGTCTATCGCCGGGGGCAATGTCTTTGTTCTTGGGCCAACCTTCAGCAACACAGCCAACCGGTTGGTGCGGTATGCCACCAGTCAGGGCAAGAGCAACATGCTGGTCGTGCACAGCAATGATGTCGCCGGGCAATTGGGGCGCGATGCCATCCAGCAAGCCACCAACAGCGCAGGGGCACAGGTCGCGGGTAGCGTTACTTATGACCGCTCGCAACAGGGTGTGATCAGCGCCGTGCCGCAAATCCGCGATCAGGTGGTGGCAACCGGTGCCCAGGCGATGTTCACCACCGCCACCACGGCCGGGGCCCTGCCGCTGTTGTCGCAATTACTGCCCGAGGCCGGGGTAGACCCGACCGTCACCCAGTATATCGGCCTGACCCGCTGGGACATCCCGGCGCAAACCCTGGCGCTGCCGGGCGTGCAGGGTGCCTGGTTTGCCCTGCCCGACCCAGGCGTGTCGCAACGCTTTCGCACCCGCTATCAAACCGCCTATGGCGGCGCCCCGCACCCGATTGGCGGGCTGGCCTATGATGGCATCGCCGCCATCGGCGCCTTGGTTGGCGCAGGCAAATCCGACGCTCTGACGGGTGCCGCCCTGACCCAGGCGGCGGGGTTTCAGGGGGTTAGCGGCATCTTCCGTCTGCGCGGCGACGGAACCAATGAACGGGGGTTGGCCGTGGCCACGATCCAGAACAGACAGGTGGTTGTAATTGACCCTGCCCCAACAAGCTTTGTCGGCCTCTAACGCGGACCGGCTTGACCAGCCCATAACAGCCCCTATCAGCCCGCTGATCTGTGCCCCCAAGGCGATTTTCGACGCTGCTTCGGTCTGGTCCGATATCGAATCTGCGACCCATGAGGCCGCCGATAACGCCGCCATACGCGCCGAAACTGTACGCATCCTAAGCGCGGCCAACACAGCGGGCCGCGCCGCCATCGCCGATGCCTTTGCCGAACACCCCTTTGCTGCCCGCCCGCTGACGCGGTCCTATACCTATCTGACGGACGGCCTGGTCACCACTGCGCTGCGGGTCTCGGACACGCTGCTGCACCCCTTGCCGAACCCCACCGCTGGCGAACGCATTGCCGTAATTGCCGTCGGCGGCTATGGGCGCGGCGAAATGGCACCGTTTTCCGATGTCGATCTGCTGTTCCTGACGCCGTACAAAATAACTGCCTGGGCCGAAAGCGTCATTGAATCGCTGCTTTACATCCTGTGGGATCTGAAACTGAAAGTCGGCCATGCCAGCCGCACCATCCGCGATTGCGTCCGCCTGGGCGGTGAAGATTTCACCATCCGTACCGCCATGCTGGAACACCGGTTCCTGGCCGGTGACCAAGACCTTGCCGCCAAGCTGGACGAAACCCTGCGTACCGACCTGTTCGCCGGCACCGGCCGTGAATTCATTGAGGCCAAACTGGAAGAGCGGGAAAAGCGCCACCGCAAGCAGGGCCAGCGCTATATGGTCGAACCCAATGTCAAAGAGGGCAAGGGCGGCTTGCGCGACCTGCAATCGCTGTTCTGGATCGCCAAATATATCCACGGCGTCCAGGACACTGCCGAACTGGTCAATCTGGACGTGTTCCGCCCCAACGAATACAAACGCTTTACCCAGGCCGAGGATTTCCTGTGGGCCGTGCGCTCGCATCTGCATCTGGCAGCCGGGCGCGCCACCGAACAGCTAAGCTTTGACATGCAGGTCGAGGTGGCCGAGCGCATGGGCTACAAGGATCGTGCCGGGCGGCGTGGCGTCGAACTGTTCATGCAGCACTATTTCCGCCATGCCACGGTCGTGGGCGACCTGACCCGGATTTTCCTGACCAAGCTAGAGGCGATACATGCTAAGGGCGCGCCGCTGCTGGAACGAATATTCCGGCGAAAGCCACGGGTGAAACCGGGCTATGTCGTTATCCACAATCGGCTGGGCATCGCCGATCCGGATGCCTTTCTGGCCGACAAGCTGAACCTTCTGCGCCTGTTCGAAGAAGCCCTGCGCACCGGCATGCTGATCCACCCTGACGCCATGCGGCTGGTCACCGCCAATCTTAAACTGATCGACGAAAACATGCGCCAGAACAAGGAAGCGCAGCGCATTTTCCTTGATCTCTTGCTGAAACACGGCAACCCCGAACGCGCCCTGCGCCGGATGAACGAACTGGGCGTGCTGGCCGCCTTTGTGCCGGAATTTGAGCCGATCGTGGCGATGATGCAGTTCAACATGTACCATTCCTACACGGTCGACGAACACACCATCCAGTGTATCGCCAACCTGGCCGAGATCGAACGGGGCGAGTTGATCGAGGAATTACCCATCGCCTCGGGCATCCTTAAGGACGGCATCAACCGCAAAGTGCTGTATGTGGCGCTGCTGGTGCATGACATCGGCAAAGGACGACCCGAGGATCATTCAATCCTGGGGGCCAAGCTGGCGCGTAAAATCGCGCCCCGCCTGGGGCTGACCAAAGCCGAAAGCGAAACGGTAGAGTGGCTGGTGCGCTATCATTTGCTGATGTCGGACATGGCGCAAAAACGCGATATCGCCGACCCGCGCACCGTGCGCGACTTTGCCAAAGCGGTGCAGTCGGTCAAACGTCTGGACCTGCTGACGGTTATGACGGTCTGTGACATTCGCGGTGTCGGCCCCAACGTCTGGAACAACTGGAAGGCCACCCTGATCCGCGCGCTTTATCACCAGACCCGCCATGCCCTTGATAACGGCATGGAAAATCTGAACCGCGAGAACCGGGGCGTCGAGGCCAAAAAGGCCCTGCGCGCCGCCCTGCCGGACTGGACCAAGGCGGCGTTGAAAACCGAAACCGGGCGGCATTATGATCCCTATTGGCAGGGCCTGCATGTCGCCACGCATGTGGAATTCGCCCGCATGCTGCGCGAATTGGAAGCCTCGGGCGATCCTGCCAACATCATCATCCACATATACCCCGACGAAGACCGCGACGCGACCCGCGCCTGTTTCGTGATGGTCGACCACCCCGGCATATTTACCCGGGTCGTCGGCGCGCTGGCACTGGTCGGTGCCAACATCGTAGACGCGCGCAGCTATACCACCAAGGACGGCTATGTTGCCGATGCCTTCTGGATTCAGGATAACGAGGGCCGTCCCTACGAGGCCGCGCGTCTGGCCCGCCTGACCAAGATGATCCACAGAACCCTGAATGGTGAGGTCGTTGCCAGCGACGTCTTTAAATCGCGCGACAAGATCAAGAAGCGCGAAAAAGCCTTTAACGTGCCGACGCATATCGTGTTCGACAATGACGGGTCTGAAATCTACACGATTATCGAGGTCGACACCCGCGACCGTCCCGGCCTGCTATACGATCTGGCCCGTGCCCTTGCGGGGGCCAATGTCTATATCGCCAATGCAGTGATCGCGACATTTGGCGAACAGGTGGTCGATACATTTTATGTCAAAGACATGTTCGGGCTGAAATATCACTCGGTCTCAAAGCAGAAAACACTTGAGAAAAAGCTGCGCACCGCCATCATCGAAGGTGCCCAGCGCGCCGAATAGATCGCCAACGGGGGGCGCCGCCCCGATGGCGACCCTGCGCTGCCTTCAAGACACAGATATGACCTCGCTTTGTGCCGACGTCGAAGCGCTGGTGGCCCCAGCCCATCTGGATCTGGGACCAATACGCTGGTCAGAAGATTTCGGGCGGTTTGGCCACGCGGCAAACCGGTGATGTTCGTGTTGGGCACGGGCGTAGATCAGCCGCAATTGCACAACCCGGATTACAGTTTCCCCAATGACCTGATCCCAATTGATGCCAGCATTTTTCACCACGCTCTGCGTGTGTTGCCGGGCTAGAACCGTATTAACGGTAATGCTTCAAATACCGCTTTTCAAACATCTCTTTGGTCCAATGCGCCAGCCCCGACGGAGGCAAAACGATATTCAGCTTCGGCGTCCGGGTCACCACGGTGCCCTTTGCGTTGTCATCAATCACGCACATCAGTTCTACCCGGAACGTCCCGGTGGGTGTGCCGCCCTTCAGTTCTGTCAGCAGGTTCTCGGCGGCCGCCGCGGCCTGCAAATCTGCCATATGTGCCTGTTTCGGCATCCAGTCCGGCCCCGGAAAGCTGCCCGCGTCGCCGGCCACATAAGTACAGGCAAACCCCGGCACCCGGCATTGCGCGTCCGACTGGATCAACCCACCGGGCGAGCGCGGCAGATCAGTGTTATCAAAAAACGGATTTCCGGTCATCCCCGGCATGAACAGGATTATATCAGCGGCAAATTCACCACCCTCGGTCACCACCTTGTCAGGTTCAAACCGCACCATCTTGTGGCCAAGATGGGTGTCAATATCCAGATCTTTCATGCGCTTCAGCAGCTTTGGCACAATCTTTTCGCCCAGCCGGATGCCGGGCTTGGGGGCGGGGCTGAAAAACACCAGCTTGAACTTGTCGCGCCGCCCCTGCCGACGCAGCATCTCATCCGTGCCAAACAGGAATTCGAACATCGGCCCGCCGCGCATTGCGGTGCCTTCTTTGGGGTTGCCCGCAAAGCCAAACGCCAGCGTACCGCCCTGCATCTGCTCTAACCGCTGCTTGAATTCCATCACCGGGGCGATGCCTTCGCACGGGGTCAGTGCGTTTTCGATACCTGGCAGTTTTTTGATGAACCTGCCCCCGGTGCCAATGACCAACCCATCATTGCGCACCTCTCCGCCCGTGGTCTTGACCAACCGGCCGCCCTCTTGCAGCGACTCGGCTGCACCCTGCACAAACTGGATATTGTTGCGCTGAAAGAAGGCATCCAGCGGCACGACAATATCTTCGGGCGCGCGCTGGCCCGATGGCAGCCAGATCAGACTGGGCAGAAAAACCAGCTTTGGCTCGGGCGCGACAACGGTGATCTCCAGCGATTTATCGGCGGCGCGCAACTTGCGCACAGCGGTCAGCGCGGCGAATCCTGTTCCAAGAACGGTAACTTTGGTCATGTGATGTCCGGTTCCAATAGCTTCATATCGCGCGCCTTGTTTAGTCTCGCTAATCAGATGCAGGCCAAAGGCGCTTGGCCCGCATCACCACGCGACAAGGCGGATGCCCGACAAAATGCGCCAACCCGCAGCAAAAGTGGAGTCGCATTTTGCCACTGCCCACCCGTTTGCCGCCGATGGGATCTATACCTCCACACCTTGCGGCGCATCTTTCGCCCGGCATTGGAAACAGATAGGTTGCAAAAAACAGCGCAAAGACAACAGGCCGGTTTATCAAATGTCGCCCCCTTCCCCCGTGATCCCTAAATGAAGCCGATACGCCTGATGTCCGGGTTTGTGACCATCGGCATGTGGACCATGTCCAGCCGGGTGCTGGGGTTCGTGCGCGACGCGATGATCCTGGCCTATCTGGGCACT
>Ga0209121_10003529_pt1 | contig 15126 bp, 11 predicted proteins | sample Cruoilmetagenom3_FD_187292 | JGI IMG/M metagenome (GOLD analysis project Ga0209121, IMG submission 187292) | Oil polluted marine microbial communities from Coal Oil Point, Santa Barbara, California, USA - Sample 3 (SPAdes) (version 2) | ecosystem: Environmental > Aquatic > Marine > Oil seeps ...
GAAACATGGTTATCAAACAGGGGAAATTCGGCAGATTCCTTGGATGTTCCGGTTATCCAGAGTGTAAGAATACACAGCCTATTAGTACAGGAGTGAAATGCCCTGAAGAGGGTTGTGACGGGTATCTCTGCGAAAGGCGTACGAAAAAGGGGAAAATATTCTTTAGCTGTTCTAATTATCCCAAATGTACCTATGCCATCTGGGACAGACCGATACCTGAAGAATGTCCTCGATGCGGATCGCCCTTTCTCATTGATAAATATTACCGCGGAAAGGGAAATGTAAAAACCTGTCCGAATAAAGAATGTGGGTACAAAGAGTAACCAATGTCAAATGACAAAGCTCAAATGTCAAATGAGATCCAACACATTAAACCCGAAACCCGAAACTCGAAACCAGTTATAATAATTGGTGGTGGCCTTGCCGGTTGCGAAGCCGCGTGGCAATTGTTGAAAAGGGGAAGGGCCGTATGCCTTTATGAGATGAAGCCGGAGGTATTTTCACCTGCCCATAAATCGCCGCTTTTTGCTGAACTTGTATGCAGCAATTCATTTCGATCAAATAGCCCGGAAAACGCCGTAGGACTCCTGAAGGAAGAAATGCGTATTATGGAATCTCTCATTATGGAGTCGGCCGATATCACATCCGTACCGGCAGGGAAGGCCCTTGCCGTCGACAGGACCCTCTTTTCCCAATACATTGAAAAGAAACTTGCCTCATGTGAAGGCTTGATAACAATCCGTAAGGAACTTTCTGACATCCCTGAAAATTCTATTGTCATTATCGCCACGGGACCTCTCACTTCCGATAACGCAGCAAAGAGCATATCGAGAATTACGGGAAGTGAATATCTCTATTTTTATGATGCCATATCACCCATTATCGACGGGGAATCTATCGACTATGGCAAGGTTTTTCAAGCATCAAGATATGATTCCGGAAGAGGTGATTACCTGAATTGCCCCATGACAAAGGAAGAATATGAACGATTCTGGCATGAAGTTATTGATGGTCAGGAAGCTTCCATTAAAGATTTTGAGGATAAGAAATGTTTTGAGGGGTGTCTCCCCATCGAAGTGCTTGCCAGAAGAGGGGAAAAAACTCTTCTTTTCGGACCGATGAAACCGGTGGGACTGATTGATCCAAAAACCGGTAAACGACCATATGCAGTGGTGCAGCTTCGCCAGGAAAACAAAACCTCTACCCTCTACAACATGGTTGGATTCCAGACAAAACTGACCTGGCCCGAGCAGAGACGCATTTTTCAGCTTATACCGGGGCTGGAAAAGGCAGAATTTCCCAGACATGGAAGTATCCACCGGAACACATTTATCAATTCCCCTGCCCTTCTCAAAAAAACGCTTCAACTGCGTTCACATGACAATATCTTCTTTGCCGGACAGATCACCGGTGTTGAGGGTTATGTGGAATCGGCAGCTATGGGGCTGCTGGCAGGTGTAAATGTTCATCGTCATCTTGACGGAAAAGAACTGATACCGCCCCTTGAAACAACGGCCCTCGGCGCACTTGTGCATCATATTACAAACGCGGACCACAAAACCTTTCAACCGATGAATGTTAATTTCGGTCTCTTTCCTCCTCTTTCAGAGAAAGTACCCAAAAAAGAAAGAGGGAAACATTACGCCAGACGTGCAATTCAAGAAATAGAAAATTGGAAGGAAAAAACAAGATAACAGAAAGAGACCTTTCCAGAATGTTCAATTTTGTTCAAGTTCAACGGAGACGAGAATTTTAACGGTTCGACTGAGCTCGCCGAAGACCACAGGAACATATTGGATATTTCGAGGATTAAAATTTGAGGCTGACGCAGAAATTAGGCAAAAGGGGACGTTATGCAAAGGTCTCAGAATTCCTTGCTCGAATGGGCAGATTATCGGTTCCTCGAATAGATAATTCTGAGCCCTTCAAGGGTTAGCATATCATCTACTATATTAATGCTTTTTGTTTCGGGTGCAATAATCTTTGCCAGTCCTCCCGTTGCCACGACTGTGGGAGTTGATTCTGACTCTGAAATTATCCGTTTGACAATACCATCTACGAGACCCGCGTAACCATACATTATACCTGCCTGCATACTGCTGATCGTATCTTTGGCAATAATTGATTTTGGCTTGCTGAATTCAACCCGAGGAAGCTTTGATGCTCTCTCAAAAAGTGCCTCCGACGATACAATAATCCCGGGTGCGATACAACCCCCCATATATTCTCCATTATTTGTCACAAAATCAAATGTTGTGGCCGTACCAAAATCAACAATGATGAGATCGCCCTTATATTTTTCACGAGCAGCCACAGCATTGACGATCCGGTCAGCGCCTACTTCTTTTGGATTGTCGTAGTAGATTGGCATACCTGTTTTGATTCCAGGACCCACAATTAAGGGTTTAATCCTGAAATATTTTTGGCACAAAGGTTCGAGGATATTTAACATAGGCGGGGCAACACAGGAAATAATAATGCCATTTACCGACCTTACAGATTTCGAGCTAATCCTGGCTGTTCTGTAGAGGTTCAAAATTAACATGCCGTATTCGTCCACGGTGTTGTCCACTTCAGTCCGAATCCGCCAGTCATGTAAAAGTTTGTCCCCGTCATATAAACCGAGAACTGTATTTGAATTTCCTACATCAATGGCCAAAAGCATTATTTATCTCCAATCAGGGAAACATCACCAGCCAGGACCGGTTTTGTTTTTCCTTCTTCATCAAAGAGAAGAAGGGCTCCGCATTCATCAATGCCCAGCACTTTACCTTTTTGAATGTTACCTCTATGATTTATCTGAATTTTTTTATCCAGAATTTCCGAATATTCAAGCCATCTGTCTTTTATGGAAGCAAAACCCTCCGATTTGTAAATTTCATACCATTTTTCGAAGGATTGATATAATCCGACTACAAAATCGACTCGCGAAATATCACGCCCCGTTTCTTCCCTCAGAGAGGTCGAAGCTTCCCGAAACTCCTCGTCAAACTCTTCTTTTCTCATGTTGATATTAATACCGATCCCGATGACGACAAAATCAATAGTCCCTCCTGTCGTTCTCATTTCGGTAAGGATACCGCATATTTTGTTTTTTCTTACCTGTATATCGTTGGGCCATTTCAGGGTAACAGCTCCAGGACAGTACCGGGAAAGGAACTCAGCTGCAGCGACTCCGGCAGTAAGGGTTAATTGTGGTGCAACAGAAGGTTTTATTGAGGGTTTTAAGATAATTGATGTGTAAATGTTTTTTCGGGAAGGAGATTGCCAGACCCTGTTCAGACGACCTTTTCCCCTTGTTTGACAGTCGGCTATTACAACGGTGCCTTCAGGGGTTCCATTTCGGGCAATCCTGGACGCGTAGATGTTTGTCGAATCGAGTTCCTTGAAAAAATGTACCGTGTTCCCTATAAACTCTCCCGAGAGGCGGTCCGCAAGATTATGTTCGTTAAAATCCATGTAATTACAAAAGCGCCAAATGTAAATTATTTTATCAGTAAGGATATATCTGCTGCAGGTGCCGAATGGGTGATAGTTCCCACCGAAATATAATCCACTCCAGTTTCGGCAATCTCCCTTACGTTAGCAAGTGTAACATTACCAGAAGCCTCAATCAAAGCCCGCCCGTTAATCATAGAGACGGCTTTTTTCATATCCTCAACATTCATGTTATCCAGCATTATGATATCCACACCGGAAGATAAGGCTTCTTCAACCTCACTCAGGTTTTTTACCTCTACTTCGATATTTAAAGTTGGGGGAACATGGCTTGAGATCATTTCAACCGCTTTCAGGATACCACCTGCGGCCTTAATATGATTGTCCTTTATCATTACACCATCATAGAGCCCGAATCTGTGATTAAAACCGCCTCCTGTTTTAACGGCGTACTTATCAAGGAGTCTATGGCATGGCAAAGTCTTTCTCGTATCCAGCATCCTGGCGCCGGTTCCGCTTATCTCATCAACATATTTCCGAGTCAGTGTGGCTATACCACACATTCTCTGAAGAAAGTTTAGCGCCACCCTTTCCGCTGTAAGGATATTTTTCAATTTACCAGATATTTCAGCAAGAATCTCTCCCCTTCCTGCAGATTGGCCATCTTTAACTTTTACGAGAAATTTTATATCCTTATCGTAAAGGAGAAACACCTCTTTAAAAACATCAATTCCCGCTACAATGATATCATCTTTCGCAAGAACTTCTGCCGTTCCGACTTCATTACCTGTCAGAACAGCCAAAGTAGTTACATCTCCGGATCCAATATCTTCATCAAGAGCATCTATGATAATCCTGTCTAACCGAAATTTTTGGATCACTATGACCTATTCCTCAAGTTGGTGAAGTCTATTTAAGGCATTTTCCAGAATGGCGCCCTTTTCTTTCAGTTCTTCCGATTTTAATATCTCTTTTTGAATCACAGTTTCAGAGGCCTTTTTCCTGAAATCCTGATTGGCAAGCTTTTTAGAAACAATGTCAAGATTCTTTGTTAGCTTGTTCATTTCCTTTTCAAGTCTTGCGATTTCAGCCGCTGTATCTATCATTCCCTCAAGAAATACGTATACCTTTATGGTACCGGCTATTCCTGTCGCCACACCCTTCGGTTCTTCTTTTACCTCGCCTTCAACGGATAATTCCTGAAGATTTGCCATATCAATAACGTAATCTTTCCCATTTTTCAGTATGGCAATTAACTGTTCATCAGGAATTGAAAGGAGTACCTTTAATTTTTTAGAGGGGGGAATATTCATTTCACCCCTTATATTCCGGACACGGGTGATAACATCCATAACAATGTTCATCTGCTTTACAGCATCCTCATCTCTGAGGGTTTCATCCTCTGATGGAAATTTGCTTTCCATGACGGTTCCCTCGTACTTTGGGAGCTGGTGCCATATTTCTTCAGTTACAAAGGGCATGAAGGGGTTAAGGAGCTGCATGGTTGATTTTAATACTGTCAATAACGTATGCTGGGCTGCAAGTTTGCCCTGTGGGGAATCAGTACTGTAAAGGACTGGTTTTACAAGTTCCAGGTACCAGTCACAGAATTCATGCCAGATAAACTGGTAGAGCCTTCCCGCCGCATCATTAAACCTGTATTCATCAAGGAAGCTTGTCAAATCTGCTACTGTCTGGTTCAGTCTGTCTTTGATCCAGCGATCACATATTGAATAATCATCCGCCCCGAGTGTAACATCTTCTTCAGGATAATCTTCAAGATTCATTAAACAGAATCTGGCTGCATTCCATATCTTGTTGACGAAGAACCGATATCCCTGGATGCGCTCCTCCGACATCCTGACATCTCTGCCCTGAGCCGTAAACGCGGCTAAAGTAAAACGCAAGGCATCGGCACCATATTTGTCGATCATTTCTAATGGATCAATAATATTCCCCTTTGATTTACTCATTTTATCCCCTTTCTCATCCCGTACAAGGGCATGGAGATAAACCTCTTTAAAAGGAACATCTTTCATTACATAAAGACCCATCATCATCATTCTCGCCACCCAGAAGAAGAGAATGTCAAATCCTGTAACGAGAAGAGATGTAGGGTAAAATGTTTTTAAGGCATCTGTTTTGTCAGGCCATCCAAGTGTTGAAAACGGCCAGAGGGCAGAACTAAACCACGTATCTAAAACATCCTCTTCCTGCCTCAGGGAAGTCCCTTCACAAGCGGGACATTCTTTCGGATCATCGGTGGCGACTATAATCTTGCCGCATTCATTGCAATACCAGACAGGAATCCTGTGACCCCACCATATCTGTCTGGAAATACACCAATCCCTAATATTATCCAACCAGTCAAAGTAGGTTCCCTCCCACATGGATGGAATGATTTTTGTCTTACCCTTTACAACGGCAGAAACTGCCGCTCTTGCCAGGGGTTTTACGTTAACGAACCATTGCCTTGAAACAGCGGGTTCTATAATTGTCTTACATCTGTAGCATTGCCCCACGTTGTGAGTATAAGGTTCTTCTTTGACCAGATAGCCACCCTCTTTCAGATCCTTGATAACGTTTTCCCTGCATGTAAAACGGTCCTGACCCTGATAAACGCCCCCATTTTCATTAATGACAGCATTGCCATCCATAATGACGATGACTTCAATGTCGTGTCTCTGGGCCATTTCAAAGTCATTCGGATCACATGAAGGGGTTATCTTTACTGCGCCGGTACCAAATTCCACCGACACATAATCATCTGCTATAATTGGTATTTTCTTGTTGACAAGCGGAAGTATTACCTCTCTCCCAATGACATCCTTGTATCTTTCATCATGAGAATTGACTGCGACTGCCGTATCACCCAGCATTGTCTCCGGACGTGTCGTGGCTACTTCAATGCTGCCCTCACCTTCTGCAAAGGGATATCTGATATGCCAGAGGCCACCCTTTTCCTCGGTATATTCAACCTCAAGATCGGAAATAGCTGTATGACATCTGGGACACCAGTTAACTATATAATTTCCCTGATAGATAAGACCATCATTATACAGTCTGACAAAAACCTCTCTCACAGCCCTGGAAAGACCTTCATCCATGGTGAAACGTTCTCTGTCCCAGTCACAGCTACATCCCATTTTCTGAAGCTGGTTTGTAATAATTCCACCATATTTGCCTTTCCACTGCCATATTTTTTCAATAAACGAATCTCTGCCCAGATCGTGTCTTGTTGTTCCCTCTTTGGCAAGTTCCTGCTCAACCACGTTTTGCGTTGCTATGCCGGCATGGTCCGTTCCAGGCATCCAGAGGGCATTGTAACCCTGCATCCTTTTATAACGGATCATAATGTCCTGGATAGTGTTGTTTAATGCATGCCCCATATGCAGCATTCCCGTAACATTGGGCGGCGGAATAACTATGGAAAACTGTTCCTTTTCACTCTTGTCCTCGGCTTTGAAAAAGCCGTGATCAAGGGTATAGTTGTACCATTTTGTCTCTATCTCATGAGGATCGTATCCCTTATTTAATACTTTTTTTCCCATTAAGCCCCCATCGTAAAATTTAATATGTATAGATATAAGGCTAAGCCCTTTGATTTAGAAATATAATGACAAATTGAGACCTTTTGCAAAGGCCTCAATTTGAGGGTATACCCCTCAAACTCCTCTTGAATTTTATTTTAAAATTAATATGTTATAAAATCCATCGCAGATGGATTTTAATCGGGGCTTAGCCTTATATACTCACTGACTACTTGAAATATTCAAAAAAACCTGAGTTCTTCTTTGAAATTTCTGATAATTAACAGGGCATCAGCACCCGATACTGAACTCAGGGGACCAAACTCACCTGAAGCAAAATTCTTTGATTTCATAATGCCCCGCGAGGTTACGACCATTACCGCATTAAAATAAGGAAGGTCATTTCTCAAATCCGGGAAAGGGGATGTTGTCCCTATAAATTTCGTCGACAGATCTTGATCACCGGTTACTTTTATCAGTATGTCTTCCAGCATCATGGCATAGGCTGCTCTATTGATGAGATCGTCCGGATGAAAGGCTCCATCAGGATAGACTTCCAGACCACGAACACCGATTCGCAGAATGCCTTCGATATCGCTCTTTAAGACATGATCAAAAATGTCTGCTGCGGTAAGAGGAGGTTTTGCCTTAACGGTCTTGAATTTTTCAGGATCTTTAAAAGAAGTATCATAGGTTTTTACACCACGTTTTTCGTAGAGCACATCGATCTTCAACTCTTCCATGAAGAGTGCGGCAATGTCTGCCCTGGTTATACTCTCTACAAGGGCTATCTTCTTGCCCGTGACAGTCCCCGGCATAGCTCTTTGAATCTTCTGAACTAATTTCCATTCCTTATTAGCAACGCCAACGTATTCACCTTTCAGATCAAGGACCTTGGCAAACATATCAGCCGCTTTGCCGAATTCCAGTCCAACCTTATATGCTACACCCATAAAATAATAAGCTGCCGATGATTTCGGATCGAGTTTAATGGCATCCTCAAATTCATCTTCTCCATCTTCCAGCCAATCATCATCCGCCCTGCTCATAGTATAGAGTCTTAATTTGCCTACGTGATAAAAAACTTCTTCTTTGTCTGTTTTGGCATACTTCTTTGCCTTCTTCATCAATTTGAATGCACTTTTGAAATCACCCTGGTAGGCCTTAACCAGACCGCTTCCCGCGTAAGCCCTGGAAAATTTGGGATCCAGTTGAAGTGCAAGTTGAAATTCTCTTTCCGCATCATCATACTTTCCCTGGTCCATCAATTTTATACCGGTGAAGGTATGATGTTCAGGAGTATCCAGACGACTCAAGGGTTTTCTTTCTTTAGGCGCACATGAAAAGATAAAGGTGCCCACAATTACCATTATCAATACAACTAAACACTTACGATACTTCATCGCATCCTCCTTTTCTTATAAAAGCTGGAACACTTTTTGCGATATATCACGAGACCTTTGCAAAAGGTCTCACTTTGAGGGGATACCCATCAAACTCCCCTCGAATCTTATTTTAAAATTAACATGTTATGAAATCCATTTGCGATGGATTTAGCACTATATGTTACTGGTTAGAATAAATATATTTATAAACTGCTGAAGTCAAGCAATTTCGCCGACTCTGCAACTCTGAATATAAGAATATCAGACATCCAGGAAATTCTCAATCTCATCTTTTACAGGATCCATGCTCTGGGGGTGATACCACTTGATATCATCTTCTCTATTAAACCATGTCATTTGTCTCTTTGCGTAATGCCTCGTGTCACGATCGATCAATCTTACAGCTTCCTTAACATTATGTTTGTCATTTATATAATCAACGACATGTTTATAACACATGGACCGCATGGGCTTCAGGAATTCACCAAAACCCCTTTTCAGAAGATCTTCCACTTCTTCGATAAGCCCCCCCCTTATCATTTTATCCGTTCTCATCTTAATCTTATCATAAAGCCGGTACCTGTCGAGAAGAAGGCCAATCTTTATGTAATCATAAGACCTGTGTCCAAATTGATGCTCTTCCTGTTTCTTTACGATCGATTCCCCGGTACATTCAATAATTTCGAGAGCTCTTATTATTCTGACGACATCATTGGGATGAATTTTCCCGGCTGCCGCCTTATCCAGGTTTTTTAATCTTTCAAAGAGATAATTAACACCATACTTTTTCAGATCATCTTTATAGGAATCGCGTAAATCCCTGTCGGCACCGAGTCCCTCAAAGAGTCCTCCCAGAAGGACTTTTATGTAAAGACCCGTACCACCAACAACAAATATATTTTTACCCTCCCTGGTCAGTTTTTCGATTGTTTCGCCCGCTTCCTTAATAAATATGGCTGCATTAAATTCATCATCCGGATTAACCAGATCGATGAGATGATGTCTCACGGAAAGCCTCTCTTCAAGTGTAGGCTTTGCCGTTCCAATATCCATATATCTGTATACCTGCATTGAATCGGCACTGATAATCTCTCCTCCGTAAGCAGTGGCAAGCTTGATCGCCATTTCGGTTTTGCCGACACCGGTAGGGCCAAGGATAATGATAAGGCGGGGCCTGCTATTTTCAATCACCATATTTAAGTAAAAATTCCGTTAATCGATAGTTCAATTTTTTCAAGAACGATTCGCCATTTCAATGCCAAATGACAAAATCCCAATGTCAAATAACGTCCAAATATCAATTCTTATCAATTGATCACCCAGTATCCAGTATCCAGTAACAAGCCGCGAGATCATCTCCGTTTAAACATTTTCTCCATCTCTTGTATGCCTATTTTTACATAAGTAGGCCTGCCATGGGGACATGTTGACGCAAATTTAATTGAATCAAGGTCATTGCACAGGCTTTCAACCTCGGGTTCAGTCAGTTTATGATTTGCCTTAACGGCACATTTGCATGCCAGGAGTGTCAATATTTTATCCTCCACCTCCTGCATACTTGTAGATCCGCCTGTCTTTACTGCTTCTTCAATAATATCGGAAATTATTGTCTTAAGATCAATATTGGATACGATAGCGGGGACAGACTTTATTAAAATAGAATTTCCACCATAGTCTTCTACCTCAAAACAGATATCATTCAAAAACTCAAAATGATCGCTCAAGAGAGTAAAATCAGACGGGGCAAGATTTATGATCTCCGGGATCAGCAACACCTGCTTCTCAAATTTCTTTTCATAAGACACATTCTTCAGTTTTTCGAAGAGAACCCGCTCATGAGCAGCGTGCTGATCCACGAGGACTATGCCATCGGGGGCTGAAAAGATAAGGTACGTACCGGCAATCTGGCATAAATAACGGAGGGATGAGAATATGACCGTATGCTTACTTAAAGTGCTTTCCTCAAAGAGACTTTGAAAGCGTATCGTATCGTATGTTCTGTCTTTGAAGTAAGGTTTTCCTTCACCTGACAAAATTGTATATCTCTTAAGGGACTCTTGTACCCTTTTCCCGTAATCTTCGAAGTTTGCTTTTGTATTACCTGATGGGTAGAAAGCAGATACTTCGGACAAATGCACGGCATCCGCCAGCGAAGAGGTGAGGCCGTTTACAATTACCTTATGTATGTTCCATGGATTTTTGAAACGTACCTCCATTTTGGCGGGGTGAACATTAACATCCAGATCAGACGGCGGCAAATCTATGAAGATTACGGCTGAAGGAAATCTTTTAGCTTCAATAAGCCTTCTGTAAGGTGTCAAAACGGCATTATTCAAGAGACTGTCTCTTACGAATCTGCCATTGACATAACAAAAAATTCCTTTTGTATTTGACCTTGTAAAAGACGGCTTCGAAATAAAGCCTTCAAGTCGAACATTTTCATCTGTTGCTTCAACAGGCAGTGTGTTTTTCTTGAAATCATCACCAAGAACGAACGAGATCCGCTCATATAGATCCTCTGTCTTCGGTAGATTCAGGACCTCTCTTTTATTTGTGAGAACTCTTATCCTGACTTCAGGATGTGCAAGGGCCAATCTTACGACAGCATCAATACAGTGAGACTGCTCGGTGAAATCTTTCTTGAGAAACTTTCGTCGAGCCGGTGTCGAGTAAAATATATCATTTACAAACATCGAAGTTCCAACAGGACAGCCAGCATCAATAATTTCCTTGAATTTACCACCCTCAAGAGATATCCGCGTTCCTGATATGGACTCCTTTCTTTTTGTCAACATTTCAAGTTTAGAGATGGAAGCAATACTGGGGAGAGCCTCACCCCTGAAACCAAAAGATCGTATATCATAAATATCTTCGAATTCGTGTATCTTGCTCGTAGCGTACCTTTCGAAAGCCAGGGCGGCATCATCTCGATCCATACCCTCTCCATTATCAGTTATTCTTATAGATTTTTTCCCCCCATTTTCAAGTTCAACAAGGATATCCGTTGCCGCTGCATCAAGGGAATTCTCAACGAGTTCTTTGACAATGGAGGCAGGTCTTTCCACTACCTCACCCGCCGCTATTTTACAGGATAACTCCTCAGGCATGATAACAATACGCCGACGCAAGGCAAATCCTCCTTTCGAGGGAAATACCGGGAACCATAAATATGGAAAACCGCAGTTACCTCCGGGCAACTGCGGTCAAAAGAAGAGGCCTTTGTATAACGTCCCCTTTTGACCAATTTCTGCGTCAGGCTCAAATTTTAATCCTCGAAATATCCAATATATTCCTATGGTTAAAATTTTAGCCTTCCTTGAACTTGAACAAAATTGAACATTCTGCAAAGGCCTCAAGGATTCAAGGTATTTTTTGAATCATTTTCTGCAAATCTTCAAATTCAATCCGTGTAATCTGTGTAACCCGTGGATAGTTAGTCCAGAACAACCATGACACGGCATTTTTTCATAAAGGTCAGATTTTCAGAGGCGGCCCTTAAATGAGCGGCATCGGCATTGCTGATGACAATATTTGATTTACCCGGTCCGTCAGATTTTAGTCCTTTAACGGTAAAGGGGTTATTTGTCACCCTGGAATTACTCTGCGCGGCCGTCAGATCCCTGGCATAACCGGTCATACCCTGCTGAACGGCATATTCACGATCTACATGCATAGAACCGTATACCTCCTCACCGTTTTCATCAAGGATCTTGGGAGACATGGCAGGACGAGCCTGTATACCGCGAGCATCCACTACCAATCCGGTATAAACAGCTGATGGTACAGTTGCTGCAGGTTCTTGAACTCCTGGTGTTGCGGGAACAGCCGGTGTTGCGGGAACAGCCGGTGTTGCAGGATAACCGGCAGGAGGTGTCGCAGGATACATGGCAGGAGGTGTTGCAGGAAATCCGCCAAACCCCGACATTCGGGGGTAAATCGCTTGAGTAAGTCCACTGCTGGCACCACTCATGGGCATATTTACGGTAACTTCAACCGTTCCGTCAGAAAGATATTCCGTTTTTACTATGCGAGCCCCCCGTACCAGCCCTTCAACCTGGGTTTTTATAACATCACTTTGGACCGCGTAATCCTTGACGAGGGTGGTGGCATTTACACGGACACCACTTGTCACTTCGAGCAATTTTCTGTATGCGTCGACCTGTGCCGCTCTCATAGCCATCGGGCGGGCCTGGGGTTTCCCGTAAAATCTTTCCGGGGGAGCCCCGATACCAACAGCTTCAATAATACCTGTAGACCAGTTTATATTTCCCGAGGAACCTACATTCTCGACAAACTGTCCCTGCCCTGCTGCAGCACCTTGCTGAGCGGAAACGCATGTTACCCCGGCCAGGAAAAATATACTGATGATGATTGTCATCAAAACAAAAAATCTTCTCTTCATAACATCCTCCTTATTCTTTAAATACTATTGCCCGCCAACTGGACAGTTTTTCCTGAATATCTTACCTGGCAGGATAGCAAACTGTAAGCGCCGTTGCAAGAATGTATTTAACAGTAATCATCATTTATCATTCTTCTCCAATTTAGTTGGAGAAGAGGGTCCATGGGTTCAAGGGGTCAAGGATTCAAGGGTTTGTTTTCTAAAGACTTTATCAGTGTCTTTAACATTCTTTCGCTTTCTGTCCAGACTTCCAACTCTTTGTAATTTTCTGGCATTTCACTCGAATCCTCGAATCCTTGACCCTTTGAACCCTCTGGTAATGCACTTATTTTGCCTTAATTAACTTCAACTAATCGGGAAATGATACGTGTTTATTTGCCATATTTTTTAAGATAATATATGGCTTCTTTATTCTTCGGCATAACGGATAAAGTTTTCTTCCAGAAAGAGGTGGCTTCCCGTCTTTCATCTTTTGAGAAAGCAGTAAATGCCAAATCATTATATGCTTTTGCCAGATTTGAGACAGCATCCCGATCTTTAGGATTAATTTTCAGTATCTTCATCCATTCTTGGATGGCCGATTCATAATTTCCCTGATTATAGTAAATCCAGCCAATTTCGCTGATGGCTTTCGTATAGGTTGGCTTCAGTTGCAATGCCCTGTAATATTCCAGGAAGGCATTATTGACCATGCCCACATTATGGAAAGCCCTGCCGAGGCGATAATGCGTATCCGGCTCATCCGAATCGGCATCCCGGGCCTTTTTCAGATATTCTATGGCCTTCAATGGATTATGTCTGAAATTATAAATAGAGCCGATAAAATAATAGGCATCGGCATTGCCCGGATCAATTCTTATAATTTCCTGAAACTGTTTAAAAGCCCTGTCAAGATCATCCTGGCGAAGATAAAGTATCCCAAGCCACAAGAGGGCATACGTGTTTTGGCGATCAATCTGAACAACTCTGGAAAATTCCTGAAAGGCTTCATCAAAACGCCCCTTCTTCGCGTAGATTATTCCCAGCTGGTTGTGGGCGTATTCGTTATTGGGATCAAGTTGAACTGCCATCTTAAATTTTGAAACAGCTTCATCCAGCCTGCCCTTATAATGATTATCAGCTCCCTGAAAGATAATATCATTTATATCAGCACAATGGGCAATATCATGTATAAAAAAGAAAATGGCAAAGAAAGCAATGAGTAAAATGATCCTTATAGTCGAGACCTTTGCGGAATGTTCAATTTTGTTCAAGTTCAAGGAAGGTGAAGATTTCAACGGTTCGACTGAGCTCGCCGAAGACCACAGGAATATATTGGATATTTCGAGGATTAAAATCTGAGCCTGACGCAGAAATTGGTCAAAAGGGGACGTTATGCAAAGGTCTATAGTCTTCAGTTGTCTGTTCATAGTAACCCCCGGAAAATTGAATCTGCAACCCTTTCACGAAAGGCTGCCTGGTTCAATCTGGCCTCATCTCCCAGGTTGGATATAAATCCCACCTCCAGCAGTATGGATGGCATTTTAGCCCTGCGCAGGACAAAGAAATTAGCAGAATTGACACCGCGGCTCACCAGGGGCAGTTTTTGCTTTAATCGCTTTTGAAATTTTGCCGCGAACTTACCGCTTTCTCTCCAGTTAAGTTTCTGCTCAAATCGAAACAATATTTCCTCAACATCAATATAATCTTTTCGTTTCTTTAAGGTCTCATCATATTTTAAAACAGCGTTTTCGTAGGAAGCCACTCTGGCAGCTTCCTTATTCGATGCAGTTAACGAACAGTAGTATGTTTCGGATCCATTTGAACTGCGTTTTTTGCTCGCATTGACATGAATACTGATGAAAAGATCAGCCTGATATTGATTGGCTATGGCAGTTCGGTCACTAAGAGAAATATAATAGTCGCCTGTTCTGGTCAGAAATGGTTTTATCTTTCCGTGATAACTAAATCTTTGATGAAGTCTTGTTGCCAGGTCAAGGGTGACGTCTTTTTCCTTTAAGCCATAATATCCTACGGCCCCGGAATCAAAACCCCCGTGACCTGCATCGATGACGACACGGTTCACCTGATATGTCAGCCCATCTTCAAATTGGAGAGACTTCAGCATCTGCTCCTCTTCTTCATGAGCTGCAATCTCAAGAGGAGAAAGATGCTGTTTTTTCTTCTTAAGCCCGGGTATCGGCTTTTGCGTCATGATCTCTATCATCATACGGGAATAGACATCTTCAGGATTGAGTCTCACTGCGCATCTGAATGCTTCCACGGCCTCTGCTTTCTTGCCAAGGCCACGGTATGAACGACCCAAAAGACCGTATGCCCAATCGCTCGACGGGTCTAAAGCGACTGCTTTCTTTAATAATTCTACGGCCTT
>Ga0209121_10003530_pt1 | contig 15124 bp, 11 predicted proteins | sample Cruoilmetagenom3_FD_187292 | JGI IMG/M metagenome (GOLD analysis project Ga0209121, IMG submission 187292) | Oil polluted marine microbial communities from Coal Oil Point, Santa Barbara, California, USA - Sample 3 (SPAdes) (version 2) | ecosystem: Environmental > Aquatic > Marine > Oil seeps ...
AGGACTGTGCAGCATGCGGCTTCTCTATGTGGAAGACAATGAAAAACTGGCGCTGAACACCAGCGCCAGCCTAACCAAAAGCGGGTTCGCGGTAGACGTCGTTCACACCGGGGGCGATGCGCTGCATTCGGTTGCCAGCTATGAATATGACGCGATCATTCTGGACCTTGGCCTGCCCGACACCGAAGGCCTGTTGGTCCTGCGCGACATAAAACGTACTGCCGCGCAGATTCCGGTGATCATCTGCACCGCGCGCGATGCTACCGACGACCGGGTTGCCGGGCTGAATTCCGGGTCGGACGATTATATCGTCAAACCTTTTGCGGTGGCCGAGCTGATTGCCCGGATCAAGGCGGTGCTGCGGCGGCCCGGCGGGGCGCTGGGCCTTAATCTGGACGCCGGGAACATCCAGTTCGACACCATCGACCGGACCGTCCGGATCAACGGCGAAACCGCCCGGTTTTCCAAGCGCGAACTGGCGTTGCTGGAACTGTTCATGCGGCGCAAGGGGCGGGTTCTGTCCAAGGACAGCATCGAAAACGCGCTGTATGGGTTTGACGAGCCCCCCACCCTGAACGCGATAGAGGTGGCGGCCCATCGGTTGCGCAAAAAGCTGGTGGGTTTCGGCGCCACCCCGCAAATCATCAACCTGCGCGGGATCGGGTATTTTCTGGAAGAAGGCAGCACATGAAGGCGTTGTGCGCGATCTTCGGGGGCCGCTATTCTCTGAAACGCAATCTGGTCCTGAACATCATCCTGGCGCTGTGCTTTTGCATCGGCCTGGCCATGACAATTTTAACCCGCGAATTCTATGAGCATCTTGAAGAAAACCTGGTCGATGCCCTGATCACCGAGGCGTGGGAAATTGCCAACCAGGTTCAGCCAGATGCGCCGCATTATGGCTTTGACCCCGGCTTGCTGCGGTTTCGCGGTGATACCGGCCTGTACCGCTATACGCTGTTTGACCAGAACGCACAGGCTGTGGTTGGCGCCGAAACCGCGCCCGCCATTCAGGCCCAGCTTTCGGCCATGGCGATGGATGCGCCAACCCGAATATCCCTTGCCCGCAACCGGATTGGCGTTGCGGTAAAGACAAATGCTGACGACACGGCGATCTATGCGCTGGCCTCGATCCACCCGGCGGGTACCGAACAGAGCAACATCAATAAAGTTGTCCACGAGATAGAAGAGGAAATCTGGTGGGCTGTTCTGGGGGTGTTTGCGGTGCTTATCGCGGCGATCCTGGCCACGCGCAGATCACTGGCCCCGCTTTTGAGCATTTCGAAACAGGCCAGTGTCATCGGCCCGGATGCCGCCGGGCATCGTCTGGAATCGGACCGCCTGCCGTCTGAGATTGCCCCGCTGATCGACGCGGTGAATGGGGCGATTTCCCGGTTGGAACAAGGGTATCAATTGCAACGGGATTTTTCGTCGAATGTGGCGCATGAAATGCGCACGCCCCTGGCGGTGTTGCAGTCAAGCGTTGACGCGATCGAAGACCCAGATCTGCGCGCCAGCCTGACCCAGGATGTGCAGCGGTTGGACCAGATGTTTGAACAACTTATCAATCTGGCCCGCGCTGATGCGACAAATCCTGACCGGTTCAAAGAAATCGACCTACAGGCCCTTACCGTGCAACTCGCCGGGCGGATGGCCCCTCAGGCGGTGCGCGACGGCCAGTCGATTGCTGTCAGCGGACACACGTCAGATCAGGTTTGGGGAAATGCAGCCTTGCTGGAAATTGCGCTGAGAAACCTTGTCAGGAATGCGCTGATCTATTCGCCGAAAGGCACGGAAATCGAAATTGAGATGACAGAAGATCCGGCAGGCTGGCGTGTGTTGGACCGGGGGCCAGGCGTCAAGGACAGTCAAAAACCTTCTTTGTTCGAACGGTTTAACCGGGGCGGGGTTGCCGAGAACCGGCCCGGCGGGTCTGGATTGGGGCTGGCCATTGTCAAGTCAGTGGCAAAAGCCCATGGCGCCCAACTGAAAATCGAAAACCGGCCCGGCAGTGGCAGCATCTTTGTCTTTGAATTCGGCGCAAAACCGCAATAGACGCAGGCGGTTGTTTTTCGCGCGCAAAACGCCCCGTTGTTTCAGCATCCCGGTTTTGTAAGCATCCTGTAAGTCAATTGCCGCCAAATGCCCTCATGCAAGCGCACACGCTGACACGAGGATAAAGATGCAGATTGAATTTCTAAAAGGGGATTGCCCCGGTCGGTCAGCCACACAAGACCATATCCAGAAAATCTATTGGGACAAATATCGCGCCCGGGTCACCAGTTTCGCCCCGGTTCTGGTCGCCGCCAAGCGCAACGATGGCACCATCATCTGCGCCGCAGGTCTGCGCACAGCCGCCAGTGGCTTCTTTTCAGAGCCCTATCTGGACGACAGCTTTGAGCATAACCTGCTGAAGCGCACCGGGCAAGTGGTGCCCCGCAGCGAAATCATGGAGGTGGTTTCCCTGGCTTCGACCACCCCGTTTCCGGTATTGCCGCTGATGGATGCGATGATTGGCTGGGGCCGCACGCAGGGCATGACCTGTGGCGTCTTCACCGCCACCGGGGCGTTGCGCCACCTGCTGAGGCGCGCCGGTTTGCGGTTTATCGCCATATCTGCCGCCATTCCCAACCGGGTCGCTGCCCCGGAAAACTGGGGCGACTATTACGAAACCGACCCCTGGGTATGCGCCTTTCGCGACACCGCCACCGTGCCAGTGGCCCTGTGCCCGCGCGCCCAGGCCCCCAGCTGGCAATCCGAGGCATCCTGATGAAACCTGTATTTTTGGCGCTGGCCGCACAGGCCACCGCGCGCCCCGAAATCGTGGCATTTGAAGATGATTATGCCGCGATCACCTGGTCTGCCCTGTCTGCGCGCGTTGCCGATTTGGCGGCACGTCTGCACGACGCCCCGGCAACGATTGGCATCGGACTGGCGGGCGGCATAGATTATGTGGTTGCGGATTTGGCCATCACGCTCGCGGGACGGCGGCAGGTGCCATTACCGTTTTTCTTCAGCGCCGAACAAATCGCCCATGTCATAGAAGATGCCGGAATTGGCGCTGTGGTCACCACAGATCCGGCGCAATTTGCGGCCCTTCCCCATATCGAAACCATCGCCCCTGCCCTGTCCGCTGCGCCTAAACAATCCCTGCCAGACTACACAGGCGGGGCCGAGCGGGTGATTTATACCTCTGGTTCTTCCGGGCATCCCAAGGGCGTTATCATTGGCGACCGTCAGTTGGATGCGTCCCTGTCCGCCCTCAGCGCGGCCATCGGCGCAACCTCAAAGGACCGGCATCTGTCTGTCCTGCCGCTGGCGCAATTGCTGGAGCAGATTTGCGGGATTTTCCTGCCGATCCTGGCCGGGGCGCATACTGTATTCCGGTTCGAGGCCACCAGGGCGCTGTTTGGCGGCCCCATAGCACCGCTAACGCAGGCCTTTGACAGCCAGTTGCCCACCACCAGCCTGCTGGCCCCCGCCATTCTGGGCCGCTGGGTTGCGGACCTTAAGGCGCAAAACCGCAAGGCACCGGATAGTCTGCGCTTTGTTGCCGTAGGCGGGGCATCATCCCCCCCGGCGCTGATCACGGCGGCACAGGCACAGAATATCCCGTGTTTTGAGGGCTATGGCCTGTCTGAATGCTGTGCCGTTGTCGCCATGAACCACCCCGGCCAGCAGCGTATCGGCACGGTTGGTCCGGTTCTGGACGGGTTGGACGTTTCCCTGGAAAATGGCGAAATCACCATAACAGGCCCAACCGTGATGGCCGGTTACCTGAATGGCGATCCTGCCCCTGAAAAATGGAAAACCGGCGACTTGGGGCATTTCGACGGCGACTATCTGGTGATCGACGGGCGCAAGGATGCGCTGCTGGTCACCAGAGCGGGCCGTAACATTTCGCCGGAATGGGTGGAACAGCGGGTTAATGCCGATCCGCGCATTGTCTGCTCGGCCCTTGGGATGCGTGACGATAACGGCCAATTGGTGCTGATCGTGGCGGCAGTTGCCCCCATCACACTGGCCGAAATCGCGCAACATCTGGATGATCTTCCCAATTATGCCCGCCCTGCCGGGATCATCCTGACCGACCCCACCGAACCCGGCCTGTTGTTCCCGGCTGGCACCCCCAACCGGGCGGTGGCTCGGAGCTTAATCAATGTCCGCGACGCGATCACTCTCGTGGCAAACCCCGAAAGACTTGCATCATGAGCCAACAGAAAACCGCCCTGATCACCGGGGCCGGTTCCGGCATCGGTCGCGCCCTGGCGATAGAAGCCTCCCGCCTGGGATACAGCCTTATTCTGGCCGGACGCACCCGGGCGCGGCTGGAGGAAACCGCCGGTATGTGCCCGGCGGCCGAGGTCACAATCGTCACCGCAGATGTCACCACCCCCGAAGGGCGCGCCGCGTTAAGCGATGCGGTGGGCGGGCGTCTGGACGTGCTGATCAACAATGCCGGCACGCTGTCTGTCGGACATCTGTCACAGCTTGACGACGCCGATCTAAACCGGATGATCGCCACCAACCTGACGGCCCCCATCGCGCTGACCCGTAACGTGTTGCCCGCGCTTAGGGCTGCCAGCGGACGGATCGTGAATATCGGCTCGGTGTTTGGGGATATCGCCTACCCGTTCTTTGCCGGATACTCTGCAACCAAATTCGGCCTGCGCGGGTTTTCCGATGCCATCCGCCGAGAGCTAAGCGGATCGGGTATCAGCGTCACCTATGTGGCCCCGCGTGCAACCAGTACCGCAGCCGAAACTGAGTTTTCAGCGCTTGTTGAACCGATGCACATGACATTGGACAGCGCCGAAACCGTCGCAGCCCAGACCTGGGCGGCAATCCTGTCGGGCAAGCGCGAGTGCTTTCCAAAAGGCAAGGAAGCCCTGTTTGTGCGGATTCAAAGGATGTTCCCGTCACTCATCGACAGCTCGGTCGGCGCACAGGCCCGCGACCCTGCAACACTGGCAGCGCTTCAGGCCACCAACAAACTGTAATTTCCGTCCCCCGAAGGGAACCAAATATGAGCTATAATGTCATTCGCGCCCAGACCCCGGGCAACCGCAACATAGATCCGGCCAGCGTTGACGCCATCAAGGAGCATCTGAAACAGGATGGCTGGGCCTTGCTGCGCGGTTTTGGCGCCGACCTGCCCGCCTTTAGTGACCTGACCCGGCAGATGTGCACAACGATAACCTTTGACCCGGCCCGCGAAAATACTGACAAAACCACACAGAAGGTCGATGCCGGGCTGGGCCCGATCGGGTTGCATATCGAAAACGGTAATACTCCGGTTTGCCCCGATATTGTGCTGTTTCATTGCACACAGGCGGCCTTTGAGGGCTCGCAAACAACAATCTGTGACGGACAGCGCTTGTTTGACGCCTTTGACGATGCGCAAAAACAGCGCTGGTCCCAAAAAATGACCGTGAAACGGCGCCTGCCTGAAGAGCTGTGGAAACGCTATCTGGTCAATGAACACCCGGCTTTGGATGACCCTGACAGCGTGACGATGGAGCATATCCAGCAATTCAAAGCCGCCATTCCCGGGCAGGATTTCACCCTGAATACCGACGGATCGCTGGATTATGAACTGACACTGTCGCCAGTGCGCCCGTCGGCCCTGTCAGATGGTCTCGGATTTGCCAACGCCGTGCTTGGGCCCTCGCATAATTACGAGGCACCGACCTACACAATGGCCGATGGTTCCATAGTGACAACCGAAGAAATCGAAGCGTTACGCGACCTTGCCGAAACCTGCACCGTCGAGATTAACTGGCAAGATGGTGATATCGCGGTGATCGACAATACCCGTGTGATGCATGGCCGCCGGGCAATCAAAGACGCCGATCGGCGGTTGTTTATTGGTATGGGGCGCACCTGAACGGCTGTTTGGGATTGGCCTTGGGGATATCGCTGACATTGATATTGTGTTGGACGACCCAAACGCGCGCGTCGCGGGCTGAGGACAATCAGATTCGCCTAAAAAAACAGCGATTTCCCAATTGCACGAAGAGTAACCGATGATTTGGCGTAATGTTGCTTGTGGGGGCACTTGCGCTGGCGATTGGATTTGAACAATCATTCCTTATGGTGTAATTATTTTCCCCACGGGCAAACATCTTCTGCAAGGCAGATCTAGCTGATGCCCAGATACAGGAGGAAGTATCATGTGTGGTTTGGCTGGGATTCTTTATAAAGGCAGTGGAACGGGCCGGAGCTCTTCGACTGGAACCGCACTTTTGGATATGCTCGACGGGTGCCAGCACCGCGGGCCAGACTCGACCGGGTTCGCGCTGTATGGCGAACCGGTCGAAGGCCAGTTGCGGGCGCGGTTTTTTGTTGGGACCGGCGATCAGGCAGATACTGCGATTGCCAAGATCAGAACCGTCCTTGCCAATTATTCAGCGGACATCGTCGAGGACGAAGTGGTTGGCAACAATTACCGCGTAGTCTTTCAGTTTTCCGGCGATGTTCAAAAACTGTCTTACGACGTTGAACATGTGGCCAAGGTGATCTCGATCGGGAAGTCACTGGAAATCCTGAAAGATGTCGGCACCGCGCATCAGGTGGACGATATCTATCACGTGCAATCATTTTCCGGCACGCATGGGCTGGGCCACGTGCGGCTGGCCACCGAAAGCGATGTCCGCCCCGAGGCAGCGCATCCGTTCTGGGCCACCGGGTTTGCCGATATCGCGATTGTCCATAACGGGCAGATCACCAACTACTGGAAAATGCGTCGCCGTCTGGAACAACGCGACTTTGTCTTTAACACCAGCAACGATTCCGAACTGATTGCGGTCTATCTGGCCGACAAGCTGCAGCAGGATATCAGCCTGGAAAGCGCTCTGGAAACCTCGATTGATGATCTGGACGGGACGTTTTCGTTCCTGGTCTCGACCAGGACGGAAATCGGCTATGCCAAGGATCGGCTGGCGATGAAACCGATGGTGATGTTTGAAAATGACGACATGGTGGCCATCGCATCCGAGGAAGTCTCGTTGAACAAACTGTTCCCCGGTCAGGCGCTTAGCACGATGGAACCCGCCCCCGGCACCTTTCAGACCTGGCACCGCTAAGGCCCCACCAAACCGCAGGAAACCAACCCTATGCACCAGATTGATCTGTCCGCCATGTCTGTCCGCGAGGGCAACCAGCTGTTGCGCAAACTGGCCGAACAGGAAGAGATTATCGAGGTCATCAACCCCGACGCCCGCCATCACATCGGGGTCGGCCTGACCACGCCAACCACCGTCCGGGTGCGCGGATCTGCCGGGTATTTCTGCGCCGGGCTGTCTGACGGCGCGCGGTTCGAAATTGACAGCAACGCAGGCTGGGGCCTGGGCGATAACATCTACAGCGGCACCGTGATTGTGGGGGGCAATGCCGGTGCCATCGCCGGGGTGGCCATTCGCGGCGCGGAATTGGTGATCAGGGGCAACATGGGGTCCCGCGCGGGGCAAGTGATGAAGGCGGGCACGTTGCTGTGCTGTGGCAATGCCAATTTCATGGCCGGCTATATGATGTATGGTGGGCGGATCATCATTCTGGGCGCATCGGGCGAGCGGCTGGGCGAGGATATGACCGGCGGGGATATCTATGTGGCGGGCAAGATCAACTCGCTGGGGTCCGACGCCGAGGTGACGGATTTGCCAGGCGATGAGCTGGACAGCATTCTGGCCTATCTGGATCGCCACGAAATCCCGTTCAGCGGCAGTTTTCAAAAGGTGGTGAACGCGGGCAAAAAGCTGCGCTATGCCAACAGCGAACCTGATGTGCGGTCAATCCCGTTTTTCCAGTTTTCCGGCACGGCCGATTACTGGAACCAGAAGGTTCAGGAAGACATCCACATCAAATCCCACATCGGGCGCTATCGCATTCGCGGCTATGGCACGGCGCGCGCCTTGCCGCATCTGTCCGACATCGCGTTTCGCCAACGCATTGACGCCGACTCGATTGACCCCAACGTGGTCCAGCAGGTTGAAATGAAAACCGAACTGGGCGGGATCAACGGCGCTGACCCCTTGAAACTGTCGATGCCGGTGATGGTCGCCCCGATGAGTTACGGCGCGCTGTCTGCATCCACCAAGCGGGCGATCGGCATGGCGTCCACCCTGTCGGGGATTGCCGAAAACACCGGCGAAGGCGGCATGTCCGATGCACAGCGCGATGCTGCGGAACAGTTGATATTTCAATGCCTTGGCGGGCGGCTGGGGTGGAATATCCAGGACATGAAACGCGCTAACGGGTTGGAAATTTATATCAGCCAGGGGGCCAAGCCCGGGCTGGGCGGACAGTTGATGGCCAATAAGGTGACGCCGGAACTGGCCGCCATTCGCGGCATCCCTGCGGGGATTGACCTGCGCTCGCCGTCACGCCACCCGGATATATTGGGGGCGGATGATCTGGTGATCAAGGTCGAGGAACTGCGCGAAGCGACCGACCACAAGCTGCCGGTCAGCATCAAACTGGGTGCGGGCCGGGTGCGCGACGATATCAAGATCGCGGCCAAGGATGGCTTTGATTTCATTGAGCTGGACGGGATGCAGGGATCAACCGGGGCGGGCTCGGCCGAGGTAATCGAATACGTCGGCATCCCGACGCTGTCGGCGATTGTCGAGGCCATTGATGCGCTGCACGAGATTGGCTATCGCGACAAGGTGCAGCTGGTGCTGATGGGTGGGTTGCGCGACGGCATTGATGCGGTGAAATCGCTGTGCCTGGGGGCGGATGCGGTGGCGTTTGGCACCTCGACCATCATCGCGGGGGGCTGCATCGCCTGTATGCGCTGCCATGTGGGGCAATGTGTGACCGGGATCGCAACGCAGGATCCGGCGCATGAAACCCGCTATACGCCTGACGTTGAATCGCAGAACATCCACCGGTTCTTTGAATCGGTGCGCTGGCAGATCGCCGCGCTGACCAGGGCGCTGGGGCATGATGATGTGACCCAGCTTGGCATGGACGATCTGGTGGCCCTGACACCCGAGGCGGCGGCGATCACCGGCCTGCCCTATGAACCCGAACATCGCGATGACACCGACACAATTGCCTGTCGGACAGGCTGAGGACCGGACATGACCAACGACGTCTATACCCTGGATCGCATCCAGAACACCCCCGCACCCGCCGAATACCATGACGACGTGGATGACATTCACTATGTGCCTGCCCCCTGTCAGGTGGCCTGTCCGGTGGGCACCGATGTGCCGTCTTATCTGGGATTGATCTGGGAACAAAAGTGGCAACGGGCGTTCGAGGCGATCACCGCCACCAACCCGTTTTCGTCGATCTGCGGGCGGGTGTGTGATGCGCCATGCGAACCGGCCTGTCGGCGGGCGCAGGCCGACGGCGCGGTGGCGATCCGCAATCTGAAACGCAGCGTGATGGATCATCTGGGCGCGGATTTCAAACCGGCGCAGCATGCGGTTACCCGCCGCGAAAAGATCGCCATTGTCGGCGCGGGCCCGGCCGGTCTGGCTGCGGCGCAGGATCTGGCGACCCATGGGTTTGAGGTGAATGTTTTTGAACAATCCAACCGCCCCGGCGGCATGATGGTTTGGGGCATTCCGGCGTTCCGCCTGCCTGCACATGTCTTGCGCGAAGACATGGACCGGTTGTTTGCGCAATGTCCCGGCATCAACCTGCACCTGAATTGCGGGCTGGGCGACGTGGTGACGCTGGACCAGCTAAAGGCCGATCACGCGGCGGTTCTGCTGACGATTGGGGCAAGCCATGGCAAGCCGATGGGTATCCCCGGCGAAGACGGCAATCCACAGGTGGTGGACGGGGTGTCGTTTCTGCGTCGGATCAACGGCGGCGAACGCCCTGAATTGCCGGACACCGTGGTGGTGATCGGCGGCGGCGACGTTGCCATGGATGCCTGCCGCGCCGCGCTGCGGATGCCGGGATGCAACACCGTCAAGGTCGTCTACCGGCGCAGCCCCGATGAAATCCCCGCCCGCCGGGACGAATTGGAAGGCGCCATCGCCGAGGATATCGAATTTCTGTACAACACGCAGCAAGTCTCGGTTGAGACGGGCAAAAATGGCCTGGTGCTGACCTGCGTGCACACCGAAATGGGCGCGCCCGATCCCTTGGACGGACGCCGCAGGCCGCAGGTTGTTGCCGGGTCGGAACATGGCATCACCTGTGGCATGGTGATTGCCGCCGTGGGGCAACAGACCGTGTCGGACCATCTGGGCGACCAAAACCTGATGGGCCGCGACCGGGTCGCCACCCGCTGGGACGACATGCAAACCAACGACCCTCAGGTGTTTGCCGCAGGCGACGGCGCCTTTGGCGGATCGACCATCGTGATGGCAATGCATCACGGCCAGCGCGCCGCCTATTACATGCGCCAAATGATCGACGGGGTGGATGACGCCCTGCCCTATCACACGCCCTATCGCACTCGCCGGGTGAAAATTGCACCCGATGGGATGTGGGAAAAATTTCCGCGCCATGAACAGGCGTTTCACGGGCTGGGCGAAAACCCCGCCAGCTTCCCCGAGATCGAAACCACCTATAGCGATCAGACCGCCCGCAACGAGGCCGCGCGCTGTTATCGCTGTGACGCCGAAACCGGATCCAGCGATTATTCGGTGACCAACCGCGAAGACATCTTTTCCATGGCGCGCACCAACCCGCTGGATATGATGAAGAACCGCGCGATGCTGGAAAAACGTCTGCTTTCGCGTGACAATCCGTTTCCCGGTGGGCGCCCCGCCAGCTTGGATGATCTGGTGTTTCTGCCCGCCAACCTGTCGCGTCTGGTGATTGATCCCTACCGCGAGGCGTGCAAATCCTCGACTGATATCATGGGCAAGCTGGACCTTGAGACGCCGTTTTTCGTCGGCGGCATGGACAGGGTGCCGGGGCAGGTTTTCAACGGGGTGGTCCAGGGCGTTCAGGCCGCAGAATCTGCCTATGTCGGGTCCAGAGATCCCGGTGACGGGGTGATGTGGTTTCAGATGACGGATCGCGCGGCTGCGTCAAAGACGGCAGCGGCGGTGATCTTTGATGCGCCAACAGACCCAAGCAGTTGGACCCGAACGACGGAATCGCAGCTGTTGGGGATTCGCCTGTCTGACCCGGCGGATATAGAGGCTTGCGTGCCGCAGGCGTTGAAATCCGGCTGTGATTTCCTGCTGTTGGAAGGGACCACCCAGACCGGTGATTGGCCGGAACTGCAAAGCCCACCCAACCTTGAGGTGCTGAACCAGACCATCGCCTGGCTGCGCCGCAACAAACGTGAAGAGCATATTGATATCATTTGGTATGGCGGTGCGCGATCCGGCACCGATGCGGCCAAACTGATTGCCATGGGGGCCAAGGCGGTGGTTTACGGCGTGCCTGCCGCGCTGGCAGTGGGCGGCATCATCACCGAGGATCACGCGATCAGCTTTACCAGTGACCGGTCCCCGGATGAAACCAGCGACGCGATCCGGAATTTGCTAAAGGCGCATGTGGGCGAGGCCACCATGATGGCGCGCTGTACCGGCAAAACCCGGCTGCATAATCTTGAACCGGAAGATCTGCGTGCGATCACCTTGGCGACGGCGAAAGCGACGGCCATCCCACTGGTCGGACAAAGTTGACCCGGGCGGCTGCGGACACAAAATTTCGCGGCAATGACCTGCCCGCGAAGAATAACACGACGGAGGACAAAGACATGGCGACAGACCTGAAAACATTTGCCGACGAAAAAGGGATACGGTTTTTCCTGATCAGCTTTACCGATCTCTTTGGGGTGACGCGGTCCAAACTGGTGCCAATAGCGGCGATTGCGGGCATGCAGGCGGATGGTGCCGGGTTTGCAGGCTTTGCCGCGCATCTGGATATGTCGCCGGCCGACACCGATATGTTTGCCCTGCCAGATGCGGATTGCGTCATTCAACTGCCGTGGAAACCCGAGGTCGCCTGGGTGCCGGGCGATCTGTTCCTGGGGCCTAAAAGCGTTCAACATTGCCCGCGCACAGTTCTGAAACAGATGCTGTCGGACGCCAAATCCAATGGCTATAGCGTGATGTCCGGGGTGGAATGCGAATTCTTCCTGCTGAACCCCGACGGCAGCACAATTGCCGACGAATTCGATACCCGCCCCAAGCCCTGTTATGACCAGCAAGCAGTGATGCGACGCTATGATTTCATTGCCGAACTCAGCGACCACATGGAAACGCTGGGCTGGGGACCCTATCAAAATGATCACGAGGACGCCAATGGCCAGTTCGAACAGAACTGGGGCCCGGCGGATGCGCTGACCACCGCCGACCGGCATGTGTTTTACAAATATATGGTCAAGACATTGGCCGAACAGCACGGGCTGCGCGCCACCTTTATGCCCAAACCCATGCCGGGGCTGACCGGAAATGGCACCCATTGCCATGTGTCGGTCTGGTCAAACGATGGCAAAACCAACCTGATGAAAGGCGACAGCCAGTTGGGCCTGTCGGACCTGGCGCTGAATTTCATTGGCGGATTGCTGAACAGCGCCGCCGCAATGACGCTGATCCTGAACCCGATCCACAACAGCTATAAACGCATCAATGCACCGCGCACCACGTCCGGGGCCACTTGGGCGCCCAATACGGTGACATGGTCGGGCAACAACCGCACCCATATGATCCGGGTGCCGGATGATAACCGGATCGAATGCCGCCTACCGGATGGCGCCGCCAACCCCTATCTGTTGCAGGCCGCAATTGCCGGGGCGGGCCTGCACGGCGTGATGCACAAGACCGATCCGGGCACGCGCCTTGACATCGACATGTATGCCGACGGCCACATGGTCAAAGACGCGCCACAACTGCCGCTGAACATGGTTGACGCGATGCGCCTGTTCGAAGGATCGGACATTTTGCCCAGCTTTCTGGGGCAAGAATTATGCGACGCCTATCTGAAACTCAAACGGATTGAATGGACCGATTTCATGCACCATTTTTCCGATTGGGAACGGCGCAACGGTCTGGATGTCTGATCGCCCCGGTACGAGGCCAGCCAATAGATGTCAGTTTTTGTTGGCATAGCTGATGATGGCCAGAAACCTGATCGGCAAAACTGTCAGGTTCTCTGGGCCGTGAACCGATTGCGGATCGAAAAACAGGCTGTCACCCGGCAATAACTCGTACAGTTCGTCGCCATGGCGATACTCCATCTCGCCTTCGAGAATATACAGAAACTCCACCCCGCCATGCTGAAACCAGGGAAAAGTGTCGGATTTTTCGGACAGGGTGACAAGATAGGGCTCCATCCCGACCTCTCCGCGGACGCCATGGCCCAACAGGCGATAATGATGCCCGGCCCGGGTGCCGCGACGTTCAATTTCCACCCCCTGCCCCGACCGGACATGCGACACGCTGCGGTGTTCCTCGTACTGGCTGAACAGCGATGTGATCGCCACCCCAAGCCCGGCAGAGATCCGTTGCAGAGTCGATAGCGATGGTGAAGTCTGGCCGTTCTCGATTTTCGAGATCATCGCCACCGAAACCGATGATGCCTTGGAAAGATCCGTCACCGTCAGGTTTTCCGCCAACCGCAGCTTGCGCACTTGTCGGCCAATGGCCTGTTGCAACACGGAATCCTTGTCGGAATGGACCAGTTCATGCGCATCCATCAAGTCCGAGGTCGTGCTTTGACCGTTATCATCCGCCACTGGTACGTCCCTTTTTACAAGGCTCTCTCTTACCAAGGCGAACGGTTATTGTGAACGGTCGGCATTTGCAGAGGCCGCAAACCATCAGCGCGACATGTCCCGCTGATGAATGTCTGGCCTATCGGTTGATGGTCAGAGCAAAGTGTCAAACGCAACTGTTTGGTCGGCAAACACCAATTGGTCGATATCCACCAGCCCGTCCTGGCCTTCATAAAATCCGTCGCGACCACCGCTGGCACTGTCGGTAACGATCAGCTGGGTCACGTTTTCGCCGCGCGAACTGTCGTACCAGATTTTCGTCTCAAACTTGAAATCCGCGAAATCGCCGTCGAAATAGACCCGATCGGCGCTGGCTTTGCCGCTATCATCCCAGGCGTGGCCGTAAATAGTATCGTCCCCAAGCCCCCCATAAAAACGATCATTTCCAGCCTCGCCATAAAGTTTATCATTGCCCGCGCCGCCGAACATCACGTCAGCCGCATCGCCACCATACAGCCGGTCATCACCATCGCCGGCAAATAACCGGTCCCGCCCCTTGCCACCGGACAGTGTGTCATTGCCGTCGCCACCGCGCAGCAGATCATCATTGTCATAGCCGCGCAGGGTGTCGTCACCGCGCCGCCCCAACAACACGTCCGCCCCGTCCATGCCATACATCTCGTCCATCCCGGACGAGCCGAACTGAACATCATCAGGGCGCACAGTCAGGTTTGCGAAACGGGCAAATTCAACGTCATCTGTCAAGGTCGTGGCCTTACCGCCTTTGCTGACAACAACCGCCCCATAGGCGTCCTTGCTGAAACCGTAACTTTCAATCGCCCGGTTGAAATAGGCATAATCCGCACGGGTTCCACCGCCATAGATCTCATCCCCCGTCATCTGGGTGTCAAACAACATGAAATCCGAAATTGTTCCGTTGAAATGGCTGTTGACGTTGTCCGTAAATCCCGAATCGTTGCTCCAGCCGCTGGCCCCAACAATCAATGCTTCGACATTCATCGACAGATCTATTTTCAGATCAGTGTCATACACAACCCGCGCGCCGTTCAGGTATAATTCGGCCCCTTTCGCCCCGAATGACACCGCCAGATCATACTCTGCCCCGGCCTTGATCGCATGTTTGGCCTCCAGATAATACGAGTCGGTTTTGTCCTGCAGGCGTACAATCAGATGGCCCGTCGCGTTGACATACGCGGTGATATGCCCGCCATCACCGTAATCCGAGGCATCTTTGGAAAACAGCGCCTGAGTTCCGCCCAACTTGTCCATTGTAAAGGTCATAGCGACGGTGCCGGATGTCAGGTCCATGGTCTTGGCGTGATCAAACACCAGCGGCGCCCGTTCGTCGGGGGTAAAGCTGTTGTCGCCAACAACCGCCACCACCGGTTTGAGGTTTCCAGGCAGTCCCAGATCCGCCTGGGTTGGCAAAGCATTTGGCGGTTTGATCTTGCCGGTATCATCGCT
>Ga0209121_10003531_pt1 | contig 15122 bp, 12 predicted proteins | sample Cruoilmetagenom3_FD_187292 | JGI IMG/M metagenome (GOLD analysis project Ga0209121, IMG submission 187292) | Oil polluted marine microbial communities from Coal Oil Point, Santa Barbara, California, USA - Sample 3 (SPAdes) (version 2) | ecosystem: Environmental > Aquatic > Marine > Oil seeps ...
AATCCTAACCTGGCTATTTTTCGCCAGGCAGATAACGGCCTACTGGTGCGTATGGCGCTGTTTGCCCTGGTGCTCGACGTCGCCCATCTGGTCGACCGGCACGCTAAAGATGTGCACTGGTACAACTCACGAGATTTGGAAAAATGACGCAAGCAGAATTATCCGTGTCAGCGGAGGGCAAAGTACAGGCCGCTGAGGTGCCACCTTTAACAGCCGCACATTTCGATGACATTAGACCCTATAGCGATGATGAATTCCCCACTATTTTCTCTCGCCTGCTAGGGGAGAGGGAGTTTGTCGACACTCTGGCCAGTATGAAATTTTCACGCCTGTTTCGTTGGCTGCCCTGGCTGTTGCGCCCCTTGATTCGCAACACCATGAAGCGCTCGTTTGCAGAAGTGAATAACGTCGCTAGCTTCCAGAAAATTATCGGCGCCCAGATGCTCAAGTTGCTGGACAATGATGGCAGCCAACTGACGGTCAGGGGGCTCGATAAACTCGACCCCGAACAGGCTTATTTGTTTATTAGCAATCACCGCGATATCGCCATGGATCCCGCTTTGACGATTCTCGCTCTGCATCAACAGGGCATGGATTCGCTTCGCATTGCCATTGGCGATAACTTGCTCACTAAACCCTTTGTCTGCGATTTAATGCGCTTGAATAAAAGCTTTATTGTGCGTCGTTCTGTCGCGGGTCGTCGCGAGAAGTTGGCCGCGCTTAAGCACCTGTCAGCCTATATTCGCTTTTCTTTACAGGAGGAGCATCAGTCGATCTGGATTGCCCAGCGCGAAGGCCGCGCCAAAGACGGTCTCGATGGCACTGAAACGGCCTTATTGAAAATGCTCGCCCTGTGTAAAAATAAAGGTGAGAGTTTTGGCGAGGCCCTGAAAAGCCTTAATGTGGTGCCGGTATCACTGTCTTATGAGTGGGACCCCTGCGATGGAGCAAAGGCGAAAGAGCTGTACGCCCATCAGACTGAAGGTGGCTATGAAAAAGGTGAGCACGAAGATGTTGCCAGTATTTACCGGGGCATTGTTGGTAATAAAGGTCATATTTATGTCACTTTTGGCGACTTGTTGAACGAGCCTTTTGATGATGCGGCGAGCATGGCAGCAGAAATTGATCGCCAGATTATCGGCAACTACCGCCTGCAGGCGACCCACTGGATTGCCTATGAACGCTTGCACGGTTTATCTGAGCAGGCTGTGCAAGAGAGGCAGGGTCTCGATGCCGATTGGCAGGCGGTTGCTCAGGCGTTTGACGAAAGGCTGGCGACGATTCCCGAGGAGCACCGGGAGACACTGCTCACGGCTTATGCCAACCCCGTGGTGCAATATTTACAGCGCAGTGCCTAATTTCTCCCCTTGCCTACCACTGTAATTCCACAGCGAATAGCCCCAGCGAGATAAAACCCTATTCCATTATCTGATCAAGACAAAGCGACCATTCAAAGCGCTTACCGGGATTTTCTCGCGGCGCGTTCACTGCGCCCACGCCTGGGCCAGCGACAGATGATTGGCCATATTGCCTCCTTCCTTGGCGCTATTGAGCACGACGAGGAAGGCCAGCGGCTGTCCGATAATAATGTCATCGCCATCGAGGCTGGCACTGGCACCGGCAAAACCGTGGCCTATTTGCTTTCCGTGCTCTCCCTGGCGAAGTCGGCGGGTAAAAAAGTGGTCGTTGCCACCGGCACCGTGGCCCTGCAGGGGCAATTATTAGATCGAGATATTCCCGACGTGATGGCGGCCACGGGCTGGGACTACAAATTGGCACTGGCCAAGGGCCGGGGCCGCTACCTTTGCCCGCTGCGCTTACAGCAGTGCAGCGAAACGGCCAAAGCCCAGGATGCCGGGCTTTTTTTATTTGAAGATGAACTGGCCTTTCAGCCCGACCAGCAAAGTGGTGAAACCTTACAGGCAATGGATGAAGCCCTGCAGGTGGGCAGTTGGGATGGCGACAGAGATGCCTGGCCCGAAGCGGTGCCGGCACAAACCTGGCAGGCTTTAACGGTCGATCGCAACCAGTGTGCTGGCCGACGCTGCCGGCTTATTGCAGAGTGCTGTTTCTTTAAAGCGCGGGAATCCCTCGAAGGTGCAGACTGCATCGTTGCCAATCATGATTTGGTAATGGCCGACCTGGCCCTGGGGGGCGGGGCAATACTCTCGGCGCCAGAAGATACGATTTATGTTTTTGACGAAGCTCATCGTTTGGGTGACACCGCGCTCAATCATTTTGCCAGCCAATGTCGCTTAAACACGACATCGCAATGGCTTGAGCAAATGCAAAAAACATTAAAGGCGATGGCGACACCTTTTGCAGAAATGCCCGATATTATTCACCGTGGCACCGAGCTTGGCGAAATATCTCTGCTCGCCCGCCAGCTTTTGCACCAGGCCACGCCCTTGTTTCAGGACATACTTGAGAGCAGTGTTGTTAACGAGAGTCGGCAGAACTTCGGCAATAGCCAGGTGCGTTATCGCTACCCTGGGGGCGTTGTCGATGAGGCTTGCCGCTCACTGAGTGAAGACTTAACCGCCGTTTTTGTGCGCTTGAATGGCCGCATGGAAAACCTCCATAGCGTACTGGAAGAGGCTCTGGAAAATGACCACCAGCCGGTGCCAAGGGTGGATATCGAACAATATTTTCAAGTTGCCGGGCAATGGCTGGGTCGGGCCAACGCGGCGACGGAGTTATGGTCGGCCATGGCCCGCCCCGATCCCGCCGGTCAGCCACCGATGGCGCGTTGGTTAACACACGAAGATAACGGCGACATTCGGCTTTCTGTCAGCCCCATCTCCGCCGGGTTGCGCCTCAATGAATTACTCTGGCAGCGTGCCTATGGGGCGATCACCACCTCGGCCACCTTGCGGGTGCTCGGCGATTTCGAGCGCTTTAAAAGTGACAGTGGCATGGCCCCATCGACCCCGTGTGAAGTGGTCGCCGGAGCCTTCGACTATGCCAATGCAGGGCTGTTAGTCATCCCCGATATCGGCGCTGAAGCCGGTGATGCTCGCGCCCACACCGAGGCGCTGATCGAGCACTTACCCGATTTACTCTATCCTGAATCAATAACGTCAGTGGGAGACAAGGGGGGCGAACAGAATCAGGATTCCTCTGCTGGCGGGGTGCTAGTGCTCTTTGCCTCGCGTCGCCAAATGGAAGAGCTGGTCGATGCTGTGGCCGATGACTTGCCCTACCAATTGCTCGTGCAGGGTGAGTTGAGCACCGCTGAAATTGTCAGTCGCCATCGGGCAACGATTGACCAGGGTGAGCGCAGTGTGATTTTTGGCCTGGCCAGTTTTGCCGAGGGCATGGATTTACCCGGTGCTTATTGTCAGCACGTGATTATTGCCAAGCTGCCCTTTGCCGTGCCGGACGATCCCCTGCAAGCGGCGCTGGCGGAGTGGGTCGAAAGCAAGGGCGGCAATGCCTTTCGGGAAATTACCCTGCCCGATGCGGCCCTGCGTTTAATACAGGCCTGCGGGCGATTATTGCGTCATGAAGATGATCGAGGTCGGGTGACCATTCTTGACCGGCGGCTGGTGAGCAAAAGCTATGGCCGTCAGTTATTGGCCTCTTTACCGCCCTTCAAGCAAGTCATCGAGCGGGCTTAAGCCCCTTTATTTACCGCTAGGTTTTTAACAAGCGTGCTTTAATTCGTTCGCTAATTGTCGCTTCATCAAGCCCCGCTGTGACGATTTGCGCGTCGTGTGTGGCGTGATCAATAAATATATCAGGCAAGCCAAGATGCAGCACGGCAACGACGATTCCTCGCTGGGCGAAGTATTCGCTGACACCGGCGCCAGCACCGCCGGCAATGGCATTCTCTTCGAGGGTGACGATAAGCGTGTGGTCGGCGGCTAGCTGGTCGAGTAGCTCGGTATCGAGGGGTTTGATAAAACGCATATCAGCGACACTGGCATCGAGTTCTTCGCCAACGCTGAGTGCGGTTGGTAACAAGGCACCAAAATTAAGAATGGCAACTTGCTGGCCCTGGCGGCTTAACCTGCCTTTACCGATGGGCAGGGCTGTCATTGCCTGTTCTATAGTGACGCCGGGTCCGGTGCCGCGAGGGTAGCGCACAGCGGCGGGGCCGATGTGAATGTAGCCGGTGTAGAGCATTTGCCGGGCTTCGTTTTCATCGGCGGGAGCCATAATCACCATGTTGGGAATGCAGCGCATAAAGCTGATATCAAAACTGCCCGCATGGGTGGCACCGTCTTCGCCGACCAGGCCAGCGCGGTCGATGGCGAATAAGACGTCGAGATTCTGTAGCGCAACGTCGTGGATTAACTGGTCGTAGGCACGCTGTAAAAAGGTCGAATAAATAGCGACGACAGGTTTTTTACCCTCGCAGGCAATACCGGCAGCGAGGGTGACGGCGTGCTGCTCTGCGATGGCGACATCGTGAAATTGCTGAGGGAAGCGTTCGGCAAATTCGACCATGCCAGAGCCTTCACTCATCGCCGGGGTAATGGCGATCAGTTCCGGGTGGTCAGCGGCCATATCACACAGCCAGTCACCAAAAATCTGCTGGTATTTGGGCTGCTTTGACGCGTCGCTCGGTTGTGGCGCTGGCGTTTCTCTAGTGGGGGTGGGGATTTTGTTCAGCGCGTGATAGCCAATGGGGTCTTCTTCGGCGGGTGAAAAGCCTTTACCTTTTTGGGTGGCAACGTGTAGCAGCACCGGCCCGGTGACCTGCTTGAGGTTTTCCAGGGTGTGCACCAGCAGGGGAATATTGTGGCCGTCGATGGGGCCAATATAAGTAAAGCCGAGTTCTTCAAAGACGATGCCGGGTGCAACCAGTGCTTTCATCAGCTCTTCGGTTTTACGCACTAGACCGGAGGTCGATGGAAAGGCTTTTAACAGGGTTTTAGTGCTTTCGCGAAACAGGTTGTAGAGCTTGCTCGACCACAGCTTGGAAAAGTAAGTGGCCAGACCTCCGACACTTTTTGAGATCGACATATTGTTGTCGTTGAGTACCACCAGCATGTCGAGGTCGACATGGGCAATGTGGTTAATGGCCTCGAAGGCCATGCCCGCTGTCATGGCGCCATCGCCAATCACGGCGACACAGCGACGCCCGGGCTGCCCATCCAAATTTTGATCCATAGCCGAGCCGATGGCCATGCCCAGGGCAGCGCTTAATGAGGTGCTAGAGTGGCCAACGCCGAAGGGGTCGTATTCGCTCTCGCTGCGGTTGGGGAAGCCAGCCAGGCCATCGCGATGACGAATGGTGAGTAGTTCTTCACGCCTGCCGGTGAGAATTTTGTGGGGATAGGTTTGGTGGCCAACATCCCACACGAGCCTGTCATCGGGGGTGTTAAAGGCGTAGTGCAGAGCGATGGTGAGTTCGACGACACCGAGCCCTGCACCGAAGTGTCCGCCCGACTGTCCCACAGAGTAGAGTAAATAGGCGCGCAATTCATCGGCTACCTGTTCCAGCTCGCTTTCCGGCAGGGCACGCAATTGTGCCGGAGAATCAATGCGATCCAACAAGGGTGTTGCAGGCCGGGTCAACGGAATGTCAGAATAGGTGGTGGTCATGTCTGGCGACTGAGTGGGTGATTTTGAGGCGGCAATCTTACACGAAATCGTTGTTAAGAGGGCGGCTCAGTGATCCCGGCTGACGATAAAATCAGCGATACTGCGCAGGTGGTCGGCGCGTTCATCAAATTGGTCGAGGGCGGTGATGGCCTGCTCGTGCAGCTGGGCAAGCATTTTTTTGGCACCCTCGTTGCCGAGCAGGGATGTGTAAGTTGATTTGTTGTGCAGTTGGTCAGCCCCTGCTTGTTTGCCGAGTACGGCGGTATTGCCTTCGCTGTCGAGAATATCGTCTTTAACCTGAAAAGCGAGGCCAATCGCTCGGCCGTAGGCGCGCATTTTTCCCAGTGTCTGTGCGTCGACACTGGTACTACTTTGGGCGCCCATGGAAATACTGGCGACGATTAAATCGCCGGTTTTATGGGCGTGCATGGTTTCCAGATAGGCGAGATCGACGGGCGTGTCGGTCGCGAATAAATCCATTGCCTGCCCTTTGACCATACCCGCAGCACCCGCCGCCTGGGCAAGTTCGCGAACCAGGGTTAGGGCCGTCGTCGGACTGACAAGGGTGAGCTGAGTGAGCTGCTCGAAAGCCAGAGCCTGCAAGCCATCACCGGCGAGAACGGCAGTGGCCTCATCGTAGGCGATATGACAGGTGGGGCGACCTCGGCGCAGGTCGTCGTCATCCATTGCCGGTAGGTCGTCGTGGACCAGTGAATAGCAGTGGATCAGTTCCAGCGCAGTGGCAATGTGGTCAGTATCGCTGTTGATTGCACCAAGACTGTGGGCCGCGGCGTACACCAGGCAGGGGCGAATACGTTTGCCCTGGTCGAGGGTGGTGTAGCGCAATGCGGCATTTAGAGGCAGGTTGTTGTGCTTGTGAGGCAGACAGTGTTCGAGCTGCTGTTCGAGGCGCTCACGACTTGCCTTGAGAAAATCGTCGAAGCTTTGCTTCACTCGCCATCCTCGCCGACAAAATCGACGGCTTTAACAACGTCATCGGTATCGCCGGTTAAAATGCGCACCCGCTGTTCGGCCTCACTGAGGGCGGATTGACAGTCGCGAGTGATTTTGATGCCTTTTTCAAAGGATTTTAGCGATTCGTCAAGATTGAGATTACCGGTTTCCAGAGATTCAACCAGGGTTTCGAGTTGCTTGAGACTTTGCTCAAAATTGAGTGCACGTTTTCTTGTTGCCATACGAGTGATCGCCATTAATAAAACGGGGCTAACCCTAACTGAGTGATGTGGCACAGGTCAATATGGTTGTCCCATGAGGGTGGGGAGGCAGGGATAATAAGTGGTAGGATATATCCTACATGCATTACAGATTTTGCTGAATAGTCAGCTTCCCCCCGAAAGTGCATTATGCTTTCCACATGGATGTGTTGGACAAGGATGTTGCATACATGGAAAAGGTCAGGATGACCTGCTCAGGATGAGCGATTATGGAAGGGGCAAGATGCTCCTATACAGGGAAGAGGTCAGGATGGCCGCTCACTATAAGAAATAGGATCCGGGACTTATAAGGATATAAGGCTCAGGTTGCTCCAAGGCTGGATGCACTTTGCTAGTACTACTTTGACACCCCCTTACCTCTCCAGTAAGGGGGTGTTTTTATGTAAGCCGGCTCTTCTGACACACCCCTGACACATCATTAATTAAACGTCTTTTTTCAGTCCTCGCTGTAGTCCCTTTGCTTGCCCATTATTTCTCGTCTTCGTTAGTGAAAATTGTCATTGGCGTTATAGTAGCGGGGCGGGTGTTCTGTGTCCGTCTATTTATCACACTTTAAAAAAACAATGTTTAAGCCGCTTCGACTCTAGCGGGGGCTCTTAAAGAGGACAGGAATATGGATCTCGGTATTAGCGGTAAACAGGGGATTGTTTGTGGTGCCAGTCAGGGCCTGGGCCTGGCTTGCGCCCGTGCGCTGGCTCGGGAGGGTGTTAATCTGACCTTGATTGCCCGCCGCTCAGAACCCTTGCAAGTATCTGTCGATAGCTTGAGCCAATTGAGCTCGGCAAAAATAACGTCTGTGGTGGGCGATATCACCACAGACGAGGGCCGTGATGCCGTGCTCCAGGCCTGTCCCGAACCGGATATTTTAATTAATAATGCTGGCGGCCCACCGCCCGGTGACTTTCGCGACTGGCGACAGAAAGAATGGTTTGATGCGGTGAACAGCAATATGTTTTCGGCTATCGATATGATCCGCCGTACCCTTGACGGCATGGCCGAGCGCGGTTTCGGTCGCATTGTCAACATTACCAGTACGGCGGTTAAGTCGCCGATGCCGGGCCTCGGTTTGTCGAATGGTGCGCGGGCGGGTTTGACCGGCTGGGTGGCCGGGGTTGCACGGGAAAAGGTGGGCGACAATGTCACTATTAATAATTTATTGCCGGGGCTTTTTGCCACGGACAGAGGGCGAGGCTATTTAGCGTATAGAGCGGCTCAGGAGGGTATTAGCGCAGAGGTCTATGAGCAGCAATTTTATGCAGCAAGCCCGGCGGGGCGCATGGGTGATCCGGATGAGTTTGGTGCGACCTGTGCATTTTTATGCAGTGCCATGAATGGCTATATGAGCGGGCAGAATATTTTGCTGGACGGCGGTGTTTACCCGGGTACTTATTAGCGGGGTACTTTAGGGGAGCGCTGGGTTTTTAGGCAAGTACTGGATTTAGACAGTTGATACTTATTTTAGGGTTTTATTTTTTTAGGGCTTTATTTTTTTAGGAGCTAGGCAGCCCCATCACTAATGGTATAAATGATGAGGCTGCTTAGTTTTGTTCAAGCGAAGAACTTACGCTTTTTTGGACTCGGTAATAAAATCATCCATATCGACATGGCGCGTCAACTTAAAGAAGTCGACATTGCGATAGGGTGAATTCACAACTACGCGGCCCTTGGAGTTGCGGTAGTAGCTGCTAACACCGGGGTGGGTCCATACCATATCGTCATGTATGGTGTTGACCTTATCAATGTAGCTGTCATGTACGTCTTGCTTACATTCAACAGCGCCCAGTTTTTCGTTGGCCATTTTCTCGATCATTTGCATCACATAGCGCACTTGCATCTCACAGACGAAGACAAAGCTGCCACCGTGGCCAGGTTGCAAGTTGGGGCCGTAGAGTGTGAAAAAGTTGGGGAAGCCCGGTACGTTGGTGCCGAGGTGAGCCGATGCATTATCGTCGCCCCATACGTCACGCAGGTTCTTGCCTTCACGTCCAATAATCTCGTAGGTCGACAAAAACTTCAGTACGTCAAAGCCGGTTGAGATAAGGATGATGTCAGCTTCGTACTCGTTGCCGTCTTTGGTGATGACCTTGTTGCCTTCGATGCGATCAATGCCGTTATCAACCAGTTCGACTTTGGGGTTACGCAACATACGGAACCAGCCGTTATCCATCAGCATACGCTTGCCGAAGGGGGGGAAGGTAGGCAGTACTTTGTCCATCAGGTCGTCGGCACGATCGCCCAGCTCTTTCTTCATATAGCTGGTGAAGTAGGCGCGGTGACTATCGTTCGTGGCATTCAATGAGCGCTCGGGATGCTCCCAGCTTGGGTCTTTGTGCAGGGAATCATAAACACGGTCGTTGTAGATCCAGCCTAAACGCATGCGATACCACATGCGGTAGAGGGGTACTTCCTTGAACAGGAAGCGAATCTCTTCGGGCACATCAACACGGAATTGCTCGAAAGGCGATACCCAGTGGGGGCCGCGCTGGAAAATAGTCAGTGACTCGACCTGGTTTTGAATCTCTGGCCCCAACTGCATAGCGGTCGCGCCATTACCGATCATGATGACTTTTTTGTCGTCGAGTGACTTGCCTTCAGGCCACTCTGCGGTGTGCCAGCTTTCACCGGTGAAGCTGTCGAGACCCTTGATGTTCGGGAACGCGGGTGGGTTGAAGATGCCGGCACAGCTAATAACGACATTGGCTTCTAGCGTTTCTTCGCTGCCATCGGCGTGGGCAACTTTGACTTTCCAGGTTTGCGTATCGGCCTGGTACTCGGTGCTGATGACATTAGTTTCAAATTCAATCGACTTTTTCAGGTCGAAATCTTCGGCAACACCCTCGAAGTAATCGGCTAATTCGCTACGCAGTGCAAAGTAGGCAGACCAGTCGTAGGGGGCAAAGGAGAACGAGTACAGGTGGCTGGGGGTGTCAACACCGGCACCGGGGTAGCGGTTGTCCTGCCAAACACCGGCAACGGTAGAGCGACGTTCCAGAACCTTGAACGGTACGCCAGCACCCTGCAAGCTAACAGCGGTGGCCAGGCCGGAAACGCCGGCACCAATAACGATAACGTTAAAGCCTTCGGGTACGTCAATTTTGTCTTCCCACTTCATTGGTGTTTGACCGAGCTGTGCATTGGTCATTTCGCCGTATTCAGCGGGCACTTTTTCACCCATAGAAGAGGTCAGCATTTCTACCAGATCTTCATCGCTGGGAGCTTCGATAGCTACGGGCTCGCCGGCTTTCCAGGCCAGGATCGCTGCGAGAGAGGCGTCACGAATCTCTTTCTGAATCGCTTCGTCAAAGCCGCCGCTATCATTGTCGCCAGTGCCGCTGCCGCGTTTGGGGCGGTAGGGGTCTGCGATCCAGCGTTTGTCGCCGGTGAGCTGTACCAGTACCATAAGCAAGGTGGGTATATTTGCGATGGCGATTGCATCGGCAAGTTGTTGCTTCTCTGTCATGTTTTAATCCTGTTTCTTGTGGAGGTTGTTCGCGCCAGGGTGGGAGTAATAAAGCCCGTTAATAAATTCGGCGCGACAGTTTAACCGGCCTGACCGCAGGGTCAAAATATTTTTAGCCCTATAAATCACGGGGTTATAGTTGTAGGGAGGCTGGTCGCTATGTGTATTGTGGTTTTAAGCGGTTTGAAAATGAGGGGTGAATGATGGATGTACAAATGCTTTGGTGGCAGTGGGTACTACTGGGCATGGGCCTGATGATATTGGAGATGTTTTTACCCAGTTTTATTGCCCTTTGGTTTGGTTTGGGAGCCCTTGTGGTCGGCTTAGTTGCCTGGCTCTTTCCGCAGATGGGGGTTGCGTGGGAGGTGTTTATCTGGGTATTCGCCTCCGGCTCTTTTGTGCTGCTCTGGTTTAAGGTCTTCAAGCCAAGCATGGTCGATAAAACTAAAGCGGGTATTTCTCGCGATGCCGCCCTCGGTGAAGCGGGGCAGGTGGTTAAAGCGCCCCACGGTGATGGTCGCGGTGTGGTGCGTTTTACCATGCCGGTGCTGGGTGAGAATGAGTGGGACTTTATTTGTGAGGAGGGGGTGATTGAGGGCGATAAAGTGTTTATCAAGGACTTCTCTGGTAACACGCTTATTGTCGCCAGGTCGGGTGCCTAGGGATTTCCTGTTGCTGTGTAGGGTCTTATGTGTCTGAGATGGTGATGTCGCCAGTTTTGCGGCAACTGCAGGTGCATCTGCCTGCGCTTGAACAAGCTCAGAGAATTTATGTTGGCTACAGTGGCGGCCTTGATTCCCATGTCCTTTTACACAGTGCGGTGGCCACCCTGGGTGCAGGACGGGTAGTCGCGCTTCATATTAATCATCAGTTGAGCGAGCAATCTTGCGATTGGGTTGAGCACTGTGCGCAAGTATGCAGAGCGTTGAGTGTTGATTTGCAAACCCATGCCGTGGATGTGTGCCAGCAAGTATCCAGTACTGAAAATACGGCCCGTGAGGCGCGATATCAGGTCTTTGAGCTTACCCTCAGTGAGGGCGATATTCTCTTGCTCGCCCACCATCAGAATGATCAGGCCGAGACGGTGCTTTATCGTTTGCTGCGCAATTCAGGGCCTCGTGGTTTGGCGGGTATTCCCCTCACTCGGGCTGTGGGTCGGGGCAGCTTGCTCAGACCCTTGTTGCAGTTGCCGCGCAGTGAGCTGGACCGTTATGCCCGCGAACACCAGCTCAGCTGGATTGAAGACCCCTCGAACACTGACCTGATACACGACCGCAATTATTTGCGTCATCAAGTCGCACCTGCACTGAGTCAGCGCTGGCCCGACTTCGCCGCTCGTATCGCCTCCAGCGCCAGTCTTTGCCAACAGGCCGATGAACTGAACAGGGATCTGGCGGAGATCGATCTCAACCCGCTTGGCGATAAGCAAGAACGTTTGGGTTGGAGTATAGAACTCTCTGGACTCATTGCCTTGTCCTCTTTACGCCAGGCCAATGTGCTGCGCTACTGGGCGGGTTTACATTGTCAGTTGCCGCCGGGTTATCACAGTATAAAGGCCGTGCTCGAAAACGTATTGCCTGCGAGGCAAGATAGAGCGCCGTTGGTGGTCTGGCCGGGGGGTGAGTGGCGTCGCTTTAACGGCCGATTGTTTTTACTACCCAGTGGCTGGCGTGAGCAAGCTCCGGCGGCCTGTGAATGGCAGTCTGACTCGCCCATAATATTTGCGGACGGCAGTGTTTTAAGCGCCACTCCCACTAACGGGCCGGGTTTGAAGTTGTTGCCGGGCGAACAATTGCGGGTCAAGTTTCGCAGCGGTGGCGAGCGCTGCCACCCGGCGGGCAGGGTGGCTAGCAGTAGTTTGAAAAAGCTGCTGCAGGAGTATCAGCTCGAACCCTGGTTGCGGGACAGAATCCCTCTGATTTATAAATATTCGGCTGTCGATAAAAAGGGCGAGCAGCTGATTGCCGTGGGTGATCTCTGGGTTTGTCAGGGTTTTAGCGTCGACGGCGGTGATTTTGCTTATGGTTTACGCTGGGATGTGTCATCTTGAACAAGCTTTGTCCTCATAGTATATGGGGTAAATTGTCGGTTAAGAAAGAAGCTAATCGCTCTTTGCCCGGATTGTGACGGGCGCTCTTTTCTGCTAGTCTGGCACCCCTTCTACAGCCCGTAGCAGCGTCGCGTTAAATCGATAAATTCGCCGGGCTAGCAATGTAAAAACATTCACATTCATTACCTTACAGGGTAAGCATGACGCGATTTATTTTTGTGACAGGTGGCGTTGTTTCGTCGCTTGGTAAAGGCATTGCCGCAGCCTCTTTAGGCGCTTTACTCGAGTCGCGGGGGCTAAAAGTCACCGTGCTCAAGCTCGACCCCTATCTCAACGTTGACCCGGGCACCATGAGCCCCTTTCAACACGGTGAGGTTTTTGTCACCGAAGACGGTGCCGAAACTGATCTCGATCTGGGTCACTACGAGCGCTTTCTCAATTCGCGCATGACCCGCAATAATAATTTCACCACTGGCCAGGTGTACGAAACTATTCTACGCCGCGAGCGTCGGGGTGAGTATTTGGGCGGCACCGTTCAGGTCATCCCCCACGTTACCGATGAAATTAAGCGGCGGATTATCAAGGGTGGTGAGGGCAATGATATTGCCCTGGTCGAAATCGGCGGCACCGTGGGTGATATTGAATCCCAACCTTTTCTAGAAGCTATTCGCCAGTTAAAGGTGGAGTTGGGTAGTGCTCGGGCCCTTTTACTTCATCTCACCCTGGTGCCCTATATCGCCACTGCCGGTGAAACCAAAACGAAGCCGACGCAACATTCGGTCAAAGAATTGCGTTCCATCGGCCTGCAGCCCGACGTGTTGATCTGTCGCTCTGAAGTGGCTATCGACGCCGGCTCGAGGCGCAAAATAGCCCTCTTTACCAGTGTTGAAGAGCGCGCCGTTGTGCCGCTGATGGATGCCGACAGTATTTACAAAATACCGCGCTATCTCTTCGACTGGAAACTCGATCAGTTCGTCGTCGAGCGCTTCCTGCTCGACTGTCCGCCAGCGGATCTCAGTGAATGGGATCAGGTGGTCGAGAACCAGCGCCAGTCGACGACTCCAGTGACCATAGCCATGGTCGGCAAGTACATGGAGCTGCTCGACGCTTATAAGTCTCTCAACGAGGCTTTGTCTCATGCCGGTATTCAAAACCTGGCCAAGGTCAATATTCGCTATATTGACTCCGAAGACCTGTGCGACAACATGGCCTTGCTCGACGATTGCCACGGTATTTTGGTGCCCGGTGGCTTTGGTGAGCGTGGTGTCGAGGGCAAAATTAAAGCGGTTAAATACGCCCGCGAAGGGAATATCCCTTATCTCGGTATTTGCCTCGGTATGCAGGTCGCGGTAATTGAGTATGCGCGTAACGTGGCCGGGCTTGAAAATGCCAATAGTACCGAATTTGACGCTAATACCCCTTACCCGGTGATTGGTTTGATTACCGAGTGGCTCGACAGCAGTGGTAAGCGCGAGCTGCGCACAGAGGATTCAGACCTCGGTGGCACTATGCGTCTCGGTGCCCAGGATAGCCATTTGGCAGCGGGCTCAATGGCGCAGAAAATTTATGGTGCCGACGTTATTTGCGAGCGCCACCGTCATCGCTATGAGGTCAACAATAATTTAATAGGCGAGATCCAGGCGGCCGGTTTAAAGGTTGGCGGCTGGTCGGGGGATGATTCTTTAGTCGAGACGGTTGAACTGCCCGAGCATCGCTGGTTTTTCGCCTGCCAATTTCACCCTGAATTCACCTCTACACCCCGTGGTGGCCATCCGCTGTTTACTGGCTTTGTCAAAGCGGCGCTGGACTACAGTCAGGAGTCCTGAACAATGACTGCAAAAATCGTCACTGTCGGTGACATAACCGTCGCTAACGACCAGCCCTTTGTGCTTTTTGCCGGGGTTAACGTACTGGAGTCGCGGGATTTTGCCCTGCAGGTCGCCGAGCATTGCGCCGAGGTGGCTGAGCGACTGGCTATTCCCTATGTGTTTAAAGCGTCTTTTGACAAGGCCAATCGCAGCTCTATTCACTCCTTTCGTGGGCCGGGTTTAGATGAGGGTTTGAAAATCCTCGCTGAGGTTAAAGCGACATTCAATGTGCCGCTGATTACTGATGTCCATGAAGTCGAACAGGCCAGCGTGGTGGCTGAGGTTTGCGATGTCATTCAGTTACCGGCTTTTCTCGCCCGCCAGACTGATCTAGTGGCGGCGATGGCGGCGACAGATGCCGCAGTGAATATTAAAAAGCCGCAGTTTATGAGCCCCTCGCAGGTCGGCAATTTGGTCGATAAGTTTCGTGAGTGCGGTAAGTCGGACGTGATTTTATGCGAGCGCGGCAGCAGCTTTGGCTACGACAACCTGGTGGTTGATATGCTCGGTTTCTCTGTGATGAAGCAAGCCAGTGATAACGTGCCTGTTATTTTTGATGTCACTCATTCTCTGCAGTGTCGGGACGTTGGTGGTGCCGCCTCCGGTGGGCGTCGTGCGCAACTGCCCGAATTGGCGAGAGCCGGTATGGCTACGGGTTTGGCGGGTTTGTTTCTGGAAACCCATCCCGATCCGGACAAAGCCTTGTGCGATGGCCCCAGTGCTCTTAAATTATCGTTACTGGAACCTTTTTTAAAGCAAGTGAAAGCGGTTGATGATCTGATTAAACAGATGCCGCCCCTCGATACTGCCTGACAAACAGTCGCTAAAATTTAGCTGCTCAAAAGTAAGTACTGACAAGGAAATACCATGACCAAAATTGCTGATATCAGAGCCTATGAAGTGCTCGATTCTCGGGGTAACCCCACCATTAATGCCGACGTGATTCTCGAGTGCGG
>Ga0209121_10003534_pt1 | contig 15118 bp, 19 predicted proteins | sample Cruoilmetagenom3_FD_187292 | JGI IMG/M metagenome (GOLD analysis project Ga0209121, IMG submission 187292) | Oil polluted marine microbial communities from Coal Oil Point, Santa Barbara, California, USA - Sample 3 (SPAdes) (version 2) | ecosystem: Environmental > Aquatic > Marine > Oil seeps ...
TGACGTTAACCGTGACGGTGTAATAGATTCGGTAGACCAGGACCTTATAAGTGCTTCCTTCGGTTGCATGGAAGGTGAAGCTTGTTATAATCCAGACGCAGATTTAAACCAAGACGGCATAGTAGATATGAGTGACGCCACCATCTGTAATTATAATCTAGGATTGAACATCTGCGATTATTTTGGTAGAGCTGAGTCAACCTTAATTTTGGAGCAGCCAACTAACATAGCGCCTAACGTTCCATTTCCATTATCGGGGCTGCTAACTGAAACTGCTACGGGAGCCCCAATTGCTGGAGCCACCATTAACTTATGGCGAAAAATCGGAGAAGGCATCTATGAATTCATCGATTCGACAACAACTGACGCTTCAGGTCGCTACACATTCACAGATACATTAGGAATAAACGTTACAGCATACTACCAAACTGCTTTCGAGGGCGACGCAACCTATATGGGGGGTTTATCTAACGAAATCAAAGTGTCCACGATGGAAGAGCGAAAAATACCCTTATGGATTTACCTAGCCGTTGCCGGAGCAGCTTTAATTACAATCGCGTACTTCACGGATTAGATGAGTGGTGGAAGCCACCAAACATGCATTACCGCCATGATTCCTGTCGCTGCGCTGACTTCATAAGTCATATAATTTAGCATGTTTGTAGCGACAATCCATGCCATACTCCCAGGAATTAACGTAGGAATTAACGTGTTATAATAATCTATGCCTGCCGTTAATGCTGGTGCTGTATATACTGAGTATATGCTTGGAATATTCGTGTTGTAAAAGGCACCAGCCACGTTCAGTTTACCAGCGTAAGCATAGTCGTTACTGACCAATTCAAAAATCCAGTGACTATGACCCCAACTGCTCTGCATCTCATGCGCTTCAGCCTTTACTCTCCAACTATTTATTAAATCCTTTAAATATGGCAGAGCCGCTTTGAAAGCGTAAACCCCCACTATACTAAGTATAGCAGTGACTACCCATACATCCACATCAATTTGTCTACTCTTAAGAATATCTTCTACATCCGGGCGTAACCGCTCAAGAGCATCCTCTTTCGCTTTCAGTATTATTTCTTGTCCAGATGTTAACCCGTAGATAGGCGGTTCTAACGCCGCGTTAGATTCAAGAAACTCTTTCGTTTCCTTATAAATATCCTCCATGATTGTCTCGTACTGCCGTAAGATAATGTTTCCTGGCTCGACAAAATATTTATACGCTAGATATAGTACGCCACCAACTCCGCTTAATATAACTAGCGCCCAAATCCACGGAGGAACCTGGTCCATCACAATTCTCCTCTAGTAACCATATCATGTTCCGATATATAATTTGTCATCTATCTTCACCATACAATCTGCTGTCGCGTCTCCCCAAACAGGTAAGTTCGGATTGTCAACCCAGTAAGCATGAATATAATTTATGTTACGGAATATAGGATGCTTCATACGCGTTATAGATGTCCAGTAACATGGCACGATTAAACTGCAATCACCATCGAATATCGGGTACTTGTCTCCTTCCAATACACCCGCTAAACAAATATAGTGGGCTTTTGCACCAGTTCCAATCGTATACTCATAATTCGAGCCAGGCTCTATCCACTTATAGCCTATCTTTGCTACCACAACTCCTTCAGCGTTACTCTGAAGTATAAGGGGATTTACTCCTGTGTGTTCTGCGCCATTTATGTATACGTTTCCATAGCCAAGCTCATCTGGGTTAGCATCCGTATAAATCGCTAAGTGTTGCCCTGAAACACCATTGCCCGCGGCATCACATATTTTAAACTTAATATATCCTTGGCTCTGCTGAAGCGGGTCAAGATAAAGACATCTATTCTCTACCCTAGTAGCTTTCCACCACTCTTCTGTCTGGCAGTTCTGAATAGGTCTTATATAGGCGGGTAGAAGTGGAGGAGCACCTATCAGTTGGAAGCTTGCGATTAACAGATGTTGTTCTGTTACTGAAACACTGATAGTTAAACTAGCGTGCTGATATTCACCATCCAGATACCATCCTGTAAATTCATACCCGTCAAAAACAACTGCGGTGACACTAACGTTAGTTGCTTCAGCATAAGTATACGTTTTCGGTTCAGGGTCTGTTGTTCCTCCCTCCGTTGCCTCAATTGTAAGCGCGAACTGTGCTGGTAACTTTCCAAGAGCCCTGGCCCATTCTAGTATGTACCCTCCTACTCCAAACGATAACACTGCAGCGCCTAAAATCGCTATGTCCTTACGCATTGAGGTCTCCTACACAAAAACTAAATATATGGTTCTCCACTATTAAATAATTTGTGTGTAGAATGGTTCAATACGGCCAATACTTAACCCTATCCAAACAACCTCTTACACAAGCAACCTTCACGCCTGGACAATATTATCAAGTAGACATAGACGTTGAAGAACCTATAATCAACCCTGCCGAAGTAGCCAATTTCATCCTAAACAAAATAGCTGAGGAACACCCTGAAATACAAGTAACATGGATACAAGCCTCAAGCAGCGGCGTACAAGTCCAGTTCACCACTACGCCCATGAAAACCTTGTCTGCTTCAACTCTTATAGCTTGGCTTCCTGGCATACTCGCGCTCTTAGGGTTAACTGTTCTCTTGATTACCGTGTTCGATTTAATGTCGCGCATTCCAAGCTATATCTGGGGATTGCTTATAATCGGGGGAATCCTCGTTCTTTGGGGTCCACAAATAGGCAAAATGCTACAGCCACGCTAAAAATAGCAAAAACCTTTTAAGCCTTAATGACAATGAAGATATGTAACTGTGTAGGAGAATCAAAATGCGATTAGATTATGTTGAAGTTGGAAAGAACGTTTTCCTGAGTGGATTCGGAGGATTCGGAGCTGCATACCTTCATTACCAGTTCCTAGCGCCGAAACTGCCAGGCACCATCGCCGGAATCAACAAAACCACGCTTGTAGACATCATAATTGGAATGGTAGCCGGAGTAGCCACTACGATGTACACCGTGCTTTCAGAGCGTGACCTACTCAAAATACTGTTCGGCTACACAATCGCAGGAACATTCGTAGCCCTAGGCTTGATGACTCAATTCGGTATAGGCCCCGTCACAGCTAGATACGCCCGCGTCTCAAGAGTTGTTGCACCCACAACCACACGAAGAACCGTAGTGTCGCCCACCTCAATCGCAGCGGCTAAAAGCAAGTACTAAGTCTCTTCCTTTTCCAGCTTACTCTATCTTCTTAGCTTTCGCTAAATGAAACTTGTGGAACAACTTTTATAACATAAATTTTACTCTCATGGCTACACCAAATGAGTTTATCTCCATCCTTTACATCTAAAAATCTGCGCACATCACTTGGAATTTGCGTCTTACCATGCTGGAATACCTTGCTTACGTCCACAACTTTTATGGATACTGGTGCGGGATATTTAGATTTAGACATTGACCGTCAGCCTCTTTCTTGGTATGGATGAGCCAATGGTCCTCATGAATGTTATGACTGACTTTTTACGATGAATATATAGGCTGTAAAGTGGTTTCGGTCTTAACAGCTTTTTCTTATTGATGTAAACATAACGTTCCTCAACCATCTTAGGGGATGGGCGAATCTGTAGCGTTACTAATAGTTTTCTGGTATATTGCATCAGCTCTCTATTCGTATTGGAATACTTTATTGTTGCTTCATTTCTCGATATAAACGCGCTACCATCAGCGTCAAAGAACCCGCGTAAAAAGTGTGCTGGATATGTTTCAATGTACGACTTCAACTGTTCTAGCGTTTGCTTCAGCAGAGTAAACAAACTCTTATCGCACAACGACACCCGAAATATCCTATTGCCCGCTGCAAGTGAGTTGCGATGTTGATGATATACTCCTATTTTGGGAAATCTTCCAAGAACTTCGCCTATACTTCCTCTAACTTGAGATACGAACTCAAAATCTACAGCTCTTAAACCAATATAGTAACGCATACTTTGATATGGATGACTTTTACCACGATACGCCAAAATATAACCATCCCCCTTGATTGCCCCAATTAGGTAAGCCAAGTTGGCAGATGGTGTAAAATCTTTTATAGGTCTTGGAAAACTCCAATTGCGGTGTAAAGCACGTAAGCTAAGCCTTGACGCTTTGTTACGAATTGCTTTGGGGGAACGATTCAAATATTTAGCAAGTTCCCTAGAGGGAGTGTCAGCATAATCAGATTTCAGAGTATTAGTTTCCCTTGAAGTCCATCTACGTATCAATGGTACATCACAGTATAATAAATACGAATTCACTTTTAAGCTTTAACCAATCTTTTATTGAATAAGGAGGAAAAGAAAATAGGACAAGGAGCATATGTAATTTGCGAACTAGATTCAGTGTATAAGCAAGACTCAGAGTTTCAAGCGACTTTACGTGCTTTAGACAACCAAATCATCAATAAATGCGATGTTGAATGGGCTCCTAAATCGTTTAACCCTAACCTATCGTTGAGTCCAGGCGAAGGCGGATACGGACGCACCACGATTTTGCCAGCGTTGTTTAAAGACTGGTACGATGGCACAGTTAAAACCGCAGCTCAAAGCGTTGCCCTAGAATCCGCTCAGGCAGGCGGCATCTTCGGAGGAAGCCCCGTGGGCACTTGGAGACAGAAAATCACGGCTCAAGGCCACATGGTGTTGCTTCACGGCGTAAGAACTGGTGATACGATTCCTGAAGACTTCAAAATCGCGTGGGCTGGCATGGCTTTTCCAAACAAGCAACAGCACATCACCGAACTGAAATGGCAGATTGGCGACCGCAAATACGGTAGAATAAACATCGAAGAAATGCTTGGCTACAACAAACCAGCCATAATCTTCGAGGACGGCTACATTCTGAACGAGGAAGAAAGCTTCGACTTATACGCTTACGTGCGCGGGCCAATACCAACCTACCACGACGGAAGCACAGGAATTTTCCAACGCGCGGTCATGTTAGGCGCGACATACTTCAAAGTCGTCAGCAAAGTGCTTGGCGCCCCAGGCTCAGCAATTTAGGTGGTTTGACATGAGTTACGTAATTTGCGAATATGAAAAAGTTCGGGAGCAATTTCCACAGTTCCTTTCAGTCATGAAGACGCTGAGAAGTAACCTGATACGCAAATGCCAAGGTGACTGGGACCCGTTAACCTTCGGTGGCATGGCACCAAAATCTGGACAGTTCGGAGAATCCACGATTATGCCTCAACTGTTCTATGGTTGGGGCGGCATCGGCTACGCGGCTGCGGCTCCTCCGGCGGTGCGATTGACAACTTGGCATCAGAAATTCCATCAGATAGGCGCGTTCGCCGGCACTATACCGGGAAGCCTCCCAATCATAGAAGGCGCGGCGACAGGCGGAACAATCACTGAAGACTACAAGATAGGCTTAGCTGGAATCGCGTTTCTTGACAAAGCTATCAAAGTCAGCGAAATCAAAATGCAGATTGGAAACGTTAAGATTCCAAGGATGAACCTTGAAGAAGCAATGGTATACAACAAACCCGCTGTTGTGTTCGAGCAACCTTATATCCTAAATGAGGAAGAAGGCTTTGAATTGTTCGGCTACGTCACATCTGAAGGATTCCAAACCGTCAAGCTCATCGGCGTGCAGATGAACAGGGTGCCTAACAAGCTGCAAGTGACTAACACGGGAGCTTTACTGTAGGTGATATGAAATGGTTCAAGTAATACATAGTGAATTTGACCATAAAGACTACGGCGGAGGAGACCCGCTGATTCATGTACATCACGTTGCCCGCGACGTACACGGCAACGGCATAGCCATCAGAATTTACGGAGAAATGAGAATAGCCGCTGGAGAATGTGTCTTCGCTAAAGAATTGAAGCTTAACACGATTCAAGTGTTAGTTTTAACCCCTGAAGTACCACGGGACACGTTAGGCTACATGGCTCAAAAATACATCTACAACAAAGGCGAATATGACAACCGCGCAAGCATAGACATCTACGACGACGCAAGCACGTTCCAAGACGCTGGAACGGGACCATCCGATGGAAGCGTGTGGCTTAACTTCGACGCTTTAGGTGAGTAAGCTAGGCTAGGCTACCTCTCTAAACAAGAAAAGTGAGGTTTAAACATGGGCGACTGGAAAAATTGGAGTGAATGGATGAAGGAAGGCTTCTTCATAAGCTACGTTAGAGCTGGCACTCGTTATTACGAACATGTTATCATGCGTGACCTAGCACATTACGAGTACGTTTGGCATGAAGGCATAGGTCCTGGTGAAGTAAGTGGACCACATGTTCCAACACAGCTTGAAATCACTCGAGGTTTCGACAGCGGAACAAACACTAACCGTATTTGGCAGGTGATTTTCGGGATAAATGGACAAGTCTACATTTACATTGAACTGCCAACAGACCTTCATCGACACGGTATACCTAAGGCTCCTAAACCCAGCAGTGAACTCCGTGAAGTTTCACATTTTGAAGAGTGGATGTCACCTTTCAAAGAGCCAAGCTTCATAACTGAGCATTTCATGATGCGGACTGAAACAGCGAGAATAGCGTTGTCAGCTTACAATCCTGGCGATATAACGTTAACGCCGAAACTGAACATTTTCATAGCTAAAATGGTGACTGAACGTATAGGCACGGTGACAAGCGGAGCGTTACATCCGACTTCACTGAGGTTTAAAGAAACCTTAGACAAACTTTACAAACGGGTTATTCCACATAGACCGATAACATTATTGCCAGTGCGTGCGCCTGCGGAAGCACCGAGCGGTGAGTAAAGGAGATGAATTGAATGACACAGTTTATTCTGAAGATGCTTAAAGACCTTGGATTACAACGTGAAGTGATGGAAGCCTTACCATACGCTGTGGTAGGCGACGCCTACGAAGGAAGCTTTGAAGAAGCATTAATCACTAAAGACGATTATGTTACCGTGCTAAGCCATGCGGTCCCAACGGGACATCAACTGAAAATACTGTTCCTACGTGTATGGACACAGAGTGACTGCGGAGCAAAATTCAGCATAGTTCAAACGAATCCAACGGCGGCGGAGCAGACAGGCGATGTTGAAGCGTATCCAGTGGTTGGAAGTGTACCTGAAGGAACACGTGATTATCCGATGCTTGAAGCGGCTGGAGCAGAAGTGTTACATGGCAACCTCGCAGGTCCCGTGCATGTGCTTGAAGGAAGCATAGAATTTAGGATACTCGGTCCAGCAGCAGTAGCAAGTGACCGTTACGGTGTAGTCTATTGGGGCGTAGAAAAGATTCCTGAGTGAGCTTGATGGTGCGTTATAGACGAGTTGCAACTAAATCTTGGCTGAGGCATATCGACACTTATGCAGATGTTGGCTACGAGGTTACGCCGAAACTGCGGTTAACCAGAAATTGGATACATCATGTAACAACTAAAACACAACAATAAATCCCATTTTCCCTTTTTTTATAGAAAAAGCGCGCTAAGAAAAATAGTGTGTTCTAACGATTACTTTAGGATTTTCTTCATAAAGCTTATAGCCGAAACCATCCAAGTACTGTTTCACCTGCTCAAATAAACTGACGGTGTGCAGTTCCACAGCAATAAAAGGCTTAGACTTTTCTAACGTAGACTTTGCACCCTTCAAAACTTCAAGCTCGGCACCTTCAACGTCTATCTTCAGGAAAGACACATCATGCTTAACAGCTTCATCTAAAGTAATCGTTTCCACATTTAACGTTTTCAATCTATGGTCAGGGCGAAGATACTCTGGATAAAAGGTGTGCCCTCCCCAGTTTGCAGCATGAATAACAAGTTTTTTAGTGCCACATGAAGACCATAACGCCTTCTGGAAAATCTTGACGTTTTTTAGGTTAGACGTGTTCAGCCTTAACAATCTAAAGTTTTCAGGTTCAGGCTCAAAACCGTAAACAAAACCAGATTTACCAACTTGAAGTGCCGCTTTAACTGTGAAAATTCCTATTCCAGCTCCAGCGTCAACAACAACGTCGCCGACACTGACCTCCCTAACCTTTTCATATTCAAGTTTCTCCCAGATAGATGCAATACAGTTTAGATGAATCTTACGGCTTACAAACGTTTCCATGCGATAACCTCATCTGAAAACGAGGTTCCGTTGAAGGCATCCTCAATGTTTGTCTCGTAGCCTAGCTGTTGAAACTCAAGCCAACTCCATGAGCTTTTATATGTGTGATAAGGGTTACCGTGTTTTTTATAGTTAAGAGCAAAAAGCATAGGTCCCTTGTCGCATGTTATTCGCATCCCCATATTATTTCCGATTAAAACCCAATGGGCAACACTAACCATAACAAGTTTCTGTGCTAAATCTTCAGCCAACTCCAAAAAACAGTACCCCTGTTTTTTTTCAAGATGTTCGAGAAAACCGAAGGCTTGTATCACATCCACTTTATCTAAGTATTTCCGTATGTTAAAAACATCGTCTTTAATCGGCTTCCACCTTCCACCAGCTTTAGGATTGCTCCAAATGTCGATTGCGTACCCTTGTTTAATATGTTTGCTTACATTCCAATAATGTTCAGCGCCTACACCTTTCAGTCCAGTTCCAACATCCAAAACGGATTCAACAGACATATCTTGAGTTACTTTGCGAACGTAGTATTTTTGGGTTCTTAAAGTTTTTGCATCACAGTTGAAGGGTGGAGGCCATCCATACTTGACGGCCATTTAATCACCTGTTTTTCTCCCACTCATCTTTCAAATTAAAGATGCGCTGATGTTCAATCCAGTCATACCAAAGTTGACCGTCTAAATCATATTCCTCACCACTATGATGACTGCATGGATGTCTACATGTTTCTTCTCTGATAAACTTCAAGTCTTCTTCGGTGAGCTTAACTGTATTTGCCCTACAACGTCTCCTAAGAAGGTTTAACCGCATTAACGCATAATTGCACTCGCACGGTTTACCCCTGTAAAACAAAACTTTTTCGTCGCACATCTTATGGTGGTATTCAACCACATTTATGTTTTTATCTAATAGAAACTTGTTTTTATACCCAGCCATAGCTAAACGATAGCCAAGGTCACAATCCTCCAAGCTTTTGCAACTGTCAAAGTTTTCATCAAACCCGTTTACTTCCAATAATGCTTTTAACGGAACAGACGAATAACCGTAGAACCAACTATGTGGAGCAATTATCCATCCGTTCGGTGACTGCTCAACTTTTTCCCATCTGCTGTCACGGAGAATCTGTTTATCCCCGTACATTTTATCTAGAACTTTTAATTTCCGCTCAACTCCCCCCTCATAAGCGTCTGTGTCCTGATTCTCATATTTCCCGTAGATTTCACGGTAATACTTCTTGTAAAGCTTGTCGTACACAGCCATCCGCTGACCACGATAATAGACAACTAGGCTCATTGGCCAGTACCCTTTTTTATACCAGCTCCAAACCTTCGTTAAATAGTCAGGGTCAAACCTGCAGCAGTCACCGCAGAACACCATTAAACTGCTACAGTCATCCAATCGTAACACAAGTTCTCCGCTGCTATGAGCTATGCCTTGATTGAAGCCTGCACAGATACTCCACATCCCACGAGTAAGCCAGTAACTCTCCACTTGAAAATGTTTAACTTTAAAATCTAGTTTTTCACCTTGGAAGGTGTTATCTTCGAACAGGTTTGACCGTTGAAATTTTAAAGCGTCTGCGACGATAAACTCGAATTGGTTATGGGGAAAACGTTGAAGTTTTAAACTTTTAATTGTGGGTTCAAAAATACTCATTTTCTCCAAGTCAACCAAAGCGTTTTCATTTCGAGCACTAGGCATAATAACTGAAATCTTAATTTGCTTTGATTCTACTTTTCTCTTTTTTTTACTCACTCCAACTTTCTTCTTACACTGTGGTTCCGCAACTTTCTCCATAACTATAAGCGTGTTCACTAACCAATTCTTGATAATGTTGTTAGGCACAAGAGAACAGAACCACTGCACCATGTCACGTCTAGGCAACCAGTTTTCACGTTCAAACTTATCATACCAGAAACCTTCATCCTGCACAGTAACATGACCTGCTACTGCACAGCCCTCCAGCCCAATAGGAATAGGTTCACCTTTCTCTAGAATGTAGCCTTTTTCATGGATGCCTGCTCCGCTTCCTCCGCCGATAGTTGCTATCTGAAGGAAAACCCATCTTTTAGCAACACGATACATTTCATTAACGATGAAGGATAAGTCGTCAGTGTAAATATGCTCGCAGAAGTCTAAGGCAGTAACTAGGTCGAAACTGTTATCTCTGTATGGCCATGGTTCTGTTGCGTCGTGAAGCTTAAGCCATTCTTTCTTGCATCTCGGATAAGGATGTTTAACCGCAAATTCACTAAAATCAAATCCTTCAGCTTCTACACCTACATCACGCATATACGCTATGAAAGTTCCTCTTCCAGCTCCAACATCCAACATATTTTCAGGTTGAAACATTGTTTTCCACGCTTCAGCAATTTCTTTAGCTCCTAAAAACTCGCCACCCGGATTTTTGTATCCCCAATGTTCTATAGTGCCATCTGCTCGTTTGAAGGCTTTACCCAGCTTATCCGCAAAATACTTGTGATTATAATAATCGGCTGTGAACCGTTTCTTAGGGATGTTACTCATTGTTTTTCAACCATAAACGTTTAATATGTAAAGTGTTTAAATGTGTTTCTGTGTGTAACAAAATGTCTAAACTGCCTAGGGCGATTCTTGAAAAAGCTGTTAAACTTAGAGACCCGTTGAAACATGTTTTTATAGCGCTGTACAGTTATGGACCAGCTTCAGCAACTGAATTAGCAGGGTTGCTTAACCATAACAGAGCTTACGTTAGTATGCGGTTGAACCAGCTTGTTGATATGGGATTAGCTAAACGCAAACGTATGCGTGATAGAACAGTAGTGTTTGAAGTGATAAAATGACGCTTAGGCTAATGTTTATCAGTGATTACTTCAGACGCCACTCGGCTTACGCTAAAGTAACGTATGAACTTGCCACGCGTTCAGCAAATGCTGGCTATAAAGTTGCTCACACACCTATTAGTAGAGCTAACCAGATGGGAAAGCAAGAGCAGGAAGGCGTAATAGTTTATCCAAGTGGAAACGACCCGTTTGCAGAAGACATAATTGTTAGAAACTACGTTGATTTTCACTCGAACATGCTTTTTGCGATTAAAGAGCCGTGGATATGGAAGACAGTGCATAAACAAGCTCTCAATTTTGTTCCATTCAGTATCATTGACCATAGTCCCGTGTCACCTGCGATTACAGGTCGTTTACGCACAGCCTTTCGCGTTGTAGCAATAACCCGGTTTGGGCAACGTGAACTTAAAAGAGAAGGCATTTCCAGCACTTATATTCCACATGGCGTAAACACTTCAGTATTTAAACCGCTTGACAGAGCTAAATGTCGTAAGTTATGGTTTCTAGATGAAGACGAGTTCGTTGTGTTAATTGTTGCTATGAATCGTGCCCGCAAAAATATTCCACGTATGCTACGAGGATACAAACTTTTCTGCCAGCAGAACCCCGACGTAAAAACGCATTTGCTGTTGTGGACGAATGTTTATCCAAGCAGGTATCCGAAGGAGAAATCTGTTTTAGGAGTAAGTGATGTCGGCGTTAGTTTGCTTCCCGAAATAATGCAGTTAGAGCTGGGAGAACAAATACGGTTTCCAGATGAAAAGACAATACTGAGAGGAATTCCAGATTGGATAGGAGACAATTATAAAGACGGATACGACATGGTGAAGCTGTATAATTGCGCTGATGTTCTGTTAAATTGCACAGGAGGAGAAGGTTTCGGCTTGAACCTAGTTGAAGCGCAAGCTTGTGGTTGCCCTGTAGTCACGACAGATTATGCGGGCGGGGTTGAACAGGTAGGCTGCGGATTAACAGTGCCTTGGGATGACTACGTGATTTATAACACTCCAGGTGTACGTCGCCCACTTGCAAATCTTGGAAAGATGGCTGACGCTCTCACCAAAATTATGAGTGGTGACCGTGAAAAATTGACTAGAAAAGCAAGAAGCTTCAGTTTACGGTATGAGTGGAGCAACATAATGCAGTCTCATTTCCTTCCTTTCCTTCAAGAATGTGAGGAGGAGCTTTACCCGTTGGTTATTAAAACGGGAGTGAAATCATGGGCTTAAAAATTGCGATGGTGACCCCTTGGGGAAAGGTGAGGTGTGGAATCCGAACGTATTCTGAGGCGTTAACCAGAGGTCTTGTTGAACAAGACGTGGATGTTTATGTTGTTAGGTTGCCGAGGTTTGGGCGGCAATCTACTGAGTTGCTTCAACTTGTGGTTGACCAGGTTCCAGTGGATAAGGTTGACTTGGTGCATATCCAGTATGAATCAGGGTTGTATCAAATGTTAGAAGGTTCGTTCTTTTCTGGTTTGAGGAAGCTTGGAAAGCCAGTGGTGACTACGTGTCATTCTGTAGGTAATCTTCGGTTTGACTCGATTGTAGCTTCTAATTCGGATTTGGTGATTGTTCATAACGAGTGGTGTCGACGGAAGATTCAATGTTCTAAAGAGAACGTTACGGTTGTTCCACATGGATGTTCGCCGACTGAAACTCCGCCTATGGATGAATGTAAGAAAATGTTGGGTGTTGACTCTCGGATTCCTGTTGTTGGTTACCAAGGTTTCATCAGTCCGCCGAAGGGAATTGAAACTCTCATCGAAGCTATGCATGCTGTTCCTAACGTGGCTTTGGTGATTGGAGGCGGATGGTTTACTGAAGGAGCCTCAGAGACAAGATATATCACGCAGCTTAAGCAGCACAGCCTTGAAGTGTTGCCTGGAAGATGTCAATGGCTGGGATACGTGCCAGAAAACCGTTTACCGTTTGTGTACGGTAGCATGTCATGTCTCGTGTACCCTTCAAGATTTGCGACAGCCTCAGGTGCTTTAAGGATGGGACTGTCTCATGGTCGGGCAACAATCGCATCGGCGTTGCCTCCCTTCAAAGAAATTCGGAAAGCCGGTGCTTTAATAACCTTCAAAAACGTGAAAGATTTAAGGAGGAAAATCAAGCGATTATTAACGGACGATGGTTTGAGGCATAAACTTGAAGAGGCTGCTCGTAAATTCGCCTATAAAAATCGTTGGGAAGTGATTGCTCAACGACATGTGAAGCTTTATGAGGATGTAATTGAAAAAGATAAATAGGAATTGCCACTAAAGCTTTAGTGGTGGTTTAAAATGGCGTTTGATATTTATGTGATGGTGAAGGAGACTGGAGCAGTTATTCACGCTTCCGAGCGTAGCTGTCATGTTAGAGAGGTTAAGCGTGAGCGTGAATGGACGTACACTTTTGAAGTGAAGGGACAGGCTAAGCTTGTTCTTCATGTGGAGCAGCGGGATGGAAGTTTGCAGTTGACTTTGAATAGGTGTGACGGAGATTTCCACATGGATGTTTTTGCGCTTAACCGTCTGCTGTGGCGGGATGTTGGTGGTTCTGAACATCGTCATGTCGGCGAGTCGGCTATCGTGTTTTTCCCACCGGAGATACCTGAGGTTCCGCCGACGCCCGTGCCTACTGCTCCTGCGCCCCCGTTTGATGTTACCGCGTTGATTAATCGTTTAGACGTTGTTGTTTCTCTGTTGCAGCAGTTGAAAGGTGACATAACAGTTTTTCCGATGAAATCTAACAATTATATAGTTGTAACTTTAGATTTGAGTACTGCACGTTCTGAATTTGAGACGAGTAGCGTGTGGGGACAAGCTGTAACCGTGTATCGTTGCACCGGAACTTTCGACTTGAAACTCGGTGACAAGGCGATGGACACAATTACAATCACGCCTTTAGTGTATCCTGCCATGCTTGTGTTTGATAAGGTGGAGTTTTCAAAGTTTTTTGTTAGAAACACGGCTCAACCAGGTTCAGAAGCAACCTTAATCGTGTGGAGGAGAGAGTGATGGTTCTTTACAGTTGTCCGTTAACAGGTATATATGAACATAACGATTACGCTGAAATCACACCGACAGCCACGGAAACTTCCTATGTTATAGGGACAAACGCTAACGCTGCAAGAACAAAAAGTTGGCCTGTTGGCTTACAGGCTGAAGACATACTTTATTATGCGACTATAGCCTGTCATGTCAGGTTTGAAGCTGCGGATGCCGTGCAACATCTGATTCCCGCAGGCACTTACATAAGGTTTCATCAGAGATGCTACAGGATTTATGTGGTGGGCACGGGAGGCACTTTACATGTTTGGAGTGAAGGTTAGTTATGCCTGAAGCTTTTAAGGCTGGGGGAGACGCATACCTAGTTGTAGCGGCTGCTGACACTCCTATCACGCTTAAAAACAGAGCTGATTTCGTCTGTGACGGAACGAACACGACGGGTGGAGACCAAGATGAGATTAACGCTGCATTCGCCTTAAGCGATGTTGTGGCGTTGTGTCCTGGAACATTCTGGATTGACGGTTCAATTCGTATGGGTTCTGGACAGAGCCTCTTCGGATGCGGTGCCGCATCCGTTCTCAAGTTTAAGGATAATATAGTCCCCGCTGTCATTCCTCTTAATATGATTTATAACAGCGACCCAGTAGGCGGAAACGACCATATAACCGTTAAAAATGTTAGACTTGACGGAAACAGGGTTAACCAGTTAGCAGGTTATGACCAGTATGGTATACGCTTCGTGGGAGTTGGCAGTGGAACTGGCGCAACAGCTACGCCTGGATGTAAAATTCAGTGTTGTTTTGTTGAATCATTTAATAGAAGAAGTGGTATTCGCCTTTCTTACTCTAACAACAACACTGTAACGGGAAACTCTTGCCAAGGAAACGGCGCCAGCGGCATCTCCCTTACCGGCTCATCTAACAACACTGTAACAGGCAACATATGCCAAGGAAACGGTGGCTACGGCATCGGCCTTACCGGCTCATCTAACACTGTAACGGGCAACATATGCCAAGGAAACGGCGCCAGCGGCATCTCCCTTTCCAACTCATCTAACAACAACACTGTAACAGGCAACATATGCCAAGGAAACGGCGCCAGCGGCATCTCCTTTCGTGAAGCTAACAACAACACTGTCACTGGAAACACCATATGTAGTAACGGAGCCTACGGAATTGACTTCCCTGGCTATTCAGACTATAACAGTATAGAAAACAATTACACTAGTGGAAACACCAGT
>Ga0209121_10003535_pt1 | contig 15118 bp, 16 predicted proteins | sample Cruoilmetagenom3_FD_187292 | JGI IMG/M metagenome (GOLD analysis project Ga0209121, IMG submission 187292) | Oil polluted marine microbial communities from Coal Oil Point, Santa Barbara, California, USA - Sample 3 (SPAdes) (version 2) | ecosystem: Environmental > Aquatic > Marine > Oil seeps ...
TTGACATCGATTTTTTTCAAGGTAAAATCTCTAAACTTTGCAATCCTTACATAGTTCTCATCGGCCAAAGGGGTTTTTCAAAAGAAACTCGATTAAAGCAAATCAGTAAATTAAGAACTATTCTACCTTTTGCTGTAAACTCGGTACTGGGGCGAGACCTTCCACATACAGTCTCCTACTTTCTGAGATTTGATCTGAAAAGTGTTCTCAGTTATATAAAAATACTCATTTCGAGATTCATTATTAGCTGCAAAGTCATCTGGAGAGCAAAAACATATCGATTTTATATGGGAACAGACCCAGGAGAAAATGCACGGTTTTTGGCTAATTTTTTGCGGATGGAGTTGAGAGAACAACAACTCCGGGATATAGTCCAAAATCCCTGGCGTTATATCGAAAGAGGAGGAAGGTTAAAAAGGGAATCTTATATGAGTGTATTCTCTATAAAGAGAGATTACCGTTTCAAATCCTGATTTTCGCGAGTTGCTTTTTATTATTGAATATGTTTTTAACACTTACTATTTTAACTATATTATTTGGTTTCAATATACTTGCCATTGTTTTTGGGTCAATTACTCTCCTTGTAGGTATTTATTATTTTATGCCAGATATAGAAATAAAACATTTGGGGCGTAGCATCAAGTTTATCTTTCTCAGATATGTAGTAAACATGGCTTTATTGATAGCTGGGCTTTTGGGTGGAGCGAAATTGAAAATGATATATATCAGCGGAACACTCGATTATAAACCCGACAGTGATAGAAAGTTATGATTACTTCAAAAAAACAACAAATTTTTGCTTTGGGCATCTATTTGATGACGACTTCGATGAATGGTTTCGCTCTTGCTACGAAGATGGCGCCCCTAAGGATGTGACAAAAAGCGGCGATTGGAAAGCGACTTATCACACGGTCCAAACCTGTCTCTACGCCTATCATTACCTAAAATCAGATCTCTCAGGCTGAGATAAAAGGAGGAACCAATCTCGTTATTCCCACTTTTCGGGAGGGCAAACAGTGGACACATTCTTTAGCGTTATAATGCCAGTCTTTAACCGCCCTCAGTATATAGAGAAGGCTGTTGGGAGTGTTTTGAATCAGACATACAAGAACTTTGAACTTTTAATTGTAGATGATGGTTCAGATAACACAGAAGTTAAACTTATTTTGAACAAATATAAATCATTTCCTCAAATAAAAGTGTTTTATCAAGCACATAAAGGACCCGGTGCCTCCATAAACTATGGAGTGTCGCAGGCAAAAGGGGAATATGTCTGCAGACTGGACTCGGATGATTTATTGTTTCTACATGCCTTGGAAACACTAAGCATATACATAGAAAAATTTCCAAAGGTCGGTTATTTCTATTCTTCCCGCTGTACCATCGATGAGAAAGATGGATTTATCAGGATATTTAAGAGCGTCAGATTTGATATAAAAAAACTTCTCAGGCGTAATATCGCCAACCATTTCATATGCTGGAAGAAACAGAGTTTCCTTGAAGTAGGCGGTTTTGACGAGAGCATCCGCTGTGTGGACGACTATGATTTGGCCCTGAGAATGGCAGGAAGATTTCAATTTCAAAATATAAGGGAGGTATTGTATAAGGTAAGGAGGGGTTCGGACAAAGACAGAGAAACTTTTTTTTGGGACCAAAGCAAAAGGACCAACATCATAGAACAACTACAACAAAGGGCAAAACAGCGATTAAAACTAAGTGATACATTAACCGTAAAAAATGGTGGGAAAGGAGGTAAATGATTATGGTAAATAATGTGGAGGTAACGGGGATGGTTTTAACTGTGGGGGAGAAGACTACCGAGGAGTCTATCAAAAAATTGAGGGAGCAGACTGTGCCTTGTAAGGAGATAATAGTGGTGAAAAATGTGACTCCCTTTTACAAGGCTATGAATCGGGGAATATCCCAGGTCAAAACCCCCTTCTTTATCCAATGCGATGCGGATATGCTTCTGGATCCAGATTGCATAGAGACCATGCTCAAGTTTATAAAAGACGACATCGGAGTGGTTATAGGATATTTGTGGGATGAACTTTTGGGAACCATACAGGCAGTCAAGATGTTTAGAACAGAATGCTTTAAGAGGCTGAAGTTCCCGAACTCCATCTCCCCCGATACAAATTGTATTATTCGTTTGCGTGAAATGGGCTGGGAATTTGTTTTCGCCAGTCGAGATAAGGAAAGATACGGCCATGCGCCAGATGTGTTGGGAAGCCATAAGCCGGAATATACGTCCCTCTACACCTTTGAGAAATTCAAATTGGAGGGTTCGAGAATCAGGTACCGTGGAGTGTTTCAGGAGTTTGCCTCTTGCCTGAACAAACTTAAAAATAGCCGACACCCCATGGCACAGATCGCCTTAATGGGTCTTTGTCATGGACTCTTCCTCGAAAAGAGTAAGGATGGACTTCGTCCTTATTTGCCCAGCCGAGATTTCAAAATATTACAGAAATTCATGGCCAGCACAGACAAAAAGAATGTACCATTTGCCATAACCAAAGGCAGTTAGCAGCCGAGGGAGTTATATGTTATCTCGTGCAACAGGAACAAAAATCTACAAGTTTCTGGCGGAAAGAGTAGCAAAGAGGCTATCTAAATTCGATGCGGTGCTGGGAATATACGGGAGAAGAAGTCTCGCCAGTGGAGAAATAGTCTTTGGAAAAAGTGACATAGATTTGACTATCCTGATAGATTACTTTAGGGAAGAAAGAAGAGAGGCTGTCTTCTTATGCGACCTGTGCGATACTTACTCCCGCATTAAGAAGTTACTTCCTATCCTGGGAGAATGCAATATTTTCAATGACTTCGATATCCGTGTTTGGTATAGTCTAAAGACTTATGAATGGCTTGTGGACAGAAATTGGATTAGGTTGTACGGTAAAGAGATAGATTTGCCCGAGATAAAAATAAACAAAGATGATATACTCTTCAAATTTCTTTGGTGGGTTTTCGAATCTCTTTTTGTAAGCTACAAAAAGAAACGAGTCAGATCTTGTTTTAACATCCTATTGGAGTTGTCAAATGGCTATTTTACCTATACAGGTGCATTTGATAAACCAAAGCTAAAAAGAGAGCATGTGCTCGAATACCTTATTGAAACCAACCCAATATGTAAAGAGCTACGTATACTTCAGCATCCCTCTTACAAGAGCCTTGGAAGCGAAAATTACCGTCATCTCGACAGGTGGATTTACCAGGAGAGTCTCAAGCTGTGTGACAAATTATATGACCAAGTTCCGAAGAAACTCGAGGGCGAAGTCAAATGTTCACAGATATTCTCCCACAGTCCACCCGATTTCTTACACACAAAATACATCATCATCAAGGCTTTGACTGGCAAGGAAATTGAAAATGGTTTAAATGTCATGGAAAATAACCAAGAGGCTGTGGTGATAACTGATAAATTGCTCAACCTATATCTCTACTATTATAATCCCTGGGAATACTACGCTATGATGAGAACCAGTGGACCTTTTGGGCTTTCAGAACCACCCGCTGAGGCTATGCGAAGGTATGTCATAAGACAAGCTAATAAATCGTCTGCCAGATACATAGGTCTCATTAATAAAAAATATGATCTGTTTTATAACCTAATTTCTCAATGCAGGTTATATACGGACTATGACTTTATCTCTAAAAGTGAAGACGAGCTCAAAAAGGTCTACAAATTACATTATGGAGATTGGCCCTTCGGAAAACATACCTCACGGAGTTCTTATTTTGCTCATGACTATCCAATTCTTCTGGAAATAATAGAAGATATATACAAAAAAACGGGATTTATTCCTTTGAAATCATCGGAAAGCCGTGGGTAGAAAAATGACAAAGATATCAAAGCCTATAATCGAGAAGTTGAGGCGGACCTATAACCTCGACATATTTGATGTTAAACCAATCAACGCGGGGATGGTAAACCATAATTTTGAAATATCGACCAATGAGGGAAAATTTTTTCTGCGAGAGTACGGGGATAAAACAATGAGAAAAGAAGTGGATTTAATTTACGAACACAGAGCATTAGACCATCTGATGAGGAACGGTTTTGTGAGGTTAGCCAGACCCAGAAAAATTAGAAATCTCAATCTCGGAGAAGTTCACTGTCCTTATCCCACATTGGTGAGAGTCGGGGCGAAATACTTTGCTATCTTCGATTTTATAGAGGGACGCGATGCCTCCAATTCTGACCTGGAAGAAGCTGCCCGAACTTTGGCTCATTTCCATAATGCCGTTGGGAACTTTAAACACCCTTATCATCCCTTTTTCATAGAGGATATGTGGGAAAACCAGCTTAAAGAATATACAGCGTTGCTTGCTGAGAGAAAAAAAACGGATTACTTTGACGAAGTTCTAAAAAGATTTCTACCTAAAGTTAAGCATTACTTAAACACATTTAAGACGAATATCCATGAATTAGATAATGGATTAAAAAAATTGGTATGCCATAACGATTATCACCTTGGAAACATCAGGATAAAGTCTAACAAGGCATATATCATAGACTTTGAAGGTGTCGGACACAATTATCGCATTTATGAGCTGGCTTTTGCCATCATTGCCTTTTGCACTTGGGAAGACCCCGGTGACTTAAAAAAGGAGAAGGACTTTTGTGGAAAAGCGAAAAGGTTCATTGAAAATTATATGAATATAAGTGGGTTAACTCTTGAAGAGATAGCGTTGATGCCCAGTATGATAAAAGCGACCTACATCAAACTTCTTCCCAAAATAATTAGACACCATTATCAAAATACCTTTGAAACCGACAAACGGATAAAAGATGAAACACTTACGACTATAATTAATTCCGTAAATTGGTGTAATGATAATTCTAAGCGCATGATAGCTGACATAAAATCCGTCAGCCGATCAAGTGATCCTTGCGTAATGAAGAATTAAGGTATTGAAAGGAGCGAGCGATATGAGAGAAGTTTCCATAGATAAGGCCTTGTCCAGAAGGTATCCAGAGAGATTATTCCTGGTTACATCCGTGGATAAGGACGGCAAGGCGAATGTAATGACCATAGGGTGGTGCATGCTTACCTCTTTCGACCCCTATATGGTGGCTATCTCTGTTTGCAAGGAGAGATATACCCACAGTTTAATTTCACAAGGCGGGGAGTTCGTCCTATCCTTTCCCACCGTTGATATGAAAGAAGAGGTTCTATACTGCGGCACCCATTCAGGGCGCGATGTGGATAAACTAAAAGAGAGCAACCTTAAAACGAGACCAGCAAAAAGGGTAAATCCTCCCCTGATAGACAAATGCAATATTAATCTCGAGTGTAAAGTGGTAGACCAACTGGATACCGGTAGCAATACTATATTCGTCGGAGAAATCCTTACTGCCTACATTTCGGAGCAACCTCAGAAGGGGCTCTATTGCCTTGGTAGTGACACATTTGGGAGTATATAATCAGTTCTTTTGGATGGGGGGTCATTTGGTTAAGAAAGGTTGGTAATGTATAATCACCTTCGAAACTATAACCTTAAAACTATAGGTGCTTCAGCAGTTGCTCCTGATGGTACCATCTACGTAGGTTCTGGCTCAAAAATCTATAAAAGCACCAATTACGGACGGAGCTTCACTGAGGTTTACACCGTTCCCGGCAATCCTATGTACATAAGGACGATTTTTATAGATTCTAACGGATATGTTTTTGCAAGTGGTTTTAAAGGCATTTCAAACTATGGTATTTTTCGTAGCATTGATAATGGACAAAACTGGACTGAAGTTCTCGTGTTGAACGAAAAATGTTGTATTTGGAGAATGGCAGAAAAGAATGGGAATCTTGTTGCAGCAAATTATAGCTTTGGCGATTGTACAGAGCATGAAGCAAGGCTGTATAAAAGCGCCGATGGTGGTGCCAATTGGACTCAAGTTTATTATGATCCAAATGGGCGACACATGCATGGCGTGTGGTATGATCCTTACAACGGATGCTTCTATGCAACGCAAGGCGAAAATGGCGCTCAAGCAAGAATGTTGAGATCGAGTGATGGAAAAACATGGAAAATTCTCAAACAAGATGGTCTATATGCTCATACATCCTTTGTCTGCACCACAAATTATCGGATTTGGGGTGGAGATGACCCCAAGATAAGGAGGACTTCCGATGATATCCATTTCGAAGTTGTGTGGGAGAATCCAGGGGATTATAAAGGCCCGTTCTTTTGGGCAAGGAAAACTGACGACGGGGTTATTTATTTTTCTATGATTACTAATGGAGCTTCGCTCATACCTGCACATGCTGCTATTTTTAAGACCTATGATGAAGGGGATTCATGGGCAATTGTTAAGGATTGGGGTTCCATTAACGCGTCTTGGAAGGGCTCTTCCTTCGCCAGTAATGTGGCTCCTGATGGCACTATCTTCATTTCTGACAATATCATAAGGCTATCCACGATATTGAATCCCCGATACATGTTGAACTTCTTATTGGAGACAAGACTTAGACCCATTCATCTCAAACAATTTTTAAGATTGCTAATGGAAAAAGCTTTATTTTAATGAATTGAGAAGGGCCAAAGGACAATGAGGACAAGAGTCAAAGGCTCGGGTGGAGAAGCAGAACAAATATCGGTAAAAAATATGCTAAAATTGCCTTTTTACCTTGTCAGAGGAATAGGCTATCATTTAGCGGGACGAATTTATACCCCTAAACCCATACACTTGAGCTTTCTGGTAACACGCAAGTGTAACGCAAGGTGCATCATGTGCTCGATCTGGAAAACAGGGGATAGTGTAAAAGAACTAACCATTGGCGAAATCCGAGAGATTTTTAGTAACTCCCTTTTTAATTCGCTGGAAACGGTTACTCTTAGTGGGGGCGAACCGACACTAAGGGAAGACCTGGCCCAGGTTGCTGAGGCCATTCTGGATTGCCGACCCCGGATTAAACGATTGGTTATTGACACCAAAGGATTGGAGCCATCCCTTGTAAGACAGAAGGTAAAGGAGATTTTAAACCTGCCAGCCTATCGCAGATTGGATAGCTTTTCGGTGGGGATTTCTCTCGATGACTATGGGGCTTCCTATGAAAAGATAAGAAGGGTCCCCCATGCTTTTGATAGGGTAAATGAAACGATTCAAGTGTTGAAGGAACTGCAACTCTCCTCACCATTCTATACTTATCTCAACTGTGTAGTCCAGCCGCTAAATGTCGGCTGTCTGTCCCAGCTATCTAAATTTGCCCAAGAATTGGAGTTGCCAATATCTTTCATTCCCATTTGTCTATCCGATGTCTTCATTGATAACGACCATTCCAAACAACAATTAACGCTGAGCAATGACCAGTTAGAAGAACTTAGGGAGTTTTTGGCTAGCCCACAGCATAATTTACCGCTAACAAAAATGGCCTTCTGGGACGACTACTTTCGCATAATTCGGGGGGAAAGAAGAAGGAGCCCCTGTGCGTTGGTTTATCATGCCGTGCTTCTGGATGCAGATGGGCCCTTATCTATGTGCGGTGCGGACAAATCGTTAATCTACGGCAATGCCCGTGATGCCCCCGTTGATAAGATATGGTATTCAATTGAGGCGGAGGAGAAGAGGAAAAGGGCAAGAAGGTATTTCTGTCCTACCTGCATTGCGGCGTGCGATACATTTTTTTCCTTCAGCCGTGAATTTTTCCACTACGCCAGATTACTGATGAAAGAGAAGTGCAGGAGGCTTTTGCGTCATTAGGTGCAGGGATTGTAATTATTGAGGTGCAAGTTTATGCATAAGAAATGGAACCAAAGGCGCCTTAAGAAAATGGCCGATCTGTGCGGTCATGGGCTGATTTTAGACATCGGTTTCTGCTCTAATCCCAATGTGTTTTTAAAAGGGAAGGTCATCGGAGTCGATCTGAGGTCATGCAAGGCACCATCTAATTACTGGACCACAATTGCAGCATCAGGTGAAGCTCTGTCTTTCCTCAATCAAATCGATGACATTTGTGCCGGTGAAGTTATCGAACATCTCGAAAACCCCATAAAATTTCTCGTTGAGTGTAACAAGGCTTTGAAACAGGGCGGTAAGTTAATTCTCTCTACACCCAACCCACATTACCTGGGTGACTTTTTAAGAAATGTTCTAGGTAATGTAAAGAGCCTTTACGCCGATACACATTTTTACCTCTTTCCCTAACGCTTAGTTTTCAAACTTCTAGATCTGGCTGGATTCAAAGTTCTTCGTTGCTACGGTAACTACTTCAAAATTCCAGGAATTCCCTTGGGTATTCCAACGCAGGCATTTCCGACCATTAGCAGCAACATCATCTACTTTTCCGAGAAACTGGAAAGCATCCGACTTGAAGAGATTTATCCGAAACTGCTCAGCAAAGTTAAAAATTTTTACAGAGATTACGAACGCAGATGTGGGAAATTTCCTCATTGGTGCGGCTGAGGAAAGGTCTAAATTTCACATCAAACCGGCACCCACTGAGAGCTTATAAGAAATCAGGATCTGTGGGGAGCATTATGGCTAAAGATATAACTGTATCAATTGTGATACCCTCCTATAATTCTATGGAAACTATAGAGCACTGTTTGGATTCAGTCTTGAACCAGTCTACAAAAACCCCTTATGAAGTCGTTTTGGTTGACAGTTCAGATGACGCAACTCCACAGATAATTGGTGACAAATATAGTACCGTCAAACTGATAAGGCTGAATCATAGGACTAACCCAGCACAAGCTCGAAATATCGGTATACGGCATTCAAAGGGAAAGCTGATAGTCCTCATTGATGCCGATTGTGTTGCCGAAAAAGACTGGCTCGAAATGATAATAAAAACCCATGAAAAGGAGCCGTATTTAATTATAGGAGGCCCGGTAAAGAATTATAAGAAAGAGGACATCTTGGGCACGGTGATATATTTAATTAAATTCAGTGAGTTTTTACCAAAATCTCCTAGAAGGGTTTTGTCTTTTATTCCCACTTGCAATACTTCGTATAAAAGGGAGGTTTTTGATAGATTCGGATATTTCCCAATAGAGATAGATTGCTATGAGGATGTGCTTTTTCACCGTACAATTGCCGCCAACGGTGAAAAAACTCTATTCAACCCTTTAGTCCAAGTTTCCCATATCAATGAAAAAGGCTGGCAAAAATTTTACAATCATCTCTTTAAAATAGGTTTCAAGACAGCCATAGCGCGCAAACTAGCTCAATTTCTTAAAGGTTCATTCCTAATAAGATTCCGCTTTCTTATCCCATTGCTTTTTTTCTATAAGCTATGCATAATAACTACCCAAAACTTCAGATGGGATATGAAGAATTTTTTATTTATTGTTCTTTTTTTTCCTTTGGTCGGTCTTGCAATTCTAATATGGGTGTACGGTTTCTGGAAGGGGGCATTATCCAGACCTAAAAAGATATGACTTTTGGAGCGATTTAGAGTGAGACGCTAAAATTTATTGTTATCCAATCTTTACCCCGTTCCAAACATCTCAGGAAATGCTTTCTTTGAATATATTGCTTGTGCCAAGCCCGTGGTCTTGCTCCAAGGAGAAACCAAGAAAATGAGAATTTACTCCCGGGTGAAAAGGATAAAGAAAAGATAATTAGATTACATCATTGGGATTAATTAGCGAAAGACTACAGAGAAGTTCTTAAACAAGTCGTTGGTTCTAAAAAGAGAAGTAAATGAAGATAGGATTTGTTACTCAATCTTTTACACCGTTTTTAACGGGTGGGATTGAACTTTATGTTGGTGGGGCTGAGCTTCATGTTTTGGAGTTATCCAAGGCATTGGTAAATCTTGGTCACGAGGTCTATGTGCTTACTATAAGGTTTCAGAACTTGTTAGCTGAGGAGAAAATAGATGAAATCACAATTGATAGATTTAAGCCCTTATTTTCCTCTCGCCTGGCCAAAACTATTCAGATTGACCCTTACAGTCTTTATGAGTCATATAAGTTTATAAAAAAACATAACCTTGATATTATCCATGTTCATGAATTTATATGGATGTCACTTGCTCCTGTTTTCGCAGCAAAGCTTGGTGGAGTTCCAGTTGTGGCTACACTTCATACTTACTGGCCAATCTGCTTCCTTAACAACCTCTGCTATCATAATGGACATGTCTGTGAATGCTACGATAGAAAAGAGTGTAGTATTTGCCTGGCACAACGGTTTTTAGAGGTATATGGGTTTTGGATACCACCTGTTATTCTGGAAGGAATTTTAAAGGTAGTAATTAGGTTAAGAAAGATACTTTTAAAACGAGTGGATACTTTCATTGTTCCAGCTAAGGGTGCCAAGGAATGTTTAGCAACCGCTGGTGTCAATGAGGAAAGGATAAGACTAATACCACATGGAATCTCCCTTGAGGAGTTTAATCCAGAAACTACAGATTGTACGAATTTGTACAAGAACTTGAACATTTCAAAAGACAAGAAACTTATTCTCTTTGTGGGGCATTTAAGTAAAGAGAAAGGCGTAGAGTATTTGATAAGAGCTCTTCCTGAGATACTAAGAAGGATTCCAGATTCTGTGTTGGCTGTCGTTGGAGATGGACCGGAGAAGAGGAGTTTAATTCAATCAGTCCGGAGGCTAAAATTGAATGATAAGGTAATATTTGCTGGCAAAGTAGAGAAGAGATTTATTCCTCAAATCTATGCTTTAGCTGATATTTGTGCCATTCCTTCCCTTACAGAAATCGGTCCTTATGTAGCTCTTGAAGCCATGGCTATGAAGAAACCTGTGGTAGCAAGTAGTGTAGGTAATTTACCTGACTTGATTACAAAAAAGACTGGTATTCTGGTCAACCCCGGGGATTCGGAGAACTTAGCAAGGGCCGCAATTAGATTACTCTCTGACAAGAATATGAGGGAGAAGATGGGCGAGGCTGGGCGGAGACTTGTAGAGATAAACCACACTTTACAAGGGATGACTTCAAACATTTTAGACGCATACGCTGAACTTATTGAGAAAGATGGAAAAAGGGTTAAAGAGTAAAATAGCTCCATTTCTTGGCTCGTTAACTCAGCCAAATCCATTCTGGACAGCCTATTCATCACCAGCCTGGTATCTTCGGTTATTCAAAAGGAGGGGATTAGAGGCGAAAAGCGAAAAACGAGAAACAAAGGACTACCCAGTTTATATTGTTTTCACTTGTGATTTGGAATTAGATCCACCGTGGAATACAAAATCATGGAATAAGCGTACTTCTTTTGGATTAGAGAGGGGAATACCAATTCTACTTGGGTTATTAGAAAAATATAAAATACAAGCAACTTTCTTTTCAGAAGGGCGGTTGGCTAAAACTCAATCTGGGCTCATCAAAGAATTAAAAGATAAAGGTCATGAGATAGGATGCCATGGATATGCTCATGAAAGCTACGGTGGGTCTTTTCGGTTAGATCCTTTTATCCCATTGCCAAAGGTTCTTTCTTTAATGGATAAGAAAAGGATGATTCTTCTCGCAAAAGATAGACTCGAAAAGATAACGAATACTCAACTTGTATCATTTCGAGCTCCATTTTTACATATTGATAGTAAAACTGTAGCTATTCTTGATGAAGTGGGGTTTTTAGTTGATTCCTCACTGTATAACAATCTATTTGGAAAGCTGTCTAATCCATACCACCCATTAAAAAATAACTTTTTGATAGAAGGAGAGGATGCTAATAGAACCTGTGGTCTTCTTGAAATACCTGTTACTGTTAATCCAATCCCTCGTCTTTTACCCCACACTCCTTATCAACAAATTTATCCTAAGGAAATTGAAGAGGGCATTGAGGCTGTCAAGACAATAACTTTCTTAAGTGGGATTAAGAAAATCCCAGTAGTTATACTTTTACTTTCCCATCCCTGGGAGTTTATAGAGACTCGGAATCCATTAGGAATAATCACTGGGAGCAAGAGAGAAGAGGTGCTGGATGGATTCTTTGAAATCCTTTCCTCATTGAATAATCCATATTTTGTGACAGTAGCTCAAATGCGACAAATATGGGAGGATGGGTACTGTCCTATACATGCTAAAGTGAGAGGTGAGTGTGGTAACTAAATTTATAAGTGTCATCATTCCTACATATAATCGGAAAGATATACTGAAAAAGACTTTGGAATCGCTGTTTAAGCAAACTTATCCTAAGGATGCATATGATATTATCGTTGTTATCGATGGCTCAACGGATGGGACAGAGACAATGATCAAGTCCCTCATTCCGCCATGTGAGCTTCGGTACTTCAAACAGGAACACCATGGGATGCCCGTAGCAATAAATGTAGGGATTCGAAATGCGAGAGGCGAACTCATTTTGCTCACTGATGATGACATCATTGCAGACCCGCATTTGCTCCAAGAACACACAGCTTATCATTTGGAATCTAATGGTACAGCAGTGTTAGGCTATGTTCCTCTTTCACCAGAGATTAAAAGAACACCGTTAATCAATTATATTAATCACTGGATTGAGCATAATTTTAAGCAAAGGGAGAAGCCAGGATACACCTTGTCATTTCGCGATTTTCATGGTGGAAATGCCTCTGTACAAAAGAAGTACCTTTTAGAAGTAGGAGGTTTTGATGAAGATTTCACTACTTACGGGTGCCCGGACTTAGAACTTGGATACAGGCTACAGAAACAGGGCTTGACATTCAAATACAACCCATATGCCATAGGATACCACTACATTGTTAGGAATTTTGAATCGTGGTGCAAATACTGGTATTTAGAGGGACGTGCGGATGTCCTCTTCTACCAAAAGCATCCTGAAGCAAAACCTCAATTACGCCTCAGCATGTATTTTAACTGTCCTTTCTTTGCCAGAATGGTGCGAGAGTTGTTGCTAAAAAGCACTAAGAAGATCGATTTCCCAATTCAGTTATTACATCAGATTATACGAGGTTTTGAGTTTTTTGGTTATCAAAAATCTCTGTTTCTGTTATATGAATTGGCAAATGATTTTTATTACTGGAAGGGAGCATTGTCCAGACCTATTCGGTTCACGCTGCGGGACTGACGGAGCATATTAGTTCAAAGATATGAAGGATCCCTTAAGAAAGTTTCAGTGAATCCGGTCTGACGAGCTTGTTTACATAAAGAATTTTAGGGAGTAAGTAAACTATGACGGTAGGTAAACAGATAACCAAAGGGGCATTGTATATAGCCGTTGGGAAATTGGCAGTACTTCTGATATATGTTGTTAATGTTACACTAATCCCCAGGTTCCTGGGGCCAGAAAGCATGGGTTTTTATTCCTACTGGCTTTCTGTCTATTTCGTATCGACTACTATTTTGAATTTTGGGGCGGCCAGTATATTGATGAGGTATCTTCCCGAGTTAAGAAAAACACACGAAGAAGCCATAAGACCGCTCATTAAAAAGATCCTTCAAATTAAGTTTCCACTTATATTTCTCGTTATTTTGGGAGGTGCGTTCCTATTTCCAGGGGAAAGAATGTTTTTTTACACCATCCTTCTGGCATCTGTTTTTTATTCCATCATTTCTGTTGAAAAGATTATTTTATACGCATACAAGGACATGAAAAAATATTCGCTCGTTGACTTTAGCAGAATCTCAATTAGATTGTTGTTTATTTTATTGCTGTTTGTACTTTTTAGAGACTCCGGCATTTTATTAGCTATCCTACTCAGCACACTTTTGGTTTCTTTAATTTATGGATTTTTTGCCCTCAAATTGATTCCCGGGACTTCTGAGACATTGGCCAGTCCTTTCAGAGATTACCTTACCTTTGGACTATTCATCTATCTGGCAGATATATTTTCTATTTTGGCTGTATGGTTGGTGGTTATTATATCCAGGAGATATACTAATAGCATGGCTATGGTGGGATTCTTAGGCTTAGGAATCCAAATTTGTTTTAGCGTCATCGTCAATCTTATGTATTTCTTAGGTGAGAGCATTTTCCCATCTTTGGTGGAATTCCATGTCACTGATGATGTGCGATTTATAAAGTCATTAGAGGCAAATTGGAAATATACTAATTTGATATTAATTCCTTTAATATGCGGGCTCTTTATACTCGCAAAACCAACTGTCGCCATAGTGATAGGTGAAAAATATCTACCCAGTGTGAAGATAATCAGATTGCTTTTGCCGGCGACGGTTTTTATGATATGGGGCTATGTTTATAAACAGATACTCTTTATCTTTAAAAGAAAGGTTACCCTCTTTCTGGCACAACTGGCGAGATTTATAGCCTTCATAAGTACTATCTTCTTCTTTATCAAAAATTGGGGTATCGTTGGAGCTTCTCTCTCCGTCTTGCTGGGGGCATTTGTGGCGTTTATTTACGTTTATCTGGCAGCATCGAGGATTGAGAGAATCCCCTCTCAGTTACCTCATGTGTTTAGACCTATCCTGTCTTCAGCTGTTATGTGTATAGTAATTGGTTTCATAAATATTGGCAGCCCGGCTGCCCTGATTGGAACCATCCTTCTTGGGATGTTGGTCTATTTTGCGGTCATGTTGCTTATAAGAGGCGTCACGGGAACAGATATCCAGAGGTTAAAAGGTGTCTTTCAATAAATAACTTTAGAAGAACAACTCCGATATAGCCCTTTTATAATAGTGCCATGGCATTTGAGAAATTTAACAAGGAGAACTGTAAATAGTGGACAATGTGCTCGTACCTCATACCTGTGATTCTGCTTTGCATACTGTTGCCGAAAGAGTGTTAAACGGGGGAAGGACCCGGAAAAATGGGAGTCTCTGTGGAGATAATTCCCAAAGATTGCGTCCTTTTGACGGAAAATTCTCCCAAAGGATTTGCCAAGGGAATAACCTTTCTCCTGGATAACCCGGAAATAGGAAAGGAAATGGGCGAAAGGGCTCGGGAAAAGGTGGTTAAGTTTAATGACTGGGATATATTAGCTCAAAAATACGAAGAAGCCCTCGAAGAAGTTTTACACCAAACCTGGTCTGACGAAACTTAATTATGCAAAAATAGGGATTAAGTAGGCTATAAAAGTGGACCAACAGATAAGCAAAGGACTCCGTGAGCTATTGCCAAACCATGACAGAATACTTTAGTCCTCTATGCCCGGCCAAAGGCGGAGGGCGTCCAATTTTTTTCTTGACTTTTTCTAAGTTTAATGCTATAATGTAATTGGGTCAAATGACCCCGTATGTTTGATAGGGGAAGGTGATCG
>Ga0209121_10003537_pt1 | contig 15113 bp, 12 predicted proteins | sample Cruoilmetagenom3_FD_187292 | JGI IMG/M metagenome (GOLD analysis project Ga0209121, IMG submission 187292) | Oil polluted marine microbial communities from Coal Oil Point, Santa Barbara, California, USA - Sample 3 (SPAdes) (version 2) | ecosystem: Environmental > Aquatic > Marine > Oil seeps ...
ATTGATCAGTCCCATCTCTTTTAATTGAATTACGAATCTCCCTTTCTTCGGTTAATTTGACGTATCTCATTTTGTATAAATTTCCCCAGATGTCAACTCTTCGAATTGAAGCTGCCCCAACATTTCTGTTTTTTCGCCAACTTACCTTTGACAAAGTGTCTGGCAATGATAAAATAACCACTCGTGGCTGTAAATTAAAAAGGGAAATAGAGCTTGAGAAAAGGGTAAGAGAAACAGATAATTAGGAAAAAGACGAATATAAGAAGGAGAAAAAAATGAGAGAGTTTATATTTGATCTGGCTAAGTTCATTCCCTATCGGGACAGACAAGTCTGTGAAAAGGTGAGAGCCATTAAGAGAGAGGATATCTGTAAACATCCTGAGGCGCAGTTTAAAATCAGAGTAATTGAAAATACTGATGAGTTTTACTTTGAGTTTGCCTTAGATATAGTAACCAGAATAAGACAGACTCTTGAAAAAGACAAAAAACTGATTTTGATTCTTCCCGCAGGGCCAATTTCTCAATACAGGATAGCGGCTCGTCTTATTAATGAATTAGGAGTTTCCTGCAGGCATGTTCATACCTTTAATATGGATGAGTATGCCAACGAGAACGGAGAAACTGCTCCCGAGAGCTGGCTTGGTTCCTTTAAAAAGTCGATGCAGGAGAACTTCTTCTCTCTCATAGACAAGGATCTAAAACCTCCTCAGGAGCAAATCCATTTTCCTTCTCACAAAAATATAGATCATTATGGTAAAATGATAGAAGATGCTGGCGAGGTAGATGTATGCTATGGAGGAATTGGTTGGTGCGGACACATTGCCTTCTGGGAAGCTCATCTGGGAGCGGAATTTGGGAACGACATTGAAGCATATAAAAAGGCAAATCCTCGTATAGTAGAACTTCATCCTATGACCATTATGCAAAATGCTCTTCACTCATTTAGTGGAGACTGGTCTTCTGTTCCTCCTAAAGCGGCCACTATAGGGCCTTGCCAAATCGTGGGGGCAAGGATGAGAAGTTTTTGGCTTGATGGTTATCTGGGGGGCGGGGTTTCCTGGCAGAGATTCATAGCCAGACTTGTCGCCTATGGCCCGGTAAACACTCTTGTTCCCGGATCTATCCTTCAAACTGTTCCTACTACCTACACGCTTTTAGGAGGAGTTGCTGATAATTGCAAGATAAAGATAAAATAAAGAGCTGAAAACACTTTTTTTCGGCAAGTGGAATTTGACAAAAAGTTTTGCGAGTAATATAGTTTACTAATTGAGAGCTGAATATTTATGACAAATAAGAGAAAAAATATTACCAGACCAGAATCTGTAGATCCCTTCCACTAAAGAAGACCGAGACAATCACCCTCTGAGAGAAAATAAAAGAGCACCTTTTAAATTTAGCTGCGTTAAGGAAGCCCTGCGGATTAAAAAACTATCAGACAAAGAGGAGGAATAAAAATGGAAGAGAAAAGTTTCCCCAGAAATTATCCAATGAAAGGAAAAAAATTTCTGGAGATTTGCAAAGAGTTTCTGGAAAAAATAGAAGAAGGACAGGCTGAGAATTTCAAAAAAGCAGGCCAGCTTATCGGAGATAGAATTATGGAGGGTGGTATCGTCCATGCAATTGGTACTGGTGGCCATACGTGTCTTCCAGCATACGATATGTTTTATAGAGCTGGCGGATTAGTACCAATAAATTACATTATTCCCGTCGGCGCTTTGTATGGAGCTTCTGGAGCCACCCATGGAATGAGAATTGAAAGAACCCCGGGTTATATGAACCAGGTCATCGACTACTATCGTGTGAAAAAGGGTGACGTAACTTTGATATTCAACAACATTGGCGTTAATGCAGCTACAATCGATGCGGCATTAGCTTGTAAAGAAAAAGAAGCCATTGTAATAGGTGTGGGGGGCTCAGTCTGGCAAGAAGAAATACCGAAAGGTCATTGTACTAGACATCCTAGCAATAAAAACCTTAAGGATATGGTAGACTTATTCATCGACGACTACAATCCAGTGGGTGATGCAGTGATGGAGCTTGAAGGATTTGATAGACCCATTGCTCCCATATCCAATGTCACTGATTCATATATAGTACGACGTATAGAAATTGAGGCTATAAAATACATGCTTGATAAAGGATTTACTCCGCCAGTTTGGGTTAGCGCTAATACCCTCGGGGGAGATGAGGCTAACAAAAAGTATCAGGATGAGTATTTTTATAGAATTAAACTTCTCTGATCCTCTGCTAGGTCTTGTCTTTTCCTGTTTCTAAGAGACAATTTGTAGGCTCATAGAATTAAGAACTGGGTGAACAAAATAAACGACAGAAAGGGTCTTAAAAGATAAGGAGGGGGAGGTGATGACATAGATTTACCAAAATAAGACCCTGATTTAATAGAAAAGGAGAGAAAAAGATGTCATCAAAAAATGAAAAAGTGAGAGGATCGTGGATAGGGATAATAGTAGGTTTGCTAATCTTCTCTTTCCCAGTAACAATATGGGCCCAGGAAACCACTCAACTTACCTATTGGCATCATGAGGCCCCTGCTCACCGTGTCGCTGCCCACCAGCAAGTGATAGACCTATTCCAAAAAGAGCATCCCGATATTAAAATCACTCAAGAAGTGGTGATGTGGGGGGATGCTTGGCCCAAGACCCTGGCAGCTATAGAGGCGGGAAATCCACCTGATTTTCAGTACTCCATTCCTGATCTTTTGCTAACGGTTTACCGCGCCAATGCCATTGTTCCTGTTACCGATATGGTGTTGGAGATGGATGAAAAGTACCATTTCTTTCCGGGTCAAATAGGCCCCTATTATCACGAATTTGAGTTCTGGGGCATTCCTATCTGGACAATGGTTTTCCTACTCACCTATCGACCGAGTTACTTGGAGGAGTACGTGGGGACTACTGAACCTCCCAAAACCTGGGAAGAATTTTTAGCCTACGCTGAGAAATTAACCCAGGCGCCAGATCTATACGGTATTGGATTAGGTGGAGCTAAGAACCTCATGATAGATGAACAGGCCTACTGCATTATGACCACCATGGGAGCTAAATTCTTTGATGAGAAGGGGAAGATAATATTTGATAGTCCCAAAACGATAAAAGCCTTAGAGTTCTATAAAGAGATTTTCCAATACACTCCTCCTGGTGCTGATGCCTGGTCCTGGGGAGAAATGGAGCTTAATATCGCAGCAGGAACGGTGGCCATGGCACCTTATTTTCCCTCTGTTCAGAAAAGATTTCACGAGGAGCTGGATACTAGTGACTATGCCGGTGCCCATATGCCCTATCCTCCAGATGGAAAGCCAGGTACCATAACCTATCCCAATGAGATCCATGTGTATAAGCCGACAGTGGCCAGAGGTCATCTACCTGCGGTTGAAAAATACATCAAATTTGTCCTCAGACCAGAGATCAATTACATTTTGACAGCAGTTCAGGAACCGGGAGGTTTTTATCCCGTTACTGAGGCAGCTTCCAAGGCACCAGAGTTCTGGAAGGATCCCATAATCACCCGCTTCAAAAAGACGAACGAGGTTGCCATGAAAGCTCTGGAATATGCAACTCTTTACGGTTTTGAATATGGACGCTGGGTTAATATAGGAATAGGTGATATCACCGGAGCAGATGTGCTGGCTGATGTTGTTCATAGAATTGTTACCGGACAGATGAGTGTTGAGGAGGCGGTAAAATGGGGTGCCAAGCAGATGGAGAAGTACTCTGAACCCGTAGGATAAAGAAAATCTAAAGGAGGGTCGCTTACCTTAAGCTACCCTCCTTTAAAGAGCAAAATAGTGAGAAGAAAAATCATCGGATACCTTTTCCCCCTGCCCCTTCTTATACTAATCCTGGTGATTTTTCTTTATCCTCTCCTATCTACAGTGAGATACTCTCTCTATGATATCCCCTTTGGCGTAAAGGAGGGGCCCTTTGTAGGTCTTCGAAACTACAGGATCATTTTTGGCGAACCTGTATTCTGGCAGGGGTTTAAAAATAGTATTATCTGGGCTCTGGGAAATTTAGCTCTCCAACTAACAATTCCCTTTGGGATAGCTATTGTTTTAAACCATCGGCTTAAGGGTATAAACTTTGTCCGTGCCATAGTTTTAATCCCCTGGATAGTTCCCGCAGTAGTAGTAGCTATATGCGCCAGATGGCTACTTTTACCAACCATGGGTCCTGTTAACTATTATCTTATCAAAAGTGGTATTATTACTCAGAGACTTAATTTTCTGGGTTCACTTGAGCTGGCTATGCCAACTTTAATTGCTTTAAATTCCTGGAAATTTTTCCCCTTCGGAACTCTTTTGATTCTCGCTGCCCTGCAAACAATACCTGTTGAGCTTTATGAGGCAGCCAGGGTTGATGGAGCAAATCCCTGGCAATGCTTCACCCGGATAACCTTCCCCCTGGTTGGTAGAATGGTGTGGTTCATTGGTTTTCTTGTCTTTGTATGGAACTATAACATTTTCGACTTAATCTGGCTCACCACCAAGGGGGGACCGGGAAACACTACCCAGACCCTGCCTGTTCTCATTTACAGGAGGGCTTTTAAAACCTTTCGTCCGGGGGAGGCATCATCTATTGCTGTAATTATAGTGATATTTTTAGCCGCTCTGGGCCTAGTTTACTTTAAACTCCTCGCTCCAAAAAAAGAGGAGAGAGTTATTGTCTAAAAAGAGGTAGAATTTGAACATAAGAAGACCAGTTGAGCTTTCTATGGATTATCTGGTGGTTGCTATCGTGCTGGTGGGAGTTTTATCTCCCTTTGTTTATGTAGCATTCTCATCTTTTAAACCTTTAAAGGAGATAATGACTGTGAGACCCGCCTTCTTTCCCCATCAGCCCACTTTAAAAAATTACCAGACTCTTCTTTTAGCCAGAACCCCCATCAGGAATTTTCCCCTGTTTTTGTACAACAGTTTTAAGGTTTCCCTGGGCACAGCCCTGTTCACTTTAGCTCTGGCCTGTTTGGGAGGGTATGGTCTGGCTAGATACAGGTATCCGGGTAAAGAACTTCTGGCAAGGATGATGCTATTTATCTATGTTTTCCCTACCATTTTGCTCCTTATTCCTGTCTACAAAATGTTTTCCTATTTTAATCTGTTGGATACTCATTTTGCTCTCATAATTGTATATACTGCACTGGCGGCTCCCTTCTGTACCTGGCTTCTTAATTCTTTCTTCCGGGGAATACCTGCTGAACTTGAGGAAGCAGCTATGGTTGATGGAGCTAAAGGGTTGACCATCTTTTTTCGGATCGTCTTTCCTCTGGCAGCTCCTGGTATCCTGACTGCAGGGGCGTACGCATTTATAACTGCCTGGGGGGAGTATATGTTTGCCCTGGTTCTTTTAATGACCAGTGCTCGAAGAACCGCCCCCTTAGGTCTGGCCACATTCACGGCGGAACAGTATATTGAATGGGGTCCTCTTCTGGCAGGCTCCTGGCTTATAATTTTGCCCATTGTGGTTTGTTTTCTTCCTCTGGCAAAACACTTTATCAAAGGGTTTGTGGCTGGAGCAGTAAAAGGCTAAGAGCTAGCTAACTTAAATTTTGTGTAAGGAGGGTGAAAATGGTAAGATTAAGAAAAGTAGGTCTTATGAGTATGATGCTGTCTTCTTTTCTACTATTTATCTCCTTTTGGAGCTGTGAATCTGCTTTCGGTAAAACACTCTTTCAGGGGGTGAAAGTAAATATTCTCAAAGATGTGTACATTCTTCCTGCTGCTGAATTGGTAACTACTAAGACCCACCCCGATGTCATTGAGATAGCCAATGAGTATCTCAAGGTTTCCTTGGTTCCTAATCGTGGACGCCTTATCTTTGACTATTTTTTTGAGCCCACCCACCACACTCAGATCTATAATAACAGCAGACCATCCCCCACCATGACCCCAGCTGGATACATAGTAGAATTTGGAGGATATTACCTTTCGGTTCCCTGGAATCCAAGAGCTCGTCAACCCTATGATTTAGAATATAGGATCGTTGAACAAACCCTGGCAAAAGCTAAAGTTTACCTATGGGGCAAAGATCCCCTCAGGCATATTCTTATGGAAGGCTGGCTAACTGTAAGACAATCCTCCTCTCTGGTAGAGATAAAAATTAAACTAACTAACAAGGGTAAAAGGAAGTGGAAGATTAAATTAAGTGATTACGTGATTATAGCTCCCGGAGAAGGACTTACCCCGGACAGTATTTTTGTGATTCCCACTTCTAAGGTTAAGATTGGTAAGAGTGAGAATGAGTGGATGGGGAAGGAAGGAAGTGTGGTGAATTGGCCGCAGAGCTGGTCTAATTGGGGTAAATTCAAACAACCAGGTTCATTTTCGACAGAGGTAAAAGAGATGTCCGCGCCTTTTATAGGGATGATAAACTACAGTAGTAAGGATGCCTTCATTAAATTATGGGAACCAGCTCATTTCTTTGACGAGCTTAAAATATGGAGCTGGGGTACAAGCTTCGAAGAGGTGAAAAACGGGACTCCTACTGCTAATCTTGAAAATAAAAAACTAACCTTCTCTCTATCCCCCAATGAATCAGTAGAGTTCTTTACTTATTTTTATGCTCTGAGAGACATGGAAAATTTAACTATGGCTAGTATAGACTTTGCAGGATGGATAAGTCCTGATAAGACTTCATATAGGCTCGATAAAGATAGATTTCTGAATGTAAAATCTCAGTTAGGTACGAGCAAGAATCACGAAAACTTAAACTTGGTTATTTACCTATTAAATCAAAAGGAAGAATTGTTAAAAGAAGTACACCGTGAGCAAATTAATGTAATATCGCCAATGGCGCCTTATTCAGTGGCTTTTAGGATCAAGCTACCAGATTTGCCAAATACGGAAGGGAGGTATTTTCTTAAAGCGCAACTATCTGACGCTCAGAGTAATATTCTTTTTACGGCGAAATCAGTGTTTTTTACAGTAAAGTAAATGTATGATCCCCGGGTGAATTTTTATTTGAATGACCCTAAAGCATTGCGGGGAGAATAATTATTCAGGAAAGGGGTCAGATCATGGAAAGAACATGGGAGAAAGATTAGACAAACCTAAAAAAGGAGCTGAAAATGCGTATTTTAGCAGTGGGAGCCCATCCCGATGACCTTGAATTTCTCTGTGCTGGAACTTTAGCCAAGTTTAAAGAAAAGGGAGCCAAAATCTTTATGTCCTATCTCTGTGATGGGAGTATGGGCCATTTCGAGATCCCAGGTCCTGAACTAGCAAGAATTAGAAAAAAGGAGGCTGAGAACTCAGCTAAAATCCTGGGAGCAGAGATTCAGGGAGGAATGTTTCTGGATCTTGACATTTATCCGGATAAAGAATCAAGGAAAAAGGTGGTGGACCTCATTAGAATTGCTCGACCAGACCTCGTCATTACTCATTCTCCCTATGATTATCTATGCGATCACACTACAGCCTCGAAGCTAGTCATTGATGCCAGTTTCATCGCCACTTTACCTCACTATAAGACAGATCATAAGCCCCACAGTTTAATTCCCCCTATCTTCTTTATGGATACCCTCGCCGGGGTAGATTTCATTCCCACAGAATGGGTTGATATAAGCGAGTTTATCAAAATTAAGGAGAAGATGCTTCTTTGTCACCAATCCCAGTGTAAATGGCTTAAGGAACACGACGGAATTGATTATGTAGACTTTATGAGGAAGGTTGCCTCTTTTCGGGGACTGCAATGCGGAGTTCCTTACGCCGAGGGTTTCCGAGCCTATTCAGTTTGGGGTAGGATCAAACCAAAAAGACTGCTTCCCTGAACTTCTCTTGCTCTTTAAACTCATCTAAACCGCCGAGGTAGGCTCTGGGGAAATTACATTTCTGTGAAGTATATCTTTTAACTTTCTCTTGGGTACGTGAAGCAGCCCTTTTTTATCTTTCCAGTATTTAACTGAATTTTCGAAAGGTTCGAGAACTGGACTTTCGTTGGGATAACCTAAGGCAATAACTAAGTCAATTATGTATTTTCTGGGAATATTAAGTCTTTTTCCCAATTCTTCTCTCTCAACGGCACCAAAACAGCAGGAGCCCACCCCCTCTTCAAGAGCCGTTAAGATGATGTTTTCTACCGCCATCCCCACGTCGTGTTCAAATGCCTTCGTCTTCACCTCTTGATTAATCAACACGATGATATAAGCGGTGGGTCTCTGCGGGGCAGGTGGTGAGCCGTCCGAAATATACCCGGCCCACTGTAGAGTACCGAAAACCTCATTCAATAGACTCTCCTCATCAACAATCATGTACTCACAGGGCTGTAAATTGGCCGCTGATGGAGCAAGCCTGGCGGCATTGACACATTTCTCCAAAACTTCATAGGGAACTTTTTTCCTCTGGAAACGCCTAATTGTCCTGCGTTTGATTATCATCTCGTATATGTTCATTTTGTCTCACCTAGGCAATCAGTTTTTTCCACAGCGAATTCCTTGATCATAAAGTAGGCATCAACAAAATCGCGTCTACTAGCCTCTTTGGGTTATGGCCACTAACTTCATAGCAACAATGTCTTGCACCGGATAATAAGTCTACCTTTGGCGTTTTGTCAATAAACCCTCTTAGGACCAGAATTTTGAGACTTTCCTCAATTAGTGAATAGTAATTTTTCTTCTACCAAGTTAGTAAATTAACCTCGTGTGTTGCCCACTTACATTTGAATCCCTTTGTTTGTAATAATAATCTTAAATCAAGATATTCAGGAGCAGAAAATTTCTCGAAATGTTTGATTGAAGGGAAAATCAGAGATGTTTTTGAAGAAGGACGTAATACTATAACACACTTCAACCGTTCATCAACTGTGTGCACCTTACCCTCTTCATCTTCGAATTTCCGTCCCCATATTGTTTGTTCATACCGATATTGACTTATTTGGGGAATTGAATTTTGTGAATGAACCCGCATCTCCTGGATTAATTGTAGACTTAGAGAGATCTGATTGTAGAAAAAATCCAATAACTCATCTTGCTCAATGGTTCTGTTTAACAGGATAATGAGCAAAATATCGCTACTTCCAATCTGTTCCTTATTTTTAGAAATTACATTATCTAAAGTCTTAGTTTCGTCCGGCTCCCAGCCCCCTGCGAAAGGGGCACCCTTGGCATTCCTTATTGACAGCTCGTACGTTTCCATCTTGCACTTAATTACAAAGTGGACCTTTTCTACTGGCAATTTCATAGCTCTGATTACTCTTTTTAGTTCTTTTTTCAATTCCCTTTTGTGTTCTCTGTGAACGTCGAAAGGGGTGATGTCAAGATCATAATTTTTAAACAGAGTTTTTACCTTACTGGAAAAGGTCTGATCGTTTTCTTCTTCAGCAATCTCCCTAAGTAGTCGGACAAAGGGCTCATATAAGTTGCTGATGGTCTTGACCTCAAGTATAAGCTCTTTGCCATTAACGAGAATTTTGAAATCGGGAGATGGTTTTTCTCCTTGAGGTAATTTGGTAATCCCCATTTCCCTAAAGAGACACTTAACATATTGTTCTCCTAAATCTCCTAATTTACCACTGGTATAGGCTTTGCTACCATTAGCCTCTGGCTTTACTGGCTCCCTGCTACATTCCCTGATCAATTTATGCATAGTTTTAATGCCATCATTTATAGATGCCATATTATTTAAAGAAAACTTCATCAATCTTTCCTTGCAGTTCAATGGTTAGACGGATTGCTTTTGCTACCTTCATATAGTGGTTAGTCTCATCCAGAGAAAGTTTTCGACCTCTTCTATCCTTCAGGTATTTCTCCATTACCTGATAGGCTCCGATTTGATATTCCCACACTTCTTTTGACATGCCCTCAAAGTACTGGTCTTTGTTGATAAAGGCCCTTTGAGTTGGCTCATCATATCTTATCTTTTCCATTTTGTTGGAGCCACTTACTGGATAGCCAATTTCGGTCTGGGAAAGAGACAAATGTTTAAGTAAATGAAGATCAACGAGCTCTTTACCAAGATTGCTCAAAGCCCTGAAAACTTGATAATCTTTTGGCAAGGGAATCCTGGGAAAGTCTATTTTGAGGAATTCCTGGTACCGCTTTCGGTAGGTAGGGGAGTAAAGGACAGCGTAAATATAATAAAAAATCTCCTCTGGCAATGGCTCTTTTTCCAGAGATTTCTTTACCGCCTGCAAGAATTTATCGGTAAAATTTGGGCCTTTCCGTTCTTCGGGTAATTCCTGGGAAAGAGCTAGACCTTCACGTGTATACTGGTAAAGGTAGAGAGGAAAGCAGTAGCAATTATCCCTTGAGGAGATAAGAGTCTTGTCTGTTATACGGGAGGTAACCAAAATGTGTCGCCAAATTGGATCTCTCAACCTCTTAGTAAAATTTATTGCTAGATTACTCCCCTCTATCATATGTCTCATCAGTTTAAACCTATCTCTTTCAATAAATGCTGAGTGGTAACAGATGTACCGCGAATCAAAGGGCCTATAATCATAGGGATAGATTAGATCCTCCCACTTTTCACCTCTGAGTTTTTCTCGTGTCCTCGAAACCCGCCAATGCTTGGTGTTTTTTAATTTGAAGTCTATTTTGATCAAATCACTCGTCAGAGACCCTGTGAATATCCTCATCCTTTGCACTATCTCATCGCTTGTAAACCCTACCACAAAATGGTCTCGTGCGGTAGTTACACCGAAAGACGACTGTCTAAATATCTCCGTCATCTTCCAGAGTCTTCCATACTCCTCCTGCAGAGCAAAATCTTTGGGGACAAAGAAGTAGTAAGGAGCGACAGGTTTAAGTTCTTGCCACTTAGTTGTCTCCGTGTCGTTTTCCAAAAGGCATCCGTATTTTTCACTTCTCAGACCCCAAAGGTCCGCGTAGTAAACCTTCTTCTCTTTCTCTGGTCTCTCAAGTTTTACGTAGAGGACAATAGTAACCCCCTGCTGGATGTCAAATACATTCTCGTCTTTGCCGCCTTCGGGGGTCAGCTCACCGAGTCTTGAAGAGCCGTGCAGATCTAAAATATAAATCTCGTCAAAGGTCTCCAAAAGTTTTCTTCTCATCCCCCGATGAATTACCCCTGAAAGGTACGAGTTATTGGTGATAAAACCCAAGATTCCTTTACCAGCTTGTTCTATTTTCCAATGACCAAAGCGGATGAACTTTATGTAATCATCAGAAAGAGGTTGGATATTTCGCTCCTTCCTCACATCTTCTTTGTAAGTGTCCATCAAGTCTTCAATGAAATCAGACTTATTTTCTGAACTCACTGAATAAGGAGGATTGCCAAAAACAACCAGAATGGGAATTTCTTCCTTTATCTTCTGAGCCTCCTGCCCTTCTTTTGTAAGATCAATGAGGAAACTTATCTGTCTGGGTTCTTTCATCTCCAGAGTATTGGTGAGGTAAAACTTGAATCGTTCACCTTCCTTGAACCTATAACCCATCTCTTCCAAAACCATCGAAACCTTGAAATGACCCACCGTATAGGGAGCCATAAGGATTTCAAAAGCATGAAAATGGGGCAAGATATGCTCTTCTATATAAGATTTAACCAGCCCTCCCTTATTCCTCTCTTCTAGCTCCTTCTGGACTTGCTTGATTGCCTGAACGAGGAAGGTCAAAGTTCCCGCCGCTGGATCAAGAAGGGTTACATCCCTGGTAGCAAGTCCTTCGGCTTTTGAAAATTTTTGCTTTAAGAGTTTGTGAATCGACCTCGTGATATAGGAAACCACTGGCAGAGGGGTATAATAAACTCCTAATCTTTGTCTTTCTTTAGGATTATAAGTAGCAAGGAAGGTTTCGTAAAAATGAATTACTGGGTCCTCATCCCATCGAGTCGTCTTGAACTCCTTAAGAATTGAGGAGGTATCGGCCTTCTCAAGCACCTGACTTATGTCATCAACAATCCAGGATAAGGATTCTGGGAAATGTGGTCCAACAAAGGAATAAAAAATTTCCTTGAGTAAGGGTAAACTCTGAGGGATGGATTCCCAGGCAACTTCCTTTTTGAAGCCATTTTCAACCCTCATCCTGGCGGCAAAGAGTCCATAGGTGATAGTTTGGGCATAAAGATCTGCAAACCGCTCCTTGCTCAAAGTTTCTATAAGCTCTTCCTGAAAGGCTTTGTAAAATCTCGTCACCTCTTCATTCTCACCTGAAAGCTCTTCCTGTAAGATATGTTCAAGAAATCGGGTTCTCTTGGCCAGTTCAATGGAAAGGTCAGGGGAGGTCTTTATCTCAGGTGCAGAAAAGGAGAAGAATTTTTCAAGAAGCTGGAAGAATAGATCTAACTTCTCAGGAACGGGAGGGTACTTTAATCTCTGCAAAGTAAATTGCCGACCCACCTCGACCTCATCAATAAGACTGCTTTTCCTGTACAGCCTGAACTCCAAGAAATTGGTTAAAATGAGGTTAGAAAGCGAGCCCAGATATCTCTTGAGCTGCTCGGACTCCTCCACAGCATCTAGCTTCGTATCCGGTGATTTTGCTTCAATATAACCTGTGATCTGGCCATTTTTCCGAACGAGAAAATCGGGAATACCCACTTCTGTCTTTTTAGGTTGGACAAGAACTCCTGCCAAATTTCCTAACAGCCCCGAACCTTCCTCAACAAGGGCCTTCAAGGAAGGATAGAAACTCTCCTCCCTGAAATTACCTCCCACATAAATCCTGTGGATTTCCTTGAAGTAGCTGCCAAGAGCTTTTTGGAATTTATCTCTTTGCCTTTTGTTCATTTTCTAAACAAGCCTTGTAGGAAAACGACTTCGCTAAAACGCAACTACTTTATATAAACTGGCCGTAAAAATCGTTCTATATGAGCATTTCTCTCACAAAAGAATGCCTATCTAAACCATCTGCATAACTGTTTTTCTAATAAAGACAGGTCCAGACAGCATTATCTTATCAGCAAGAAGTTAGTCTGTCAAGCTCAGAATAAGCAGAAAGGCTTTGTTAGGAATAGTTTTGGCGAGAATTGTATTTTTGAAATCGATGGGATAGAAGATAGAGAGAAGTGTTAATCATGCAAAAATCTTTAGCTAGACTGCTTATATTCTCCTAAATCCCTAAGAATAGTTTGAATATTACTCCCCAAAGAAATGCCCATGAAATACTGCTAAAAGTACCCACTAAATAATATTCCACCTCTTCTGTTTTCGAAAATCTAGCAATGGACTTACCAACAAAAATAAAGGCGATCGCCTCGTACTGTTGCAGAAATATTAGCGTAAGAACCAAGAATCTCTCAAAATATCCTATGTATGTCCCGGCACCCCTAAGGCCAGGTTTATCCTTTTCACTTTTTGGTAGAGATAGTCTACCGCAGATCTTCTGGACGAAAATGCTACCGGGAAAAATTACTATAACGTAGGCTACCGCAATCAAAATAGTCTTCAATGCATCCATTTTCCTATTTTGTCAACCGTATTTGGTTGTCTATAGGTTTTTCAACCATATTTCGTTGACTAGTCGAGAGTCAACTTTTTGGCTGATGACTTCAAAGCCGAATCTCAAGGTGTTCCTTAATTTTTTTTGGGCCTCCAGAACTTCCTGATAATGGGCTTCAGCAAGGCTCTTTGCCACTGCCTGTTTCGTTATCCCCTCAATCTCTGAAACTCTTTTAATATTACCGTACTCCTGATAAAGCCAAAACCTCCGAAAGTAGTATTCCTTCCAATCCTTCTGGATTGTCTCAATGAGCATATTCATGGTATTAATAGCAGTGTCAAGCCACTCTGAACCTGTCTTCCAGACGATACACTTTTTTCTTTTGCTCGCTTCCTCTAGGGCACCCCTTGAAAAGCGAAAACAATCGCCATCCATCCTTGCTGTTGTCTGGTGGATTTGCGTGGAAAGACCACCACAGCCTATGCCAAACCGTAACTTCTGGGGATAGAGTTTTTTAGAAAAAAACATAGCAATATCTAGAGAAACCGCCAAGGAACTCGTAAGTCCTTGGACTTCATCTCCCCGAGTGAAAGAAAATGGTACTGCAATATCTTCACCAAAGTTCTTATTGACCTCCTCAACTGCCTTTAGAAACTGTTGCTGAAAATTTTCCCTATCTCCAATCTCTCTTGAAGCCACCACATCGCCACTTATAGCCACGAATATCTCACTCTTATCCTTCAATTGAAACACCCTCCATGCCGTTCCCTTCCTGCTCGACCGTTATAATAAACCTCATAGAGTATGTGGTCCTCTCATTTTGAAACTTTAATTACATAAGAACCAATGGGGGATGGTCTTACACAACTAAAAAGAAGTCGTTTGAAGACGGCTAATTTCCTAAAAGATCCCAGGATCCTTCCACCTCATATTCTTCTTTGATCAAACGTTCCATCTCCAGGGCCACCTTCTTCTGAGCTGCCTCAATATCATCGGGATCTTGAGCAAGGGAACGCTCATAAGCCTGTCTGATAGAGGTTCCAATGTTGATCTTGGTTATTCCATTTTGAATAGCCTTCATCAGGTATGATTTTTGAATTCCTGATCCCCCATGAAGAACTAAGGGAACTCTGGTTACTTCCACCAATCTTTTAAGATGTTCTATATTAAGGCGGGCGAAAAGTTTTTCTTTATCCTTAGCTGCTCCACTTATAGCTCCATGGACATTCCCTATGGCTACTGAAAGCCAGTCTACCTTGGTTTCTTTTACGAAACGCTCGGCTTCCTCGATCCTGGTAAATCCTTTTCCAGTGTGGAAAAGCTCCTCATAGGGAGGAAAAGGGCCTTCCTCATGACCCAGAACTGCTCCCAGTTCAGCCTCAACTGGTACATCTTTTTGGTGAGAAAGCTCCACTGCTTTTCGGCTGGCAACAATGTTTTGCTCCAGAGGCAGTCTGGAGCCATCAATCATCACCGAATCATATCTTAGTTCCAGGGCAGCTCGTATTAAAGACTGCCAATCTACCCGCAGGCCATCCTCATCGATTACCGGGATATGATCCAGATGAAAACGGCTGAATCTTCTATCGGCCAGGGCATAATACTCCTCGGCAACTCTTTGGAAACTCTGGGCTCCGAATTTCTCTACATCTGGACGGGCAACTTCTACCAGCCCAAAGGTACGGGTGGCCTTCAAGGTATCCACTATGGGTCTGACCATAGGAACATAGGCAACATTGAAGGCAGGAATAAGAATTCTCTTTTGG
>Ga0209121_10003538_pt1 | contig 15111 bp, 12 predicted proteins | sample Cruoilmetagenom3_FD_187292 | JGI IMG/M metagenome (GOLD analysis project Ga0209121, IMG submission 187292) | Oil polluted marine microbial communities from Coal Oil Point, Santa Barbara, California, USA - Sample 3 (SPAdes) (version 2) | ecosystem: Environmental > Aquatic > Marine > Oil seeps ...
ACTACTTCTAAAGCATCCATATTAGTAAAGAGATTGGGAGCGAATCCCCCTTCATCTCCCACTGAATGAATGGCTTTATTGTGAATTAAAACTTGCTCAACGTTTTTGTAAATTTCCACCGCGGCTCGGAGTTGTTCACTGAATTCCTTAATGCCTGAAGGGATAATGTGAAATTCTTGAAACTCTAAATTGCCGGCGCCGTGTTTGCCGCCGTTAATGAGATTTAAAACGGGTGCCGGAATATGATATTTTTGGGGTAAGGGTAATTTGAATTGCAGTGCTAATTCCCGGACATATTCAAAGAGATGGCGCTGTTGGTTTTGGGCGGCTGTTTTGAGAGTGGCAATGGAGCAGGAAAGAATACTGTTTGCCCCTAAGCGTTTTTTGTCAGCCGTGCCATCTAAGTCGATCATGGTCTGATCGATTTTTTCCTGATCAGCAGAGTCGAGGCCGATAATTTTGGGTCCAATAACCTTTTCTACATTAAAAACAGCTTTGAGTACGCCTTTGCCTAAATAACGCTGTTCGTCGTTATCTCTTAATTCTGATGCCTCACTTTCTCCCGTAGAGGATCCTGAAGGAGTAGAGGCGGTAGCCCAAATATCGTTGTCTAAAACTATCGTTGTTTCTACGGTGGGGTTGCCGCGGGAATCCAAAATTTCCCGTGAATGAACTTCTTTGATTTTAGCCATTTTTTACAACTTTCTTTTCTGCTTTAACGATGAGTCCTCGCGCTTTGTCAATAGCGTCGGGACTGACGGAAATACTGGTAATTCCCCACTTAACTAATTTTTTAACTAATTTTGGTTTGGTTGATGGCGCTTGGCCGCATATGGAAGAAGTAATGCCCATTTTTTGGCAGGTTTTAATAGTTTTTTCCAAAGCCCAAAGAACAGCCGGGTTTTCTTCATTATAGACATTGGCTAATTTAGGATTATCGCGGTCAGTCCCCAAGATAAGCATCGTCAGATCGTTGGTACCCACGGAAACACCGTCAATACCGATTTTAATAAAGTCTTCAAGAAGAATAACGTTAGAAGGAATTTCTACCATTAACCAGAGCTTGAAGCTGGGACTGCGCATTAGGCCATAGCTGGCCAAGGACTTTTTGGTCTCTCGCAATTCTTTTGTCGTGCGCACAAAAGGAAGCATCAGCCAGAGGTTTTTAAATCCGGCTTTGTTGCGGACCTGCTTGATGGCTTCAGCCTCAAGTTCTAAAATATCGTCGTCAATCAAATAACGACTGGCGCCGCGAAAGCCCAAAAGAGGGTTTTCTTCTTCGGTTTCAAATTTTTCTCCTCCCTTAAGATGGCGGTATTCATTGGTTTTAAAATCATTAGTGCGGTAAACGACTGGCCGAGGGTAAAAAGCTTGGCAAAATTGTTTTATGCCTTCGGCTAATTGGTTGATTAATTTCTTTTGTTGTTTTTTTTGAATTAAGACGCGGGGATGAACGCCAATTTGAGCAAACATGAATTCAGCACGCAATAGACCCACGCCGTCAACGTTTTGTTTGGCTACTTCCTGGGCTAAATCCGGTTCTCCCAAGTTTACGTACAGCTTAGTGGCGGTTTCAATATTAGTGGTTCTTGAAACTAATATTTTGTTTTTAGAAATAGCAGATAAACTATTTTTGAAAACTTGTTGATCTTTTTTAGAAGCAGAGAAAACTTTTCCGCTGGTGCCATTGACCATAAGCATTTGCTTGTTTTTAATTTTTTTAGTTGCTGTTTTGGTGCCGACAATACAAGGAATGCCTAATTCTCGGGAAACGATGGCAGCATGAGAAGTTTGTCCTCCCTGATCAGTAACTATTGCCACGGCTAATTTCATAGCGGGGACAAAGTCAGGAGAGGTCATTTTGGTTACTAAGACATCGCCTTTTTTAATTTTCTTAATTTCTTTGGCGGATTTTATTTTTTTAGTCGGACCAACGCCGATGCCGGGACTAGCGGGAATACCGATAAGAAGAGGTTTGATGTTTGAGGTTTGTATTTTTTGAGGTTTGTATTTTTTGAGGTTTGGAGTTTTTGTTAGCGTCGTAATGGGGCGCGTTTGGACAATGTAGAGCTTGTTTTTCTCTTTGGCCCACTCAATGTCTTGGGGAAAGAAATAATGCTGATGGATTTTTTTACATAATTTAGCTAATTTTCTGATTTCCTGATCGGTTAATTTTGGTTTTTTAACTAAATATTGAGGGACAAGGGTTTTTTTAGTTTTTCTTCCTTTTTTAATAAGGTGAATTTTTTGAGGATTAATTTTGCGGCTGATAATTTTTCCTGTCTTAAAATCAACTACATAATGATCAGGGATAATCTCTCCTTGGACAATGAGATCACCCAAGCCCCAAGCGGCTTCAATTAAAATGATGTTTTTTTTCTGGCTAGTAGGGTCGGCGGTGAAAGTTACCCCAGAAACTTTAGATTGAACCATTTTTTGCACAGGGACGGCAATACCAACCTTCATGTGACTAAAATGGTGTTCTTCGCGGTAGAAAATTCCCCTTCCCTCAAAAAGAGAAGCCCAGCAGGCGCGGACCTTATTAACAACATTAGTCTCGCCCTTGATATTTAAAAATGTACGTTGTTGGCCGGCAAAAGAAGCTTCGGGTAAATCCTCAGCTGTAGCCGAGGAGCGAATGGCCACCAAAGGTTTCTTTATTTTTTTCCCTAATTTGAGGTATGCTTTCATAATTTGTAGAGCCAAATCGCCGGGAATTGGCGATTGGAGGATTAATTTTTGAATTTTTCCGGCCGCTTCTTGATAACTTTCTGGCCTTTTAGGATTGATAGTAGTTAATATTTGCTTGATTTTCGGCTTGAGATTATTTTCTTTAAGGAAGTAAAAATAAGCTTGGGCAGTAACAACAAAGCCGGGGGGAACGGGGATGCCAATCTTAGTCATCTCTCCCAAATTAGCTCCTTTGCCGCCAACTTGGCTGATATCATCTTTGTCAATTTTATCGAACCAAAGAATATATGGTGATTTATTTTGGGCAAGCACGAGTATTAAATCCTAAATTCTAATTTCTAAATCCTAAACAAATTCAAAATTTTAAATTCAAATGTTCTAAACAATTTTGTTTTGGATTTTGATCATTTGGATTTTGATATTGTTTAGAGTTTAGTATTTAGTGCTTAGAAATTATCTTAGCCTTTCCGTTCTTCTTCCATAATCGTCTTCAATCCGAAATGTTTGGCCAATCTCCGGTGAGGAAACCTCGACGATGCAAGAGTCTTCTATCGCCTCTATCCGGTGTTTTTGCCCTGATAAAACAGTATAGCCAACTTTAAGTTTCATTGGAAGATGCAGAATTTTTCCTTGGCTATTTTCTAACCAAATTTTTGCCTTTCCTGAAACCAAACAAAGAGTTTCCTCTTTTTTATCGTGATATTGAAGACTGAGGCGATGCCCTTTTTTAACATATAATATCTTGCCTACCCTCTCCAAATTGGAGGGAGTAAAGATGATTTCGTAACCCCAAGGCTTGGGAATTTTTTTGGAAACTCCTTTCATATCTTTTCTTTTATCCCAAACTTTTCAAATTTCCGATTAATAATTTCTCGAATTTTATCGAGTTCTTTTTTTGTCTTTCCCTCAGCTCGGCCGGAAAGAAGAGGTTCAGTGTTTGAATGTCTGATTAGACCCCAGGAATTCTCGAACGAAAAGCGAGTGCCATCAACATTTAAGATTTTGGCTTTAGGATGTGTTTTTTCTATGTCTTGGCCGATTTTCTTAGCTAATTGATGTTTATCCATATTTTGGGGAACAGGAATACGGAACTCAGGAATTTGGCAGTAATGGGGAATATCGGCGATTAGCTGGCTTAAGCTTTTTCCTGAGGCAATAATTTCTAATAGTCGCAAGGCGGAGTAAATAGCGTCGTCAAAGCCAAAGTAGCGATCACGGAAGAAAAAATGGCCGCTAATTTCGCCACCGAAAATAGCGTCTATTTCTTCCATTTTTTGTGTGATAAAGGGATAGCCGGTATGCCACAGGATGGGCTGGCCGCCATACTTTTTGATGGTTTCTAAAACTGCTAAGGTAGCGGAAACATTAAGAACGATTTTGGCCCCCGGATGTTTTTGGCAAATATCTTTGGCGAAAATAACGGCGGCAACATCATTTTCAATAAAGTCTCCATTAGTATTATAAACACCAATGCGATCGCCATCACCATCAAATGCTAAGCCCAAATCGTATTGGTTGTTTTGGAGTTGATTTTTTAATTCTTGATAAAATTCTGGCTTTTGGGGGTAGGGTTGATGATTGGGAAAAGAGCCATCAGATTCAGCAAATAAGGAGGTAACTTGACAGCCGGCATTTTTGAAAATTTTTGCAGCGAAAAGGCCAGTAGTGCCGTTGCCGGTGTCGATGATAATTTTCAGTGGTTTTTGGAGATGAACTTTTTCTTTAAGTAATTGGATATAAGGAGTGACAATATCTTTTTTATCTTTTTTTCCTGCTTCTTTTAGAAAGTCTTTTTTAAGAGTGATTTTTTTAATTCCTTGTAATTGATTAGCAAAGATAACTTTTTTTCGAATTGATGATTTAATGCCATTGTATTGAGGTGGATTATGGCTGGCAGTGATCATTAGGGTGGCATTGGCATCAAAATGATGCCAAGAAAAGTAGATCATAGGAACAATAACAGTACCCAAGTCGATTACCCGGCAGCCTGTTTTTAACAGCCCCTCACTAACTTCTCGACTAATTACCGGGCCGCTTAACCGGTTATCGCGGCCCAAAAAAACAGTATTGACCTTGTTCCTTTGGAAAAAAGTGCCAAAGGCTTGGCCTAACAAGAAAGCGTCTTTTTTATCCCATTGATCAGGGTAAATACCCCGGATATCGTAAGTGGAGAAAATTTTGGGATCCATACTATATATTCATTTTAGAGTTTTGCTATTAAAAGTTCAAGGCCGAACTCGAGAGGGTAAGGCAATTGACCTGTTTTTTGACGAAAATCCAAAATTGCCAATTGAGACAGGAGATTAATTAATTGTTTTTGAGTAAAATTTTTACTTTGCTGAATTAGTTTTTGTTTTTGCCATGGCGCCTTGACGCTTAGAGACGCTAACTTTTTTTCTTTCACTAAAATTAGATCTTCTAATCGTTTGGTTAAAAAATAAAAGACCAAGCCCGTTGCTTTTTGGGCAAAGAGTTGATTGAGGAATTGGAAATTTTGTTTTCTATTTTTTTTAATTCCTAAACTGTCCAAAAAGTGAAAGATAATAGGGCTAGGTTTAAAAAGATGGTTGGCGGCATCAGGGAATTGACGAAGCCAGGTACTTCTAACAGTTTTCTTTTCAAAAATGATAATGTTATTGTCTTTTTTGTGTTGGTTTATACAGCTTATGATTTGTTTTTTAAGTGGAGAAGGGAGACTGTTTAAAGATTCAATAATTACTAATTTTTGTTGATTAAAGAGACTCCCCTCGAAAGCGGTGATTAGTCCCTCTGGGGTCAAGTTTTGTGGGCTGAATTTGATAATTTCTTGATTTTTTATTTTAGCGTTTTGAATAGAGGAAAAAAGGAAGTTGCGGCTGGCGATGATATTTTCTCCGTGGATGATGGTGAGCATAAGAATAAGCTAAAAGCTAAAATCTAAAAACTAAAAGTAACAACTTAAAGCGAAAAGTTTTTTTCTTTGTTTTTACTTTTTAGTTGTTGTTTTTCCATTTTAGTTCTTATTTTTTACTTTCTTTTATATTCTCTGTACATTTTATTAACTATCCTTTGGTCAAGTCTAAAGGTGCCGGTGCGATGGGGTAAAAGAGCGCCGGAAAATGTTTTGGGAATATGAAGCAACTCATGGATTAAAACTTTAGTTTTTTGTTGGCTGTTTAATTGGTCAAATTTTTCTGATAAAACCTCGATAATATAGTATGGTGAGATATTAAGAGCATCCTGCCAAAGTCGCGGTAAAGACCAGATGCGAGCAATTGCCTTAGAGCGAGAATTCGAACTGCGATAACAAAAAATATTTCCTTTTTTAATATGGGATAATTTTAGCTTTTTGATGATTTTAACAACAGCCTGTTTAACATCGTCAGCTTTTTGGAAATCCATATTAATACTGATGCGACGATTATCTCTTATTTATTTAACCCCGAAGACTTCGTCTCCCTCTTTGACTTCTTGGTCAATTTTCAATCCTACTTCATTCCCTTTTTTGGCTTCTTTAATTTGTTGATGCTCTATTTGCATTGAAGTAACTTCTTGAGTGAATTTCTCTTCGCCGTTTTTGTCAGTAATTTTAATAGTTTTCCCCACCTTGAGGGGACTGCCAGTGACCTTCAAGACAGCAACACCGATTTTATCGTAATAATGAGTTATTTCACCGATTTTGGTATCGGCCATGTTATTCTCACCCCCTTGCAAATGTGCTTGAACTCTCATTTATCATAGCATTATTGCAGTTTATGGTCAAATTAGCTATAATTAGTCTGTTTGCGCCCGTAGCTCAGTTGGCAGAGCAGTTGCCTTTTAAGCAATTGGTCGGGAGTTCGAGTCTCCCCGGGCGCACCAAGGCTCCATCGTCTAACGGTTTAGGACGCCACCCTTTCAAGGTGGCAATATGGGTTCAATTCCCGTTGGAGCTACTACACTTCGTTCTTCTTTGCTAAAGCTACGAAGAACTTCGAGTAGCAAACTACACTTCGTTCTCTGCAGTAGTTATAAAGAAATTTATTGCTCGAAGCCCGAAGGGCGAAGTGCAATTAATAGTCATCGCAGGTAAAAGAGTTTAGCGCGTCGTACTCTTTTTTTTGCCTTTCCCAAAATATCAATTTTGCTAATTTTGGGAGAATAAAGGGGAAAAATTCGCTCAATTGCTATCTTATTAACGCCAATGCGTCTGACAGTAAAAGTTTTACTTATCCCCCGCCCTTTTTTGGCAATGACTGTTCCCTCGAAAAATGCTTTTTCTAACTGGACACGAATCCGATCGCCGACACGGAATTGATTTCTCCAGCTTTGTTTGTCTACTTTAACCATGTCAGCAATTATATCACAATCACAGTTTTGGTTTTAGCAAATCTTTAATCTTTTTTGCTAAATTAGTAGTATAATTTATTCCAGAACTAAGTTTCAGTGTTTTATTCTCGTCGTGGTATTGGAGGATTAGTGCTCCTTTTTTATCACCAGGATTTTTTTGTAAGAGATCATTGAGAATAATTAAAACTTGAGAACTAGTGTTTTTGGGAATGATAATGGTAAAGTCACATTTTTCTTCAGAAGAGTCGGAGAATTGTTTTTGAGCTTCTTTAAGAGTAAAGATTTGGTCGGCAATTAGCGATTTTTCTTCTTCGCGCTCGTCAATTTTACCAATAATAACAATGGGATTGCCTTTTATTAATTTGGCTTGATTTTGGCTAAAAATTTTGGGAAAGATAATAGTATTAATTTGTCCCCCCTCATCCATTAGTGTCAGGAAGGCCATTTCCCGGCTTCTGGAACGAGTGAGGACGACACGGATACTATCAATAATACCCAATATCTTGACTTTATTACCAGCGGTGAGATCCAAAAGATCGATAATTTTTTGGTTGAATTTTTGCGCCATTTCTCGATCCCAAAGAGGTTCACTACCCAAGGAAACGCCTAAAAGATTTTCCTCAAATTTTTTGATTTCTTGGTTGGAAAATTCTTCAATTTGAGGTAGCTTATCTTTTATTATTTTTTTGGTTTGTTGTTTGGCGAAAAGACTGGCTTGTCCTAAGGCTTTGTTTTTTTGTTCTTTTTCTCCATGTTGGCGGATTTGACCTAAGCCAGCCAATATTGCTGAACGTTTGCCGAAACAGTCCATGGCACCGACCTTAGTTAGACTTTCAATTACTTTTTTATTTACCTTTTGAGTATCGACGCGAAGACAAAAGTCTGTTAAGGACTGGAAGGGACCGTTATTTTTTCGTTCTTTAATAATGGTTTTTATTGCTACACTGCCAACATTTTTGATAGCCGATAGGCCGAAGCGAATAGTTTTGTTCTCTAATGATTGCCGATCTTTTTCAATAATGAAGTCACTTTGGGAAATGTTAATGTCGGGAGGAAGAATATTAATTCCCATGCGTCGGCAATCATCAATAGCTAAAATCATTCTTTTTTCCGATTTATTACTTTCAATGCTCAGGAGAGCGGCAGTGAATTCTACCGGATAGTGGATTTTCATCCAAGCGGTTTGATAGGCGATCATCGCGTAAGAAGCGGAATGGGCTTTATTAAAACCGTAACTGGCGAACTTTTCAATCATCGAGAAAATCTGCTCGGCGATTTTCTTAGAGTAGCCATTTTTAACACAACCGGCGATAAAATCTTTTTTTTCACCTTTCATTATCGATAGTTTTTTCTTACCTATAGCCCGTCTTAAAATGTCGGCTCGGCCAAGGGAGAATCCAGCGATAGCGTGAGCGATTTGCATTACCTGTTCTTGATAAACGATAATGCCGTAGGTTTCTTCTAAAATTGGTTGGAGGTTAGGGTGAAGATAGTCAATTAAACGAGGATTTTGCTTGCGGTTAACAAAATCATCAATAAATTGCATCGGTCCGGGTCGGAACAAAGCGATCATAGCGGAGAGGTCGGAAAAACGATTAGGTTTTAATTTTTTCGCCAAGCGGCGCATTCCTTCACTTTCTAATTGGAAAACTCCTGTTGTCTCGCCCTGTGAAATCATTTTGTATATTTTGGAATCGTCTAAAGAAATTTCCGAAAAATCAATTTTCTTTTTCTCGGTTTGCTTAACAAAATTAATTGCTTTTTCTAAAATGGTTAAGTTACGTAGTCCTAAAAGGTCCATTTTTAATAGACCGACGGCATTATCAGAAACATTGAGATCTAGAGAGTACATGTCATATTGAGTGGTGATTCGTTCCCCCTTTGCTTCTCGCTGTAAGGGAGTGTAGTGAACCAGTGGCTTATCGGCCATAACCACGCCAGCAGCATGGGTAGAGGCATGGCGGGCGACGCCGACAATTCTTTTGGCTAAATCAAGAATTTGTTTGGTTTCCTTTTCTGTTTGATAGGCAATTTTGAGCTCAGGGTTGACTTTTAGAGATTCGTCAATGCTGATTTTTTTACCTGCTTCAGCGGGAATCATTTTAGCCAAGCGGTCACCGGTAGAGTAAGGGAAATCTAAGACACGGGCGATATCGCGGATAGCCATTCTTGATTCGATTGTTCCAAAGGTAATAATGTTGGCTACGTGGTCTTCGCCGTATTTTTGGCGTATATAATCAATGACTTCATCGCGGCGGTTATCAGAAAAGTCAATGTCAAAGTCGGGCGTAGATTGGCGTTCGGGGTTTAAGAATCTCTCGAAAGGAAGTTTGTGAAATAGGGGGTCGATGGAAGTAATACGAAGGATATAGGCAACAATAGAACCGGCGCCGCTTCCCCGCCCTGGACCGACGCGGATGCCCTGCTTCTTGGCCCAATTAACGTAGTCTTGGACAATGAGGAAATATTCGGCATAGCCCATTTTAGCGATAAGGCTTAATTCATAATTTATTCTTTCTTTAATTTCCTTAGTTAATTTAGGATAGCGAAATTTTCTCCGCTCAGAGACTATTTTGTGAAGGTAACCAGTGGCATTTTCACCTTTGGGAAGAGGATATGAAGGATAGACTTTCTTTCCTAAAGGAATTTTTAGGTTGCATTTCTCGGCGATTACTAAAGTATTTTTTAGGGCGTCGGGATATTCTGAAAAAGCCCGGTGCATTTCCTGAGGGCTTTTTAAATAAAAATCAGGAGAGCCGAGCATACTGAGGCGGTTAGGATCAGTTAGCTTTTTTTGCATGCCAATAGCCATTAATGCATCTTGAGCTTGAGCATCTTCGGGATTAACATAATGAGAATCGTTAGTAGCTATAAGAGGAATTCCTAAACTCCGGGAAATTTTAATTAATTCTCGATTGGCTTTAGCTTGATTGGGGATTTTGGGGTGTGACTGGATTTCCAAGTAAAAGTCTTCACCAAATATTTCTAAAAATTCTTTGGCTTTTTTAATTGCTTCTTTGGGCTGGTTGTTTAAGACTAAACGAGGAATAGCACCTTGAAGACAGGCGGTAGAGGCGATTAAGCCTTCGTGGTGCTTTTTTAGGAGTTCCATATCAATACGCGGTTTATAATAGAAGCCCTCTAAATGAGCAATAGTTACTAACTTCATTAGGTTGTAGTACCCTTTTAGATTTTTGGCTAAAAGGAGGAGATGATAAGGGGATGTTTTTGGTCCACCGGTTTTTTCAAATCGGGAGCGGCGGGCTAAATAAGTTTCACAACCTATAATTGGTTTAATACCTTTTTTTTGGCAAGTATTATAAAATTTAATTGCCCCATACATCGCGCCATGGTCAGTGAGAGCTAAGGATTTCATTCCCAACTCTTTGGTTTTAGCCACTAATTTATCGATTTTTGCTAAACCGTCTAAGAGGGAATACTCACTGTGGACGTGGAGATGGACAAATTCAGGTACTTTGCTTTTAGGACGAGCCATGTGAACTAGTTAATTGTTTAGTCTTTCTTCTAATAGCTTTTTTGTTTCTGGGATATTAGCTTTTCCCCTACTCTCTTTTTGCACCTGGCCAATTAAGAAAGTGAGGGCATTGGTTTTTCCTTTTTGATAATCCCCTACCGCCTGAGGATTGTTTTGTAAAACACCAGTAATAATTTCTTTTAATTCTTTCCCGCCAATTAAGGCTTGACTTTTTTGTGCTTTTATCTTATTGATTAATTGTTGTGGTGAAAGTTTATTGATGGAGAATTTTTTATTAATAATAATATTAGCAATATTATTAGCTTTTATTTTTTGTTTTTGGCCTACTTTAGCGGCTTTTTCAAAGTAAGATAATGTTTTATGGCTTTTAGCAATGATCTTTGCCTGATATGAAGAGAGGTGATATTGACTCGTTAAGCGATTAACTGCCTGTTCAGGTAATTCGGGAATAGATTTTCTGAGCTTTTCAATATCAAAAAGTTTATCTATCATAAAGGGAGGGATATCGGGCTCAGGAAAATAGCGGTATTCATAGGCTTCTTCTTTACTGCGCTGGATAAATGTTCTTTTGTTTTTTGAGTCATAGCCGCGAGTTTCTTGTGATATTTGTTTTCCTTGATTAAGCAACTTTTGTTGACGGTTAATTTCGTAGTTAATGGCGTCTTTCAGAAATTTGAAAGAATTGATATTTTTAATTTCTACTTTATATGGTGGTAAGGGGTCGTTGGGGTGTTTTTTTAAGGAAATATTAGCTTCTAATCTCATTTGTCCTTTTTCCATATCGGCATGACTTATTTTAATATGTCTCACTAATTGGTGAATAGCTTGGGCATACTCTTTGGCTTCTTGGGCGCTGGTCAAATCAGGTTCGGAAACGACTTCAATTAGTGGTACGCCTGATTTATTGAAATCTAAGAGAGTAACTTTTTTCCCGTTAATTTTTTTATGGATTGATTTGGCGGTATCTTCCTCAAGATGGATTTCGCGAATCTTTACTACCTTATTAGATTGTAGTGTTATATGGCCGTCCTTGCCTAAAGGTTTAAAGAATTGGCTGATTTGGTATCCCTTAGGTAGGTCGGGATAAAAGTAATTCTTGCGATCAAACCAGGTAATTTTGTTAATCTGACAATCGAGAGTTAAAGATAAAAGAATGGTTCTTTTAATTGCTTCTTTATTAGGGACAGGTAAAGAGCCGGGTAGTCCCAAACAAACAGGGCAAGTTTGGCTGTTGGGTTCTTTGCCAAAATGTTTAGCTGAACAAGGGCAAAACATTTTTGAACGCGTCTCTAACTCAATATGAATTTCTAAGCCGATGACAGGGTAAAATTTATTGGTCATATTTATTTTTGATTATGGTTTAATTGGGCAAAAAGTTTTTGCTGGTTTTTTCGTACAAAATATAAGAAACAAAGAAGGCTTATGCCTATGGAGAGTAAAATTAAGCGAATTCCCAAAAGGTCGACTAAGGAAACAGCGATTAATGAAGGAACAAGGGCGGCGAGGGCAATCAATGTGCCTAAAATACCATAAACGCGGCCGCGGATATCTAAAGGAGTGTTTTCTTGAATTAAGGTTTGGATAGGAATGATAGCAAAAATAAGAGAAAAACCAACCAGAAATAGCAGTGGGGCAACGAAAGGAACAGGCTGAGGGATGAATGTAGCGGCCGTAACAAAGATTAATAATATACTGTGAGCGGTTATTCCTCCGAAAATTAACTCCTTTTTTCTTACTTTTTTGGTTTTGATTTTTCGGCTTACCGCCCATGCTCCAGATAGACCTCCTAAGATAGTAGGGGTAATGACGAAAAAAGAAGCGTCAGCAAAAGGAATATTAAGAATTTGTGAAAAAGCAGGAATGGTAGCAGCAGCAATGCCAATGATTACCTCTGCCCCTGCCAAAAGAAGGATAGGGAAAAGAATGATTTTCTTTTGACAAACAAAGTCGTAGCCCTGCTTAACATCTTCCCAAAATTCAAGAAAGTTGAAGCGAAGGATAATGGAAGGGTATTTTTTATTTCGATTGACTGTTTTTTCGGGCATTAAAGCAGAACAAAGAGCGGCTAACAACAAAAGAACTGATGCAGCGGGAAAGATAAGGTTGATATTATGGAGGAATTTTAATAATAATCCGGCGGTAAGCGATCCTAGAACCAAGGAGCCTTGAGAAGCAAAAAACCAGATAGCATTGGCGCTTCCTAAATCCTCTTTCTTGACGATATTAGGGATAATTGTTCCTACGGTAGGGTTAAAAAATTCATCCAAGCTGGAGTAGAGAAGAATAATAGGATAGACTAAAAATGGGCGGTAGTTAATAAGCAGAAAAAGCAGCGCCACGAAGGCTTGAGTCAGATTGGAAAAGACGAGAATTTTTTTTCTATTAGACTTGTCGATGATGGTGCCGCTGAAAATTCCTAAAACGCAAGTAGGGAGATAATAAAGGAATAACAAAATGCCCACCATGATAGTTGATTGGCTTTTTTCAAAAATAAAATTAATCAAGATGAAAAGGAGGGTATTGGCAGTGATATTAGAGAAAAGTTGGCTGACTAAGAGTGTTCGCAGGTTTTTATTTGCGGTTATTTTTGCCATTGTTCGAATCGATAGGCTAATTTTAAGATTAGCTCTTCACTTTTTTGAGGACCAAAAATTTGCAGTCCGATAGGCAAGCCTTCTTTATTATAGCCGCAATTAATGTTAATGCCCGGCAGGCCGGCTAAAGAACTTGGCTCTACTAAAACGTCTTGTGTTTCGCCAAACATAGGATTCTTTTCCCACTCCCCTATTTCAAGGGCAACAGTAGGAGAGGTAGGGCTAATAATTAAATCAACTTTTTTGAAAATTTCTTCGAAATCTCTGATGATTTTAGTGCGCGCTTTTTGGGCTTTAATATAGTATTGGTCAAAGTATCCTGCTGATAAAACAAAAGTGCCTAACATAATTCTTCTTTTTGCTTCAAGGCCAAAGAAAGAGCGGTTACGGCCGTAGCGAATACCGTCATAGCGAGCTAAGTTTGAGGAAACTTCGGCGCGCTGAAGAATGGTATAAACAGCAATACTCACTTTGGGATCAAGGAGCGATACTTCTTGAATTTTAGCGCCTCCTTTTTCTAAAATCTTGGCCGCCTGGATGATTTTCTGAACGATTTCTTTTTTGGCTAATTTTAAATATTCCCGACATAGACCAACCTTGAGATTCTTAGGAAGTGGGTTTTTGATGCTTACGGGATGCGATTTTTCTTTGATGGTGGTTGCGTCTTTGGAGTCTGGACCTGCCAAGATGTTATAGAGTAAAGCAGTGTCCTTAATAGTCTGGGTTATTGGTCCTGGGCAATCGAGCGAAGAAGCCATAGCAATTAATCCATAACGGCTGACACGGCCATAAGTAGGCTTAAAACCGACAACGCCGCACCAAGCAGCGGGCTGGCGAATTGATCCAGCTGTTTCTGAACCGATGGCTGCGGGTGTCATACCAGCGGCAACAGCTGCAGTAGAACCTCCCGATGAACCACCAGGGACACGGTGGAGATCATAAGGATTGTGGGTAGGACCGAAACTGGAAGTTTCGGTAGAAGAACCATGGGCCCAGGCGTCCATATTGGTTTTGCCTAAAATTATGGCGCCTGCCTTTTTAAGACATTGAACCACGGTAGCATCGTAGGGTGGAATGTAATTTTCTAAAATCCTTGAAGCGGCTGTGGTGGGTAAGCTTTTAGTGCAGAAGTTATCCTTTACGGCAATAGGTAAACCCAAAAGAGGTTTTTTTCGGAATAAATCAACAGATTTTGATTTTCTGATTTTTTCATCCGCTCTTTGGGCTTCCTTAATAGCTTTTTGATTAATTGCTAAAAAGGCATTAATCTGCTTATTTTTTTTCTTGATTTGTTCTAAGTAATATTTAACTATTTCCTCAGAAGAAACTTTTCCTTTTTTAATTCTTTGTTGCCATTCAATAAGACTAATTCCCTTTTCAGCCAACATTTGTCTGCTCATTTTCTAATTGCCCCTCCCTTTGTTTTAAAATATTTTTCTTTTTTTAAAATTAATTTTCGGGAGAGCGACTTTCCCGTCTCATCTTTTCGAATAACATTTTTGTTTTTAGTTACTTGGAAAGTAGGCTTAAGTTTATCAAGGCCATCAACCTTATCTAAGACAGTAAAAAAATTAACTGTTTTTAGGAGTTGACGGGCAATTTTTCCCTTTTCGCTCGTGGCAATTTTTAAATTAGCCAATCGAGATAAATGGTCTGGCAATATCTTAATTTTGTCCACGCTTATTTTTTTATTCTACCACAAGAAAAATACCTGAGGACATTCTTGATCCAAAATCAACAGTACTAACTAATAGTTAGTAAGTAATTTATCTTCTTGGACCGAAATCTCTTCTGCCTTGAGAACTGTCTGTATTTCTGGGACGGGCCTCATTAACAATCATTTTTCGACCTTCAAAATCTTTTTCATTGAATTGTTCGATTGCTTTTTTTGCCTCTTCTTCAGTACCCATTTCTACAAAACCGAATCCTCTTGATCGACCAGAATATTGGTCTTTAAGGACAATAGCGCTAACTACCTTACCTGCTTTAGAGAAAAGTTCTGTTAGTTGTTCATCAGCAACT
>Ga0209121_10003539_pt1 | contig 15110 bp, 16 predicted proteins | sample Cruoilmetagenom3_FD_187292 | JGI IMG/M metagenome (GOLD analysis project Ga0209121, IMG submission 187292) | Oil polluted marine microbial communities from Coal Oil Point, Santa Barbara, California, USA - Sample 3 (SPAdes) (version 2) | ecosystem: Environmental > Aquatic > Marine > Oil seeps ...
GAGATTCTAAATGCCATACCCCATCGTCCGCCGTTTTTGTTTGTCGATAGGATTGTAGAATTAAGCGGAACAAAAATCAAAACAACGAAAGAGATAAGGTCCGATGAGCCAGTATTCGAAGGACACTATCCGGGACAACCAATCATGCCCGGGGCTCTTATCTGTGAATCCATTTTCCAAACAGGTGCAATCCTGCTCTCCAAAATGATGGGTGGCATCAGTGGAGGCGTTCCTGTTTTGACCCGAATTAATAACGCCAAGTTCAAAAGCATTGTTAAGCCCAAGAGCATCTTAGATATTGAAGCGGAACTGGTGGAAAAAGTCAGTAATGCCTATTTTATGAAGGGCAAAGCCTCGGTTGGCGGAAAGACATCGGTCACAGTCGAGTTTACCGTCACCTTGGCTAAAGAGGCACCCTGATATGGGAGGATGATAATGGACAGGGGATCTAAGAGGAAAGTATACAGAAGCTGGAGGGAGTTTTTTGCCGATTTGCTCTTCATGGTAAGAAACACAACACGGCTCTCAAGAGTATATAGGGGAGGGCTGCCACCCGCCCTCAGGGAAAGGCTGATGGTTGCCGCTTCCGCAGTGTACGGTTGCCGCTTCTGTTCCTGGCTTCACACCAGAGAAGCACTAAGAATCGGTGTTGACAAAGAAGAGTTAGCGAGACTCGTCGGGGGTGTCATGGAAGGCTGTCCAGAAGAGTACAGCATCGCAGTACTCTACGCCCAGCACTGGGCCGAGTCCAATGCTCACCCTGACCCCGAAGCTGTTCACAGGCTAGAAGAGACCTACGGCGGAGAAAAGGCAAAGTTGGTCAATGTAGTGCTACGCCCAATCCGGTTGGTCCTCCTCGTGGAAGACTTATGGGGTTCCTTTCTCTACCGGATCTCCTTCGGCAGATGGAGAAAACAGAGAAGATAAGGAGTAACATATGGATTTCTTGGACATTGCGGGTAAGAGCTTTCTTGTCTTTGGTGTCGCTAACAAGAAGAGCGTCGCCTTCTCCGTCGGAGAGGTTCTTTCCCAGGCAAAAGCAAATGTAATCTATAGTGTTCGATCACCGACAAGAAGAGAGAGCGTCGCCAAGATTCTTCCTGATGCTGATATCTACGTATGCGATGTGGAACGGGAGCATGAAATCAAGAAACTTGCTGAAGACATTTCCAAAAGGTATCCCAAAATTCACGGTATCGTTCATTCCATAGCTTTTGCCAATTATGAAGAAGGACTTAAGCCATTTCACGAAACAAAAAGGAAAGACTTCCTGCAATCAATTGATATCTCCTGTTATTCCTTAATCGCCATTGCTAATGCCTTCAAAGACCTACTGGATGTGAAAGCATCTGTAGTCACCATATCCATCTCAACCACTAAAATGGCAGCCGAACCCTATGGTTTTATGGCCCCGGTAAAAGCTGCCCTGGACTCAACCCTGTGCTTCTTGGCTAAATCCTTCAGTTCCTTTTCTCAAATCCGATTTAATTCCGTGAACGCCGGACTGTTAAAAACCTCGGCATCCGCAGGGATACCCGGATACTTAGATTATTACCTCTTTGCGGAACAACTAACCCTGCGCAAAAAAGCTCTGACCACTAAAGAGGTGGCCAATACCACGGCGTTTCTTCTAAGCGAGCGATCCAGTGGCATTAACGCCCAGGGCATTATTGTGGATGCCGGAATGTCAATCAACTACTTTGATAAAGATATTATTAAGAAGGCACTAAAGGGTCCAATAAGCCAATGACTCTATTTCCTGTAGTCATGCCAGTTATCGAAGCTGGACATAAACCCTCAGGGAAAGAAAAGGTAGATCATCTAAGCCAAATTGCTCGAGAGGCGCTAAAAGTGAGTGCCGAAAAAAGCCGAGTGAGGCTGGGAGAACTACTCAAGGACGAAAAGGGTGTCCCATTTCCAGTTGCTGGCATTTATTGGTCTCTCTCCCATAAACCTAACTACGTGGCAGCAGTGATTAGCAAAGATAAAGTCGGCATCGATATTGAAGAAATAAAGCCCCGACCTGAATCGCTCTTCGCCCGTGTGGCGAGTGATGAGGAATGGGAACTACAGGAAAGGTCTTGGGACACCCTTTATCGTTATTGGACGGCAAAGGAAGCGATTCTGAAAGCTGCCGGAATTGGTATAAGCGGGTTAAAGACCTGTCGGATAATCTCAGTCCCCGACGAGAATCATATTACTTCGAACTATAAGGGACAAATTTTTCTGGTAGAGCAATTACGACACAAGAACCACATTGTTTCCGTCCTCAAGGACGATAACGAAATCAAATGGGTAGTACTCTATAAATCCTAACTTCCAAGCACCAAATCCCAAACAAACCCCAATTTCCAAATTTCAATACCAAAACTCTTTTTAGATTTTGGGCATTGTTGTTTTGATATTGTTTAGTATTTCATATTTAGTACTTAGGATTTTCCTTAGAAGTGACTCCTGTCAAATTCCTTTGAGCGGTATCGTTCCCAGCCGGGAAAAATCTCCCGGTAGATCCCAAGCCTTATTCCAATTAACTTTATAGCTCGTAGAAGCAGTATTCTGAACATCCTGGGTTTATTAAGAAGAGCTTTCATCAAGAGGAGAAGAGTTTTGGTTAGTGGAGGCGGACATCCCTCTATTTTAATAACATTCCGTAAATCCTTATTGCTTCTGATGGCACAATCGCCGTAAAGGAAGACCTTTTGAGCATCTCTTTCTGCCTTTAATTCCAGCCCGTAATATATCTCCGCACCGCCAAAATCCATTCCAGGATTATCTTTGCCGAATATTGATAGCGCCAGGGCAAGCGTGGCACCGCAACCGGAACAAAGAGTTTGCCCCGGATAAGGAGCGGAAAGCCCTGTTATTTTCGCCGGGGTCAGTAATTCCTTGTCCGGTTCAAATCGCCACTCAAGTTGCTCCTTTAGAGATTCTGTATCCTCTCCTTTAATTTGAATTGCGCTGATATCAAAAGAGCGACCATGCCTCTGGGCAAATTCTCTCAGATAGTCAACTTGCGCAGGATCAACTCCCAGTATCGTTGCTCCCACAACATCACACTCAAATACATCTGGGCTGGCTATAATCAAATCCTTGCGGTGGGCGACACCTACAAGAGTTTCCGGTCCCTTTTCCAACATATATATACCATCAATTATAACCAGGTCGCTCTTGATAGCTTCATTCAAAAGACAAATCAGAGTATCCAGTCGCTTACTCATATGAAACCTTTTCTTTGAGTCCTGGCTAAGGCAGCCCTTCAGATTCTTGAAACCCAGAGAGACTTTCGTTTGAAAGTGAGTCTTGAGCACGGGAATATTGATGAGAAAGTCTGTGTCTAAGGCTGCTCTGGAAACCTGGACCTTTATCCCTCGTAGATCCACATCGTGAGAAGGACCTTGGTTGAAATCAATCAACTTAATTCCATATTTTTCTGCTATCTTGTCAATGCCCGTGCCCTTGAAACCTTGTTTCGTATATGGTGCAAGTTCATCAAATATACCAATAATAGCTCCTTCCCCTATAGAAATGTCATGACAGCCATGTTCAAGCAGTAATTGTATGACTCCGTCTACAATCCACGAAGTGGTCACCATTCCATAGGGAGGCATTATTTTATGTCGGAAGCAATTGTTGGGTTTTATCAGGACTCTGTCGTTCCTACCGAGCTTTTGAAATCCACCACAGAGTTCGATCGCTTTCCGAAGCGAATCCAGGGAGCCATCAAATTTCACCAGCGATACTGTCATGAGCCCCCAGAGGCAACCTGATAGTTCCTAAGTTCCTCAACATATAAGTCCAAAAACATCTGAGCCTTCTCTTCGGAGAAAAGGGCGGGCCTGTAAGTGAGGGAGAAATTGAGATTCCTATTGTAGATACCTGTGGCGATGCTCAGTCCCATGGGAGTTACCACAGGTGCTGAGCCGGTGACATTGAGTATTTTGGCATTGCCTATGCTGCTCACTGCTGGTTCTTCAGAGCCTGGTCTTGGCCAGATAAAGCCAATATTGGTAATGAGAATAGTATCAACATACGTTCGAGTAATCATCAAGAATCGGACCATCCACCTCATAACGAACAGGGGGAACCGGGAGCAAAAGTAAAAGAAATAAACCAAGGAGAAGGCCATTCTATTCCTTGTCGCATTTATAGTATCTGTTCTGACCTTCTGTAATAGCTTTGCTGGATCGGTTCTATGTTTAGGCATAGTGGGCAAGGAAAACCAGGATGCCTGATTAGAAACCACATACCGAAAACCTTTGGGAGTTATGTTCACCGGAGCCATTATGCGTATTTTTTTACTGGCCTTCCCGTGCGTGTTATTCCACTTCTCCACCATTCGATAACAAGCTGCCAGAAAAATGTCGTTTAGCCCAACTCCGGCTGACAGTGCTTTAGACTGAATTTGCTCGAACTCTCCCCGACTTATAGTTTTAGAATAGAAATGGAGTTTCCTAGACTGTCCCGACTTATCATGGAAAACTCTCGTCGGAAAAGGAAAAACAGATATGACAAAGCGATGGAAAAGGCTGAAAATCATTTTCCTATAGTAATGCTCTACCTTTGACCTCTGGCTGTGGGCAAATTCCAGTAATTCGTCTCCCTTACGATTTATGCGGATATCGCCACATGATTTAGACTCCCGACAAAGTTCGTTGTTATAATGCTCGATAACCTTCCTTACGAAAAGGAGAGCGCGGAGTCCATCCGCTGCCGAGTGATGAAAAGTGAAAACGAGCAAGAATTCCAGCTCATTTTTCCTTAACAGAAGAACCCTCAGCGGGAATTCCTTGGTGATATTCAGGGGCTGATTCATCCATGAAGAAAGATAGCTCTCATAGCTCGTATCGTGCAGTTTTGCTTGGTCCGCAACGCTTAGGACTCCTTTTCCAGGGTCTTCTTGTATTTCGCGAAAGAGCTTGAAATGCCTGCGGCGCAAAATTGTTCTCATTACGGCATGCGCCTGTTGCGCCGAGAGAATCGCCTGATTCAATCTAGCGTGGTCTATTTCGCCTTCAAGATCTAGAATTACGTGAATAAGCATAGGCTCATTTATGCTATCCAGAGCTAGCAGACATTTATCAACGCAATTCAGCGGGATGCAATTAAGAACACCCTTTGTCGCTCTTCGCATAATAGTCAGAAATTAGATCAAGGAAGACGGCCTTTCACGGTTGTCTGATTTATCAGGTACTTCGCTTACTATCACTCCGAGCCCCGACCTGTCGCGTCACGGTAATCTTACTCCCCTTATCGGAGACTGCCCGCTTGACCGTTCCCTGCAATAATAGAAAGGTGACCCCGATGGATTTGGGGAACGAATGCTATTATTGCGCCTCCACCTTTCTCTTTACTGCTTGGGCAATCTCAGCCGAGACAGCCTGGCCACCGCGGCGTGCCAGCCAGGCCAAAGCCCCTGAAACATCACCACCAATGGTAACCTTCGTACCGCCATTTAAAGGCTCCAGAGTATAGAAGCGTATCAACTTAGTGCCTAAAGCTTTCCCTTCTAGAACCACACTCCGTTCTGGGACAAACTTCGTAATCGTCATCAACAATCTAGCTGTCAGCCGACTTACCTTAGCTGTGACAAAAAGCTTTGAGCCTACCGTCAAAGGCTCCTTAGAAATCCTTTCAATCTTTTTGATAGAAGGCATCCATTGGGGCCATTCTTCAAGCCTGTCTACCAGCGCCCAGACTTTCCTGGCTGGAGCATTAATCTCAATGCTGCTTTCAAACCTCATAGCTATTGCACTCCTCCTCTCTACGTAACATGATCCAATATATTATACATCATTATACAATCCATAGTTAGCTACACGAACCATCATAATCCCCCTCCCCTGGCGGGGCGGAAATGGGGAAAGCAGAATAACTTCAAGCAGGGAAAATAAAGCAACGGAGATGGGAGGGGAGATTGTTTATTGTTCCCCCGACATTAGCCATTACGTTGCCTAGTTGCACACTGAGATGTAATGCCAGTCCTTAACTTTAAGTATGTGTGAGCATCGCACAAAAAGTTATTGACAATTCCTTGGATGGTGGTATTATATTACTTTAAGGTCAATACAAGGTTGGTGGTCAAGTGTGTGCGTCGGGGAGTTGCAGCAGTTCTCAGGATATTCAGCCGAGTACATGTAGATATGTGGCTTGGACTCTTCCCTGCCACGGCAAAATCTACCATCCCTTTCTAAATTCAAGGCTGTTCCAAGAAGTAGTTGCCAAATCTATTGGGCAAAGGGGCTCCGATGAAATCGCAGTAACTACAAAAATCTGGAGAAGACGGCAACTGATTGACAAACCTTTAAGATTATACTTATGTCTGCACTGGTTGGGGCGATGTTCGATGGTGGAATCTTGACAACGGAGGAGGTGATACACCATGAGCTAAGATTTTGAAGAAACTAAACTGGCATCTATGAAAGTACAGCAGCAAAATTAGAATTAACAGAAAGGAGGCGTGTTAAGAATGGACTGGAGTAGCGTAATACAGTCTTTCCAGAATTTCTTCGGAACGCTCATAGGTTATTTACCCAATATCCTCGCCGCCCTCGTCCTACTGCTCTTAGCCTGGATTTTGGCAAAAGTACTCAGGACAGGCACCCGAAGACTCATGCGGGCCAGTGGCATCGATAAGAGATTGGGTAAGGGTAAAGATCCCCAAGACGAAAGTCAGTATCCAGTGGCTCAAGGTGCAGGCACAGCAGTTTTCTGGGTTGTATGGATATTATTTATACTGGCAATACTGCAAGTTCTAGGTGTAGGAGGTCTTTTTGACTCAATTGTAGTCATATTCGAAAGCATCTTCGCCGCCATTCCGTACATTATCGGTGCCGCAGTAATCCTTGCCATCTTTTATTTCGTTGGTCGTCTCTTAGCCAAGCTGGCTACCAAAGCTTTAACCAAAATTCGCTTTGATGAGTTGCCGGTCAAGTTAGGTTTAGCAAAAAAGCCTATTGAAGGTGCCGGCTCTCCCTCAAATGTGGTTGGCTATACCATCATGGTATTCATGATGCTCTTCGGCATAATGATGGCAGCGGACTTGCTCGATTTTACCGCTGTGAGAGAGCTAATCGCCGTTTTGACCCAATTCCTGGGTCTGGTTATTCTGGGTGTTGTTATTATCGGCATCGGCATTCTTGTTGCCAATTTCGTAGCGAATATTTTACGGGCAGCCGGTAGGTCAGAATCTATGATTTCCCTTGTTAAGATCTCCATTATCGTCTTAAGTGTCGTGCTGGGAATACGCGCAATGGGTTTTGCCGACGATCTCATTTTGCTGGGCTTTGGGCTGGCCCTGGGCGCAGCCGCATTAGCAGCTGCCATTGCCTTTGGACTGGGTGGCCGCGAGGTTGCCGGTGAGCTTCTGGCTCGCTGGACCAAAACCGGCTCCAGGCGCGGCAAGACCGAGGATAAGACTCATAAATAGCGAGCAACTGGTAGAAGGGAAAGCATGCTAATTTACAGGATCGAGATACTGTAAGGTTACCAGGGGCCAGGTGTACTCCTCTCACTGCCTGGCCCCTTTCCCGATTTATCCCCGTCCAAAAGACGAGGCTACCCCCGCTAATCTCGTTGTCAGCAAGGGTCAAATTCTGAATAATTATCCAACATGGAAAAACCACCGGGGAAATTCATGTGGCATAGGGACAAAAAACAATTTTCAGGCGAAGCGTCAACTGTAAACTATAGGCCTATATATAGTCGCCCTAAATATCCTTCAATTGCACAAATATAGTATAATACTCTGAAGATATTATGCCTCAAATAAGAGCAGGTATAATAAATGTTACCGGGTATTTTGGTGCCGAACTGGCTCGCATACTCTGCCAACATCCTCAGGTAGAGCTCGTCACCGTTACGGGAAGAAGCGCAGCCGGACAAAAATTAGGCGATGTTCACCCTAGTTTTGCAGGAACTAAATATACAATAGAAGCCGAGCTTGATAGCGAAACCGACATCGCCTTCTCAGCGATGCCTCATAAAAGTAGTGCAGAGGTAATACTACCTTTGCTAAAACAAGCAATCAAGGTTGTCGATGCCAGCGCCGATTTCAGGTTAAAGAACCCTGATGAATATCCTAAATGGTATGGATTTACACATCCATCGCCCGAGCTTTTAAGAGAGGCAGTTTTTGGCTTACCTGAGTTGCATGGAAGCGAAATTGCCTCAGCCTCCCTGATAGCAAACCCGGGTTGCTATAGCACTGGTGCTATCTTAGCACTGGCGCCCGTAGTCAGGGAAGGGCTTATTGCCCCAGATATAGTGGTGGATAGCAAATCAGGCGTCTCGGGCGCTGGCAGAACCCTGGGCCTGACCACTCATTATTCCGAGGTCAACGAGAACGTCTGTGCCTACTCCCTTGGAGGACATCGCCATTTGCCCGAAATAGAACAGGAATTAAAAACGCTTAATCCGACATTTTCTCCCTCGATAACCTTTGTGCCACATCTGGTACCAATGACCAGGGGCATATTGAGCACCTGTTATGCCAAATTAGCTGATGGCTGTCAGTTATCAACTGACAGCTTGAAAGACCTATACCGGGAATTCTATAAGTATGCCCCTTTCATTCGAATAGCAACCAAACCTCCACATACCAAACATGCCTGGGGGAGCAATTTTTGCCTTATCTATCCCACTATCGATGCAAAGGCGAACAGGCTTATAGTTATTAGCTGTCTCGACAACCTTGTCAAGGGAGGTGCAGGACAAGCGGTGCAAAATATGAATCTGCTGTTCAACCTGCCTGAGACCACAGGGCTGGAAGCTTTGGCTGTTTACCCTTGAAATATGGAGATTATTCCTCGCTCAGCCAATCAGAAATCTGGCACTCTCTAATTACCCCCCAAACGTATATGATTCGGCAAGCTTGAAATAGCTCCGGGCAACGGATAGAATCCTTGCCTTTTCCCCTTCGGGAATATAAGGGTCGTCGAGCTTAAAGCTCTCTACCTTGCCTCTGACATAAGCTCGGTAGCATTTGTAGAAATTGAGCAGCTCCAGAAGTTCTTCATCATGAGATAGCTTCACATAGGCATTGACAAGATAATGAGAAAGACCAGCCCGCTGATAACGGTCTAAGTCCATAGCCAGAAAGGCGACCTCCGAGGCTACGTCTGAATATCGGAATCTGTCATTAAATTCAATGCAGTCATAAATACAAATATCACCAGTAAAGCAAACGTGGGCAGCATGGAGGTCGCCATGGCAATCTCTTATTTTTCCTTCTCTTACTCGCTTATCAAACAGGCTTGTGTTGCTGTCAATGAAGCGATTAGTGTAATTCTTAATACTTCGATATTTCTGGGTGGTGATGGAAATTCCAGTATATCTCTCGGTCTGAGCGAAGTTCTCATCACAATTGTGGCGAATAACACCTAATCTGCCGAAGGCGGCAATCTCTTTATTTGTTTCTGCTCTTTGATGAAACTCTGCTAGCTTTCGTGCTACCTTCGTTATCATTTCCCTGGTTACCTGCCCCTTGGGCAAAAGCACATCCATCATGCGCTCCTGGGGCAATTGCTTCATTTTGACAGCATATTCTATCGGTTCGCCTTGCCCTTCAACACACAGCCCGCCTTTTTCTTCCACAATCGGCACTACAGCCAAGTAGGCATCAGGACAGAGACGTCTATTCAAATCCAGTTCCTGATGACAGAAGAAATGGCGTTTCTCCAAAGTAGTGTAATCCAGATATCCCAGATTGACCTCCTTTTTCACTTTATATGCAAAGTCGCCAGTAAGAAAAATAAAGGACATCTGAGTTTGTACCAGTTCTATCTTCTGTGGTTTGTGGGAATAAGCTTGGGACTTAAGAAGGGATCCGACTGTAGATGGTAATATTGACACCAGATTTCTCGTGAAACTTCAAGGCCTTTCCCACACGGCTGCCATCCCCTGCCCACCACCAATACACATGGTTTCCAGGCCACGATGCAAATTTCTATGCATCATATCGTAGATGATGGTAACTGCTATTCTCGCTCCGGTGCAGCCAATAGGATGCCCCATAGATATGCCACTACCATGAAGGTTAATGTGGTCAAAATCCCAACCAAGCTCTTTCAGGCAACCCAGTGTCTGAGCAGCAAAGGCTTCATTAAGCTCAATAACATCAAAATCTTTATTGCCAAGCCCCGTCTTTTTGAGCACCTTTCTTACTGCCGGTATAGGACCTAATCCCATATATTTGGGGTCTGTCGCGCCTGAAGTCCAGGCTCTGAGGATTGCCATAGGTTTGAGTCCTAATTCTTTAGCTTTGTCTCCGGACATAAGCACTACTGCAGCCGCAGCATCATTAATCCCTGAAGAGTTACCGGCAGTGACTGTTCCATCTTTTCGGAATGCCGGAGGGAGCTTAGCCATTTTTTCCATGGAAGTGTCCATCGGCCGCTCATCAGTATCAAAAACAATGGGCTCTCCTTTTCTCTGCGGGACAGGAAAAGGAACTATTTCATCCTTAAATACACCCTCCGCTATGGCTTTGCGCGCCCGCATATGGCTAAGATAGCCTATCTCATCCTGCTGTTGCCGAGTGAAGCCATATCTACTGGTGATTTCCTCTGCGGTATTTCCCATATGATAGCCGTAGAAGATTTCCCACACTCCGTCATAGACCATGAGGTCTATAAGCTCTCCCCTGGCTCCAACATCCATGCGATAGCCCCAGCGGGCCTTAGGGAGAACGTAAGGGGTGTGGCTCATACATTCCATGCCTCCGGCGACTACCACATCGGCCTCGCCCGCTATTATGGTTTCTGCTCCCAAAGTAATAGCTTTTAAACCTGAGGCACAGACCTTGTTCACCGTAAAGGCGGGGGTCTCTTTAGGAATACCAGCATAGATGGAGGCCTGGCGAGCTGTATTTTGCCCCTGCCCTCCTTGAAGAACATTTCCCATAATTACTTCGTCAACCTGAACAGGACGCAAAGAAGAATCGTAAGCATAGTGCTTTTTCTCCAGCTCTATTATTGCATCAGACTTAAGTGCGTCAGGGCCGTAACCGAGCAATTCTTCACTGGACTTCGGTCTTAGTCCGGCTCGCCTAAGCGCCTCCTGGATTGCCGCGGCACCCAGCTCAACAACAGGTATACCTTTTAAAGAACCACCGAAGGCGCCAATTGCTGTCCTGGCACCACTTACGGCAACTACTTCTTTTTGCATGCTCTAATCTCCTTCTATCAGAATTTCGTCATATCGCAGATGGAGGCATTAAACTGCCTCAGACTTGGGACAGGCATTGTCATGGCATTTTTGGCAAAATCACTTCCCGCAATTCCCCGCGCCTTACTGTGGGACAGTCTACCTGTGAATTTACCAAGCATATCAAATTCCTGGGCTATATCAAAGGATTATCTTGGGACGACACTCAGGACAAAAATATGCTTCCTTTAAATCAGTGTCAGCCAGACCGTTGGAAAAGTGCATGACACATTTGTTATTGGAGCAATGCTTCAGTCCAAAGGTGTGCCCCAGTTCATGAACTATCTCCTTGGTAGCTCTTTCCAGAAATAAAGTTTCGTCTGGAGCTAAGCCATAATATTCCTGTCTCAACCGATACAGAGATACAATTGCCGTTCCAGAGACTATATCTGCTTCACCAAATACGAAGTTCAGCCTTGGAACATAAAGGTCAACATCAGTGATACCTACAACCCTTTCCTCTCTTTCCGACCTTCCAAGTGAGGCTAACAATTTTGAGGAAAAGTATTGCTTCCTCTCAGGGTCATAAGCCCGGCCTAAATCGTTAAAACTCGCTTTTATTTCTACCGGGCAATGAAAAATGCCGCCAACCCTGTCCTTAAGCTTCTCAGTTATCTCGTCGGCTATATTAGCTAACAGTTTAAGCGTGATCTTCACTCAATTCCTTGCTTGCGATTTTCTCCCTAGTAGCCTTTAAGATTTTACCACAGGCTGAGCAGGGCATGCTATATAAAGTCTTTTCCAATACTGATAGCAAAGTCCATTTCACATCTGTGGCAGCCAGGGGGCAAAAAGTTCGCTCAATTGTCGTCCCAGGGAAAAGACTCGTCATGATAGTAGACGTCATTAAAGCCCACGATAATTTCAAAATCGTCTAGTTTAGCATCGACAAGGTTGAACTTGGGAGGACCGGGAAACACTTGAGTAGGAGCCTGGAGCTCGACCGCCCGCCATTCTCCGTCCAGATACCAATTCTCCACTAGGAAGGCATGTCCATACCCCCCGTCATCAACACCAAGAGCGACATATACGTGCTCCTCATTAATGCCGTAGGCTCTGAGGAGGCTAGACAATAGAATACCAAAATCCTCGCAATCTCCGGTGCCTAACGACAGTGCTTCCTCTGGGGTTTGCCAATAATCGTCAACGCCCCATTGTTCTTCATCAGACATATATTCTATATTATCGGTATTATCGGTAACCCAGTCTCGGATAGCAGCAAAGCCTGCTTTAGTAAGTTCGTAAGAAGGATCACCCAGAATGTCTTGTAAGCGTTCCTTAACCAATGGGCAATCAGCAATAATGTAAGCCTTAATTTCATCCTCCGTCATCCCAAATGGAGTAGTAGTCGTGGTCTCATAGGAGGTGACACAGCTCAACGAGGGCACGATGAGCAAGCCAAGCGCAGCTCCACAAACCAAAAGAATCAGAAAGGACTTTTTCATACACAAGCTCCCATTCACTGAAATTGCTTCATCCCAATAAATCGGGATTCATCGGAGCTCCTCACAGCGACAAAGGAAGAGAGTGCCTCACAGTGATGGTGTGTAGCATATTAACGTCTGCAGGTGGGACAGGTTTGTCCTTATCCTTGGGGTACATTATCGGGAACACTCCATTCCATTTGCTGTTCCCGTATTCTTTTCTCCACCCGCTCTCGTATCCTTTCCGGTATCACTGGGGGTTGAGGAGCCTCAACCCCCCGCTGTTCTAATGCCTGGACTCTCTTCTGATAACGTATCATCAAATTGGCCATCGCCCTTTCCACAGCTTGTTTGGCTTGTTCGGGCACCTTATCGTAGATCTCCGCCAGCACTTGCAGGTGTCCATAGGTCGCCCGGGTCATAAGCTCTTCCACGCTGGTTATGTTTATGCCTGTCTCCTGGGGCCTTTGGGAAATCTTTTCGCCGGATTCGTCCATTGCCACGATCTGCTGCAGGGCAATCTGCACTGCCTCTCCATCCTGAACCCTGGCTCTAATTCTCTTCAACCTCCCTTCCATGACAACTAGGTTCATCTCAGCCGCCCTTACAGTGTTATTCTTCGCCAGAGCCGCCATGGCATGAAAATACCCCGTCTCCGATACGTTTCTCGCGTGTGCTATGGCTTCCTTTGCCTCGGACGGCACTATGTCGTATACCGTGTCCAGCACAGAAAGATGTCTTGTCGTGGCCTTGGCCACCAGGGCCGTTATGTTCCCTGTTGCCAGCCCCTTATCGTCTGCCCGCTCTATTCTGGCCAGTGTCACATTCACGGCATCGTCATACCCTTCCACACCCAAGCCCAGGTCTTGCAGATGCCCCTTTTCAGCCAGGGCTTGCATCTCTTCCACTTACCTCTCAGCGAAGCTCAGGGCTCGTCCCGCCTTGACAACATCGTCTCCCCGCAATATCATTCTCACTTGTTCGGTACCGAGCTTTACCGGGTAGAGGGCATTCCCCGGGAATGCTATCCTGTGCGGCATAAGCAGCGCCCCCACCCAGGGCCGAGATAGCCAATACAATTAGCAGAATAACACTTGCCATGCTAAACCCCTTTCTCAACGGTATTTGCTTTGTCCAATTGCTACAACGAAACCATGAACATTTTGTTACAGCCTGCCGGCCGTGAATCTGGTCCATAAGCCAAACCCGAGCCTTTACCTTGAGGGAGGGAGAGCGCTTGACATCCGGCGGTTCTCGAATTGCAAGAGCAATCCTCAATGCTAGACCTGCCCGCTTTGATATCCTCAATACACTGGACAAGTATATCTTCAAATTTCTTCAACTCTGTTTCCTCTCCTTTTCCAGGGTATTCCGAAGTTTTACCAGCGCCCGGTGCAGGATGACTCTGACATTCCCTTCTTTCTTCTTCAAGACAGAAGCGATTTCAGCAAACTCAAATCCCTCCATAAATCGCAGAATGACCACCTGCTGTTCGTCACCACCAAGCTGCAAAATCGCCCTCCGCAATCGCTGCTGCTCAAAACTGGCCTCGGCTGTCCGCTCCGGGCTTAATGATGAATCGTCAGCCAGAGCCTCGGCCTCGCGATATGCCTTGTCTTTTTTAGCTCGGTAAAAATCTACCACCAGGTTATGACTGATAGTCATCAACCAGGCAATAAATGGGCTTGCCATTTTCCTATATCTGCCAATGGCCTGCCAGGTATTGAGGAAGACCTGCTGGCTCAAGTCCTCGGCGTCCGCTTCATTGCCTACCCGGTAATAGATGTGCCTATATACCCTGTCAACATGCACATCATACAGCCTCCCGAAAGCATTGGCATCATGACCAATAGCTTTCTGCACCAACATAGCCTCATCTAATGCTTGACCTTCACTATTGTTCTGGTACACCCATTTACCTCTTTTAACGAGTAAGCCGCCGAAATGTTACAGAAAGCCTGCTAAGCGAGAACTGTTCATCCGCGCAGTTGACTATGCTGTTACTCTAACTTTGGATCCAGATTTGCCCTGGCTCTGAAAGGCATATAAGTCCTTCTGCCGAGCTTGCAGATGTTACTTTCTTTTGACCACTGACTTCACCGACTCTTCAACATCTCTGGCAGTCAATCCATATCTCTGAAGCAGCTCCTCAGCTTTACCTGATACAGCATACCTGTCACCAAGGTTGACAAACTCCATAGGTACTGGCTTCTCTCTGGCTACGGTTTGGGCAACTCGGCTGCCTAGACCACCCTGGGCTAAGTGCTCTTCAGCAACGACAATGGCGCCCGTCTCTGAGGCTGCTTTAACCACGACTGCTTCATCCAAAGGTTTGAGGGTATGCATGTTGATTACGCGGCAATCTATCCCTTGCCTCGCTAAGACATCTGACGCTTCCAGAGCCTTAGCAACCATAATCCCTGCAGCTATAACAGTTGCATCCGTGCCTTGTCTCATGGTTACTGCCTTGCCTAATGTGAAGTG
>Ga0209121_10003541_pt1 | contig 15104 bp, 13 predicted proteins | sample Cruoilmetagenom3_FD_187292 | JGI IMG/M metagenome (GOLD analysis project Ga0209121, IMG submission 187292) | Oil polluted marine microbial communities from Coal Oil Point, Santa Barbara, California, USA - Sample 3 (SPAdes) (version 2) | ecosystem: Environmental > Aquatic > Marine > Oil seeps ...
ATTAAGAATTCAAGAAAATTGCATATAGACCTTAAATGGCTTTGTAATTTTGATGTGCTTAAATGTTGTCAAAGTCATTTAAATAATACTATTAAAGTAGAGGATTTAAATGAGAGAAATCAAGCTGAACTCAAACGAATTGATTTTGAATTAGGTTCATTCCCTTTTGAAGCCGAATCCTATGCTGGCAATCATCTGATGAAGACAGTAGTACTTAACCAATTTATTAAGGAAAATAATATCAGACTCTTATTTATGGCTCTACGGAGAGATGAACAGGCAGCTAGAAGACATGATGAATACTTTACCAAACATGAAGGTGGTTACTTGATGCCGGAACATACCAGAGTTTCTCCAATTTTACATTTCACCGAAAGAGATATCTGGGAGAATATTAAACTACACAACATTCCTTACTGTCCCTTATATAAGTTAGGTTACCGTTCCTTAGGAGCAAGAACTGCCTCTAACCCGGGAGAAGTTGGTATACCCGCCTGGGAACAAGACTTAGAAAATACACCTGAGAGAGCGGGTAGAAGGCAAGATAAGGAAAAGGCAATGGAAAGATTAAGGAAGTTGGGGTATATGTAAGTTTATTCAAAGAATAATAAGGAGAGGTAAATATGAAAAATAGAAACATCATAATTATTAGCTTAGATGAGGTTCGTCCTGACCACTTGAGCTGTTATGGTTATAAGAAGATAAATACTTCGGCGATTGACCAGGTAGCCAAAGATGGAATAAGATTTGAAACTTGTATCAGTTCAGCTGATTTTACTCCAATTGCTATGGGGTCGGTAATTACAGGAAAATATCCGAATAAACACGGAATGAGAGATCCTTATTCTTATATAACTGGACCATCAATTAGTGGTATATTAAAGAAAAATGGCTATAAGACTGCTGGATTTGTAGGTAATGGTTTATTATCAAAGAGACATGGCTTTGCGGAAGGGTTTGATTTCTGGAATGAGACCTCCAAAGAGACCAGTTGGATGGAGATTCAATATCCAGGTGCTGAGAGTGAGGAAATGTTCTATGAAGGCAACTACTGGGTAGAGGAGTTCTTTAAATGGTTAAAAGATAATTATAAGGAAAATTTCTTCATCTGGGGACACCTTTATGAAACCCACGAAGGCTCAGAACACTCGCTCCTGGAAAAGGGGCTGATAAAAGAAGGAGAGCTATCAGAATTTAGTTACTATGATGCTAAGATAAAGATGGCTGATGAAAAATTAATGGATAGACTATTGAAAACTTTGAATGAGTTAGGTATAGCTGATAATACAACTCTGGTAGTAATGAGTGATCATGGAACTAATCTTGGCGAACATCCGGTAAAAGATATTCCCTGGCGAAAAAAGGGTACCAGATATCCCCAACACACTACTATGTATGACCATGACCTAAAAGTGGCTATGATTATCAAAGGGAATGGCTTGCCGAAAGTAAGGATTATTAAAGGCATGGCACGTTCTATTGATTTAGTTCCTACTTTATTGGATTTAGTTGGTATTTCTACTGAAGAATATTCCTTTGATGGCTTGAGCCTATTACCACTAATTGAGAAAGATGAAGCAAGAGAAGAAGTTTATTCAGAAGATTTATTTGAACCTCGAGGTGAAGGAGCCTTACAATCTTTGAGAACCAAAGATTTTAAATTTATTAGGAATTTAACTTTAGGGACTGAAGGTTATTATGATTTAAATAGTGATTCTCAGGAGCAGAATAATTTCATAGAAAAAGCCGATAAGGAGAAACTGATTGCTATAAGAAAGAAATTAAATGCTTTCCTAAAAACTCGTGTTTCTGAAGGTATGGTAATTTCTCAAAAAGAAAAAGAAGCTATTGACCAAAGACTAAGAGCACTGGGATATATAGAATAAGACTTCTCCTAAGTCAAGTCGAGGAGGTGATGGCAAGTATTTTAAGAGTAATAAAATTTTAGTTAAAATTTTATATTATTAGGAGGTAAAGAAAATGAAAAAATTTATAGGCGTATTATTGGTAGTTTCCCTTATATTATCGATAGGAAGTTTGGCCATTGTGGCAGAGGAGGAATATCCGACCAAGCCAATAAAGGGTATAATTTCCTTATCAGCGGGGGGGACGACAGATATTGTTGCTCGAACACTGGCTCCCTATATGGAAGAATATTTAGGACAGCCTTTAGTTTTAATAAATACACCTGGTGCAAATGGGACTATTGCGGTTGCAGATGTTGCAAAAAGAAAACCCGATGGCTATACCTTTGGATGGTGTAATTTACCCACATTAGTAATTCATAGTCAATTGAGAGATCTACCTTATGATTCGAAAGAATTTGAATATGTGGCCTCTCCAATGCCCTATGAATACATGGTACTTGTTAGAGATGATGCTCCTTGGAAAACTTGGGAAGATTTTATTAAATATGCTAAAGAGCATCCACGGATGATAGTATATGGAACTCCAGGTCTGGGTTCAACTAATCATTTATCCCTGGTGTATGTAGCTATGAAAGAGGGCATTGAATGGAACGCTATACCGTTCAAGGGGAATCCAGAATCAATTGCAGCATTACTTGGAGGACATATTGATGCTTGTAACACTTCTACTACAGCTGCAGTTTCAGCACTTCAATCAGGAGAGGTTAGACCACTGATAGTGATGAGTAATAATAGATTGAATCTATGTCCAGATATACCAACAATTCTAGAAAAGGGATATGATTTTTATCAATATTCTTGTATGGGGGCAATATTTCCACCCGGCACACCAGAACATATAAGAAGCAAACTTGAAGAAGCGATTAAATATGCTTGTAGTAAAACAGAGATTAAGGAAAAGGCCGAGAAAAGCCTATTTGTGACTATTACCTTTAAAAATGGGGCTGAATATAGGGAATTAGCAGAGCGTTATTATAAGGTTTGGGGTGATATTTTAGAACAAGTAGGAATGTTGAAAAAGTAGAGAGAAAAATTTATTAATTAGAATAAAATTAATCTTTCTAAAAAATATTAAAATTAACCTCACTTTTTGAAGCCTTTCAGAAAAGGAACAACAATATCTTAAATTTGTTGGAGAAGTAATACTTTTGTTATAGTATTATTTCTCCAACAATAGCTTTTTATGTGGAAAAGAGACTTTAAAACTTGTTTGAGTTTTATATAATACGAAAAAAAATTCACTAAAATAAAATATAAATAAGTTGGATAATATAATTGAAAATTGGAAGAGAAACAAAAATTGCATTAGCATTAATAGTTTTTTGTATAATAAATTATTTTTATTTAATACCCTCTCAGGTGATAAAGCAAGGATCAGCACCAACATATCCACTTATCGTAAATACTTTAATTTTACTCTCTTCAATAGGATATTTTTTCCAAAGTATATTTCAAAAAATTATTAAAGATAAAAATAGTCAAAAGAATAAGAGTTTAAAAAAAATACAAAAAACCATATGGAAGCCTGTTGTTTTAATAATTTTTATAGGTATTTGGGTATCAGTGCTTGATTACGTTGGTTTTCTATTATCAACGATAATACTTTTAATAGGAAGTATTACTTTATTCGGCTCACGCAATTATACTAAAACAATTATAATATCAATTTTATTCTCAATATTTGTGTATTTTCTTTTTAGGGGTGTGTTAAAAACGGCTTTACCAGAAGGTTTTTTAGAGAATATATTAGAAAGAATAATTTTTGATTAGTAATTTAGAGTAAATTTAGGAGACTTTATAATGGCTGATTTTATAACTAATTTAATTGGTGGGATCAATTATGCTTTTAATTTTACAAATATTTTAGGGATCTTAGGAGGGTATTTTATAGGAGTAATTGTTGGTGCTACACCAGGACTTACCTCAGTGATGGCTATTGTTTTATTGCTTCCCTTTACTTATAATTTAAGCCCCCTATTTGCAATAGCGAGTTTAATGGGTTGTTATAAAGGAGGAGTTTATGGTGGTTCTATTACTGCAATATTATTTAATATTCCTGGAACTCCAATGGCAGCGGCAACAGCTTTAGATGGTCATCCCATGAAATTACAGGGGAAAGGATTAAGAGCTTTAGAAATGGCTCTTTTTGCATCAGTTATAGGTGGGACTTTTAGTAATTTTTTATTACTATTTACAGCACCACCTTTGGCTCGTATAGCTTTGAAATTTGGTCCTGCCGAGGTTGCAGCTTTAATATTTTTTTCGCTAACCGTGGTTGCTAGTCTTATGGGAGATACTCCTTTAGAAATATGGAAAGGTTTAATTTCATTAGGAGGAGGACTATCTTTTGCTATGATTGGATTAGATATGATGACTACTACAAGAAGATATGGGTTTGGAATAGTTGAATTAGACAATGGAATAAATTTCGTTACAGCTATAGTTGGATTATTAGCTTTGTCGGAAGTATTAGTTCAAACTGAGAAAATAGTAAATTTAAAATTGTATAATTTTAAAGATGAAATACAGTCATTTGAGAAACTTACATGGAGATCAAGAATAAATGACCTTAAAATATGTGCTATAGATATTTTGAGGTCATCACTTGTGGGATCATTTATAGGAGCTCTCCCAGGTCTTGGCGCTACAACTGCTTCTTTTATGAGTTATGGTGAAGCAAAAAGAGCCTCTAAACATCCAGAGACTTTTGGCAAAGGGGAAATAAGAGGTGTAGCTGCTCCAGAAGCAGGTAACAATGCAGTATGTGCTGCAAGTTTAATACCCTTAGTTACTTTAGGTATCCCTGGAAGTATAGTAGCCGCTGCTTTATTTGGTGCTTTCATGATTCAAGGAATGATGCCCGGGCCTATGCTTATGAAAACACATCCCCAAGTACTCTATGGCTTATTCTTTTTAATGATACTTACCGATACATTAGGGGGAGCTTTTGTGGCATATCCATTTATACGTATATCTACACATTTACTTAGAAAGATAGATTATACCGTGCTTTTTCCGATTATTATAGTGCTTTGTGGTGTAGGGACATATGGAATAAACTTTAGTATATTTGACATTAAAGTTACGTTATTTTTAGGAGTACTTGGATATATAATGAGAAAAACTGGATTTGCTGTTCCTGTATTTTTATTAGCTTTTATTTTAGGACCTTTTCTTGAGCGTAATCTAAGGACCGCGCTTCTTATCTCTCAAGGTAGTTTATTTATATTTTTAAAAAGTCCAATTGCAATGATTCTATTAAGTTTGGGTGTAATTTCACTCATATTTTCCTTTAGAAAGAAATTAAAAAAGAAAAAAGAGGTTATATAAAAAGATATTTTACTTTCCTGTATTTTTATTTATATAGAAGAAATTAAAATAAAAAATAGAAGAGGTAGAGCAAAAATAAAATAATACAGAAAAAGAATAAATAGTAATCTGCTAAGTTAATAATAGTTCAAATAAGTTAGAGTGTATATAAAATTATATATAAAATAGAGGTGCGAGATATGTATAACAGTCTTTTTTCAAATATTCCTTTTAAAAGGCGAAAGATTAAACCAAGAGAATTGGGTCTCACTGTTATTATTGATCGAAAATTTGGTGTAAAGGCTCAGGAGGATTTTTTGGGATTAGTGGCAAATTTTATAGATATAGCTAAGATTATGGTTGGTGTTTCAGCCTTAATTAAATCTCAAACCTTAAGAGAAAAAATTAATATATATCACCAACACAATGTTTTAGCCTTTCCCGGTGGACAATTTTTAGAATATGTAATAGCCAAAGACAAAGTGCGAGAATATTTTTCAGATATAATTAAAGCTGGATTTAAATTAGTGGAAGTATCGGATAATCTAATAGATATTTCTCCTGATAAAAAGTGTGACCTTATCAAGATGGCTATTCAAGAATATGGTTTAAAAGTCTTAGGGGAGACCGGGAGTAAGAAAGTATCCTCAGATATACAGCTATTGATCAAAGATATTAAAGAATGCCTAAACTGTGGTGCCTGGAAGGTTATGTTTGAGGCTGCTGAGTTATTTGAGAATGGTAAATTTAAAAGTAAAATAATTAATGCAATTTCTCACGAGATAGATATTAAGAATATTATCTTTGAGCTGCCTGGTCCCTGGATTCCAAAGATCACAGTTTCAGATATCTATTCTTTAATGAGTTGGTTGATAGAAAATTTGGGAACAGAGGTTAATATTGCCAATGTTGACCCTGATGATATTCTTTGTCTGGAAGCAGAAAGAACTAATTTAGGTGTCCATATGAAGTTTTAAAATTATATCATATAAAAAAATTATAAATAAAAAGGAGAAATAAATATGGCCAATAGAAATGTCATTATTATAAGTTTAGATGAAGTACGTCCAGACCATTTGAGCTGTTATGGTTATAAAAGAATAAATACTCCCGCCATTGACCAGGTAGCCAAGGAAGGAGTAAGATTTGAAACCTGTATTACCTCAGCTGAGCTTACTCCTATAGCTATGGGTTCGGTAATTACTGGAAAGTATCCCAATAAACATGGGATGAGAGATCCTTATTGTTATCTGACCGGTCCTTCCATTGCTGGTATATTAAAGAAAAACGATTATAAGACTGCTGGTTTTGTCGGTAATGGTTTATTATCAAAGAGACATGGCTTTGCGGAAGGGTTTGATTTCTGGAATGAAACTTCAAAAGAGACTAGTTGGGATGAAGCCCAATATCCAGGTGCTGAGAGTAATGAAATATTCTATGAGGGAAATTATTGGGTGGAAGGATTTTTTAAATGGTTAAAAGAGAACTATCAAGAGAAGTTCTTTATTTGGGGACATCTCTATGAAACCCACGAAGGTTCAGAACATTCACTCCTTGAAAAAGTACTAATAAAAGAAGGAGAGCTTCCTGAATTTGGTTACTATGATGCTAAGGTTAAAATGGCTGATGAAAAATTAATAAATAGATTGCTAAAAACCTTAGATAATTTGGGGATAGCTGATAATACAACTCTCGTAGTAATGAGTGACCATGGGACTAATCTAGGTGAACATCCTGCTAAGCCTATTCCTTGGCGAAAAGGAGGAATTAGATATCCTCAACATATCACTATGTTTGACCATGACTTAAAAGTAGCTATGATTATAAAAGGTGAAGATTTACCCCAAGGAAAGACCATTAAAAGTATGGTTTGTTCTATCGATTTAGTTCCTACCTTATTAGATTTAGTTGGGATTTCTACTGAAGAATATTCCTTTGATGGCTTGAGCCTATTATCACTAATTGAGAAAGATGAAGTAAGAGAAGAAGTTTATTCAGAAGACTTATTTGAACCCAGAGGTGAAGGAGCCTTACAGTCTTTGAGAACCAAAGACTCTAAGTTCATACGCAATTTAACTTTAGGAACTGAAGAATATTATGATTTAGATAATGACCCTTTAGAACAGAATAATTTAGTTGAAAAAATTGATAGGGGAAAATTGATTTTTATAAGAAAGAAATTAAATGCTTTTCTTAAAACCCAGGTTATATCCAGCAAGGAATTTTCTCAAAAAGAGAAAGAAATTATTAATCAGAGATTAAGGGCACTGGGATACATAGAATAAGATTACTTTTTTAGAGATACTGAGGACTAATCCAAAGCAAATTAAGGAGAAGGAGGTGGTGCTAAGTACTTTAAGAGTATAGAATAGTAAGTAAATCTTAATATTATTAGGAGGTAAAAAAAATGAGAAAATTTATAGTAGTGTTAGCAATAGTTTCCCTTGTGTTGTCGATGGGGAGTTTAGCCATTATGGCAGTGGAGGAATATCCCACAAAGCCGATAACTTGCATTGTTCCATACGGAGCAGGGGGTATGACTGATACAACTGCCCGTTTGATTGCTGAGAAAATAAAGCTTGAATTAGGGCAACCAGTAATTGTAGTAAATAAAAAGGGAGCTGCTGGGATAGTGGGTACGACTCATTTTTTAAAGGAGAAACCAGATGGTTATACTGTACTTGTTACCACAAGCGATACCCTTATTTTGCCGCTTTTCCAGGGAAGAGAACCTATTGACCCTGGAAAATTCAAGTATGTAGGAAGCTATATGTCTCAAGAGCGAGTGCTCTTTGCCCAAATGGATGCACCCTATAAAACATGGGAGGAGTTTGTTGCTTATGTTAAAGAGCATCCAGGAGAATTGACTGTTGGAAGTGGATGTGACTTATGGGCAATTGACATCATGAAATCAATAGCTGTCAAGGAAGGATTAAAAATGAAGTACGTTGTATTTGATAGTGGAGCAGATGCTTCCGCAGCTATTCTTGGGCGTCATGTAGAAGTATGTGAAACTGGTGTTGGTACTCCCGCATATCAAGCAGCAGTGGCAGGGAAATTAAGAATATTAATAAATTTGAGTTCAGAGACTGTCCCTGGTTTTCCCGATGTGCAAAATGTTATAGATAAGGGATATCCTTTTGCAGAACAACTTGCCTATGGGATTGTACTTCATGCAGATGTTCCAGAATACATTAGAGAAGAATGGGAAAGTGCTTTTAAGACAGTTATGCAAAATCCTGATTTAATTAAAAAGATGGAAAGATTAGGTCTGACCCCTAAATTTATTGATGGACAAACATGGGAAAAAATTTGTAAAGATTCTTTGTTAGTAGGAGATCTTCTTGAATATATTAAAGTTCTTGAGGAGTAATGAAAACTCCTCAAGAGAGGAGAAGAAAAGAGGAAAGCATCAAAATTTCCTCTTTTCTTCTTAATTTTTCTATTCTTTATGAATTGGTTTAAAATGAACAGTAATCAAAAAATTGGACTAATATTATTAATCTTTTGTATAGTAATATGGTTTTTCATAATACCTGCTCAAGTAGCTGGTATAAGAGAATCAATTTTTCCAAGATTTATTACTGTTTGGATATTAATTAGTAGTCTTTTTCTTATAGCACAGAGTTGGAAAAATCCTCCAAAAAAAATTTCACATGAATTACTAGATAATAAGACAATAATTCGATTCATTGCGATATTGTTCATATTTTTAATTTACATTCTTATAATTGATTTTTTAGGATTTTTTATACCTACTTTTTTATTTTTAGTTATAATTATGTTAGTCCTTGGAGTACGAGATTGGAGACTACTTATTTTAATACCTCTTATTTTATTATTATCTATTCATTTTCTCATTGAGAAATTATTAGTTTTTCCCTTGCCAAAGGGAAGGATTTTCTAAAGGAAAAATTTTGTTAGAAAATATTGTAGTTGGTATGGGAATGGTTTTAAAATTGGATAATATTTTAGCATCCATGTTTGGTGTAACAGTAGGGATATTAATGGGAGCTATTCCGGGTTTGTCGGAAATAACTGCTATTTGCTTACTGCTACCATTTACTTTTTATCTAAAACCAATAGCTGCAATTGCTATGCTAATGGGGCTTTGTAAAGGAGGTAATTTTGGAGGGTCTATTCCTGCAATTTTATTTAACGTACCAGGAACTGCTCAAGCAGTAGTTACTAGTTTCGATGGTTATCCCTTGACAAAACAAGGGAAGAGCGGCAAGGCTCTAAAAATGGCGCTTTATGCATCTACTATGGCTGATACCTTGAGTGATTTTATCCTATTCTTTCTGGCTGCACCAGTAGCTGCTGTTGCTTTGATGATAGGACCACCAGAATATGCTATGATAGTTCTTTTTTCTCTGGTAGTTGTCGGTGTTGCAGGAAGTGAAAATTTTGTGAAGGGAATGATTGCAATAGGGACGGGTCTCTTCCTTGCAGTAATTGGACTTGACCCAGTTACTGGTACTCCACGTTTCACTTTTGGTTCAATAGAATTAAGTGCTGGACTGGCAGTGATCCCTATAGTTCTTGGTCTATTTGTAATCTCAGAAGCTTTTAGACAAATGGAATTAATACTAAAAGAAAAGTTTTCAGAAAATTTAAACAGCAGATATCAAAATCAAATAAAAAAAACCACCAATCTCAGTAATCATAAGGTTAGTTTAACTGAATTTAAACATTGTCTGCCAGCGATTTTTGGTGGAGTGGGAATTGGTTCAGCTCTGGGTGCTATTCCCGGGATTGGAACTACTGTTGCAGCTTATTTGAGCTATACCCATACCAAAAGAGTATCTAAACATCCGGAACTTTTTGGGAAAGGTGCTTTAGAGGGTGTAGCAGCCGCTGAGGCAGGAAATAATGCAGTTAATGGCCCAAATTTAATTCCCTTAATCACCTTAGGTATACCCGGCAACCTGGCTGCAGCTCTTATATTAGGAGCTTTTATGATGCAAGGACTAATTCCAGGTCCCCTATTTATGCAACAACATGCTCCTATGCTTTATGCGCTGTTTACTGTATTAATTATTAGTAATATATTTACTTTTACTGTAGGTAGTCTCTTCGTGAGTTATGCTAGGCACTTAACATACATTCCCAAAAAGATTTTATACCCAGTAGTTATAGTTTTTGCTGTTATTGGTTCTTACATCTTCAGGGGTAATTTATTTGATCTTATAATAATGTTTTCATTAGGTGTGCTTGGTTATATTTTTGTAAAAATAAAAATTCCCATTCCTCCTATACTTGTTGCCTTTATTTTGGGAGAGATGTTTGAAAAAAGAATGAGACAGGCACTTATTATATCTGGAGGAAGTATCTCAATTTTTTTTACTAAACCTATTTCATTAGCCTTTTTCCTTTTAACTATATTTGTGGTATTGTTTTTTATTAGGGGAAGGGGAAAAAATAAAATATAAATATTTTGATATTAATCAATATTTAAGGAATAGTCCAGAAAGAGTTGGTAGATGACAAGATAAGGAAAAAGCAATGGAAAGATTGAGAAAGTTGGGGTATATGTAAAATATAGAAAAAGGAATATGTTATAATATAGGAGGTAAATATGTATAACGATTTATTTTCTAATATCCCCATAAAAAGACGAAAAGAAAAGCCAAGAGAATCAGGTCTTACAATGGTTATTGACGAAAAATTAGGGGTAAAGGCTCAACGAGATTATTTAAAATTGATATCATATTATGTAGATTTAGTAAAGATTGCCACAGGCATACCAGCCTTAATCGAAGACCAAACTTTAAGGAAAAAAATTGACTTATATCACCAATATAATATTTTAGCCTTTCCCGGAGGACAATTCTTAGAATATGTAATAGCCAAAAACAAAATACGAGAATATTTTTCAGATATAATCAAAGCCGGATTTAAATTAGTGGAAGTATCAGATAACTTGATAGATATTTCTCCTGAGAAAAAGGGTGACCTTATCAAGATGGCTATTCAAGAATATGGTTTAAAAGTAATGGGTGAGACTGGGAGTAAGAAGGTATCCTCAGATATAAAACTATTGATTAAAGATATTAAAGATTGTCTGAACTGTGGTGCTTGGAAGGTAATGTTTGAGGCGGCTGAATTATTTGAAAATGGTATATTCAAAAGTGAAATAATTAAAGATATTTCTCAGGAGATAGATTTACAGAGAATCATCTTTGAACTGCCCGGTCCCTGGATTCCAAAGATTACCGTTTCAGAAATATATTCTCTAATGAGTTGGTTAATAGAGAATTTGGGAACAGAGGTTAATATTGCAAATGTTGACCCTGATAATATTCTTTGTCTGGAAGCAGAAAGAAATAATTTAGGAGCCCATATGAAGTTTTAAAATTATATCATATAAAAAATTATGAATAAAAGGAGAAATAAATATGGCCAAGAGAAATATCATTATTATAAGTTTGGATGAAGTTCGTCCAGATCACTTGAGCTGTTATGGTTACCAGAAGATACAAACTCCCGCTATTGACCAAGTAGCTAAAGAGGGAGTAAGGTTTGAAACCTGTATCTCCTCAGCTGAGCTTACTCCTATAGCTATGGGTTCAGTAATTACCGGAAAATATCCAAATAAGCATGGAATGAGAGATCCTTATTGTTACATAACCGGTCCTTCAATTGCTGGTATATTAAAGAAAAATGGTTATAAGACTGCTGGTTTTGTCGGTAATGGTTTATTATCGAAAAGACATGGTTTTGCTGAAGGTTTTGATTTCTGGAATGAATCTTCCAAAGAAACCAGTTGGGGTGAAGTTCAATATCCAGGTACTAGTAGCGATGAGATTTTTTATAGAGGAAACTATTGGCTGGAAGAATTCTTCGAATGGTTGAAAAATAATTATAAGGATGAGTTCTTTGCATGGGGACATTTTTTTGAGACCCATGAAGGCTCAGAACACTCGCTCCTTGAAAAGGGATTAATAAAGGAAGGAGAGCTTTCGGAATTTAGTTATTATGATGCCAAGATAAAGATGGTTGATGAAAAACTAATAAGTAGATTACTTACGACCTTAGATGATTTAGAAATAGCTGAGAATACAACCCTTGTGGTAATGAGTGATCATGGTACTAATCTTGGTGAACATCCTGCCAAACCTGTTCCCCCCTGGCGAAAAGGAGGGATTAGATATCCTCAACATATCACTATGTACGACCATGATCTAAAAGTAGCCATGATTATCAAAGGAGAAGGTCTACCCCAAGGGAAGGCCATTAAGGGTATGGTCCGTTCCATTGATTTAGTTCCTACTTTATTGGATTTAGCTGGAATCCCTATTAAAGGATATAATTTTGATGGCTCAAGTCTGTCACCTCTAATTAAAAAAGGTGAAGCTAAAGGAGAAGAAGTTTATTCTGAAGATCTATTTGAACCACGAGGTGAAGGAGCCTTACAATCTTTGAGAACTGAAGACTCTAAGTTTATGAGAAATTTAACCTTAGGGACTGAAGGTTATTATGATTTAAATAGTGATCCTCAGGAGCAGAATAATCTCATAGAAAAAGCCGATAAGGAAAAACTGATTGCTATAAGAAAGAAATTAAATGCTTTCCTTAAAACTCAAATTTTTAAAGGTAAAACTATTTCTCAAAAGGAAAAAGAGGCTATTGACCAAAGACTAAGAGCACTGGGATATATAGAATAAGATTACTTTTTTAGAGATACTGATGAGGACTACTCCAAAGCAAATTAAGGAGAAGGAGGTGGTATAAGTACTTTAAAATTATAGAATAAGAGAATATAAGTAAATCTTAATATTATTAGGAGGAAAATAAAGTGAGAAAATTTATAGTAATGTTAATAGTTGTTTGTTTTGTTTTATCGATAGGAAGTTTAGCCTTTGCTGGAGAGAAAGAATATCCGACTAAGCCGATAACTTTTAACATAACCTCTGGAATTGGGGGTATGACTGATGCAAGCTCAAGGATACTCGCTGATAAGTTGAAAAAAATAGTCGGACAGCCAATAGCTGTTGTAAATAAACCAGGTGGTGGTGGACTGGTTGGGCTAAAGACTTTCATTGCAAAGAAGGCAGATCCTTATACCTTAACTGTTACTGTAACTGCACATCTTAATGCAGCGCCTTTCTTAGAATCAGAACCTATTGAAACTGATAAGTTAATCTTTGTGGGAAGCTATATGCCTCAAGAGCGAATCCTCTTTGCTCAGATGGATGCACCTTATAAAACATGGGAAGAGTTTGTTGCTTACGTTAAAGAACATCCAGGAAAAGTGAGTGTGGGGAGTGGAAATTGTCAGTGGACGCTTGAGGTTATGAAAGCAATAGCTATAATTGAAGGATTGGACATGAATTATATTCGCTTTAAGAGTGGTGCAGCCGGTTCATCAGCTATTCTTGGGCGCCATGTAGATGTATGTGAAACTGGTGTAGGAACTCCCGCATATCAAGCTGCAAGAGCAGGCAAATTAAGGATAATACTTAATTGTGGTTCAGGAAGCGTTCCTCATTTTCCTGATGTACCAAATGTTATAGACAAAGGTTATCCATTTGCATCGAGAATTGAGTATGGAATTGTAATGCAAGCTGGTGTTCAAGAATCAGTCAGACAATTTTGGGAAGATGCCTTAAGAAGTGCAATGGAAGATCCTGTTATACTTGAGAAATTTTTAGAATTAGGTCTTGTACCACGGTTTCTCCCTGGAGCACTCTGGAAAAAAGTCGCTATTAGGGATATTGAAATGGCGTACGAGCTTCTTGAGTATAATAAGGCTCTTAAGCAGTAATGATTTATTAAAGTAAACGGTAAAAGAGGAAAGTAGTATAATTTCCTCTTTTACCGTTTAGTTTTTAGGAAGTACAATGAACAAAGATCAGAAATTTGGGATAGTACTATTAATTTTCTGTTTTATCCTGTGGGTTTTTTTAATACCCACGCAAATTTCAAGTACTAAAGACGCAATTTACCCGAAGTTTGTAAATGTATGGATAGCCATTTGTGGGATTTTGCTTGTACTCAAGAGTTGGAAAAGTACCGAGAAAATAATTTCGCATGAATCGAAGGATAAGAAAGGGATAATTCGAGTTATTATAATAGTAATCATATTTCTAATTTACATTTTCATGATTGATTTTTTAGGTTTTTTTCTTTCGAGTTTTATATTCATAATAATCCTAATGTTAAGCTTTGGAGTAAGACAATGGAAAAAGCTTATTTCAGTACCCATTATAATATTATTATTTTTGTATTTTTTAATTGAAAAAATATTAGTTTTTCCTTTGCCTAAAGGAGTATTTTTCTAAAGGAGAAGTTATGTTTGAAAATATAGCAGCTGGGATGCATATGGTTTTACAATTAGATAATATCTTAGCAGCTCTGTTTGGTGTAACAACAGGAATAGTAGTAGGAGCTATTCCGGGTTTTACAGATACTATGGCTATGTGTTTGCTCATCCCATTTACTCTCTATTTGCGTCCAATAGCTGCAATTGCTATGTTAATGGGACTTTCTAAAGGAGGTAATTTCGGAGGATCTATTCCAGCTATTTTATTTAACGTACCAGGTACTCCCCAAGCAGCAGTTACTGCTTTAGATGGGTATCCACTATCAAAACAAGGTAAAAGTGGTAAGGCTCTGAAAATGGCACTTTACGCATCCACTATGGCTGATACTTTGAGCGATTTTATTTTATTCTTCTTAGCAGCACCAGTAGCTATGATTGCCTTAAAGATAGGACCACCAGAATATGCTACGATAATTCTTTTTTCTTTAGCGGTTATTAGTACAGTAGGAAGCGAAAATCTCTTAAAAGGAATGATTGCAACAGGAATTGGCTTGCTTTTTGCAGTAGTTGGACTTGATCCTCTTTCTGCTGGTCGTCGTTTC
>Ga0209121_10003543_pt1 | contig 15094 bp, 12 predicted proteins | sample Cruoilmetagenom3_FD_187292 | JGI IMG/M metagenome (GOLD analysis project Ga0209121, IMG submission 187292) | Oil polluted marine microbial communities from Coal Oil Point, Santa Barbara, California, USA - Sample 3 (SPAdes) (version 2) | ecosystem: Environmental > Aquatic > Marine > Oil seeps ...
GATGTGTCTGACTCACCCACTGCCGCCACTTGCATCATGTTTTCTACTTTCTTTAATGCTTCGCACCAGTCTTTCCTGATGGCCAATTCCCCATAGGCGTCACCTCCGCCCTATTACTTGCACAGCTGGAACCCTGGTTTCGGGATAAGAGGCAGTGTCTTTCGTAGTAGTACAACTCTGCTTCGTTGAATTGCAGTATAGCAGTTTATCCCTGTTTGTGTTGTGCTATCTTCATGCACCACATTCCCTGTGCCGTTGTTCTCCTTTCTTCCGCCTGGCGATGCGCCCGGCACAGTGTTTAATGCTTGTATTGAACAGAGGAGTGCCACTTCAACTCCCTGCCTATAGCACGAGCTGTCTCGCTTATCCTAACAACCTCTGTAAGCCACGTGAACGACATGTGAAACCGCAGAAATGAGATTTTCTATCGGCTTGCCAGAAAGCTTAGCTTTGCTGCCGCCCGGAAGATGGATTGATAAACCTCTTCGCACTGAGTATAATTACTTCTGCAAATGCCTATACATTAATAAGGGAGGTGACTGATATAAGCGAAATCAGTGAACTTGTTAAAACATACTGTTCGGAGATGGAAATTCCCTTCCCGGTTGAAGAATATCAGCAGAGAGTAACCAAGGTTAAACAAGCAATGGCAAAGCAAGGAATAGCTCTTCTATACTGTACAGCTCCAGAGACTCTGTTCTACCTCGTGGGTTACCAGAATAGTTGGTACCAGGCTCAGAGCCCTAAGGAATGGCAACAACTCAGCGGCGTGGTCATTGCGGCGAATGAAAGAACCCCTATCTTCTTCGACCGGGAAGAGGAAGAGGTGCTGGTTCATAATCATTGTGTTGGATGCGACGTACGGATGTATCGTCCAAAGGCGGGAATCTCCCAGTTAGAGTTTATAGTGAAGAAATTGAAGGATGAAGGTTGGCTCAAGGGGAAGGTTGCGCTGGAAAAGTGGAGTTATCTTCCCAATCCGGCAATCAGCCAGATGCTGCAATGTGCTTTTGAAGGTGAAGGATGTGAAGTGGTGGATGGGACGGACATTGTCCGCGAGCTTCGAGCAGTGAAGTCTCCTTTGGAAATGGGTTATGTGAGAACAGCTGCCAGGATTGCTGATATAGGAATGCAGGCTGCTATCGAACACATAAGGCCGGGGATGACTGAATTGGATGTGAAAGCTGAAATGGATTATGCTTGTGCGAAGGCTGGTGGAGAGATAGCGGGGCTTCCTACGTATGTAAACGCAGGGCGGCGCTCCGCTCAAATACACACACTTGCATCAAGGCATAAGGTTATGCCAGGCGATATAGTACAGCTCGATTTATGCGGAGTATATAATAGATACCATGTTGATGTGGCCAGGTCTGTGTCTATAGGTGAACCCGATCCCGATGTAGCCAGGTGGATAGAACTGTCTGCGAATGCTTTTCCTGTGCTGATGAAGGTTATGAAACCGAACTGTCGGGTCTCGGAGGTTAACAGGGCAGTTGAACAGTATTATAAGGAAGTGGGGATATGGGAAAGCCGGTGGTGGATTGGAGGGTATGACCTGGGTATTGCCTTTCCACCTGATTGGGTTGGAGTTTTTCAGTATAGCGAAGGAGAGTCTTCGGAGAGGGTGTTTGTTCCTGGCACAGTGGTCAATTATGAGTCGGATTTCTATCTTCCTAAGAGTGCCGGGTTATCTGCCATTATGGACACGATTGTGATTGATGAGGAAAAAGCTGAGCTTTTGAGCCGAATACCTCAGAAGCTGATTGTGGTAGAGGGTTAGAGTACGAAAGTGGTTGGGAGATTTGGATAGGGTAACGTTGTGCATAACACTATAGAGTAAGCTTTCTATCGGCTCATCAGAGAGCTTGGCTTCACTGCCGTTTGGATTGACAAGCCTCTTCATCCTGATTACAATTTCCTTTCAGGTGGCTGTAGTTAACAAGAAGTAGCAAGATTGTTCTGTATTGGTAATAAAATAGTTAGACCGTGAAGATGGAGGGAATATGAAACTAGTATTGGACACAGAGAGATGCACCTGATGTGGTATTTGCGAGTTGGTTTGTTCAGCGGTTAAGGGAGGAGTTTTTAATCCCAAGATGGCTTGTCTGAAAATTCATTCCGGATATGAAAAAGGTGATTTAGTAATAAGAGGGGAATTTTGTGACCTCTGCTTGGAATGTGTAGAGGCTTGCCCGACCGGAGCTATCACGTCCGAAAATGGGTCGCTTAGTGTTGACCAAGAGAGTTGTAGTGAGTGTGGGCTGTCTGTTGACGCTTGGCCTTACGGCATTATTCATCTCTCATCTTCAGGCAAGTTATTAATATGTGACCGCTGTGGTGGTTCTCCAGAGTGTGTCAGTTGGTGTCCTCACGAAGCAATTAAGAAGGAGGGGAGTGCAACATGAGTTACACAGGAAAAGTGCTACGTGTTAACCTTGATACCGGTGATGTGACGAAGGAGCCCTTAAATCAGGACTGGGCAGAAAAATACTTTGGTGGTAGAGGCTTAGGTGTAAAATATCTATATGAGGAACTGAAAGGAGGAATTGCTCCGCTAACACCAGCTAATAAGTTGATTCTGACCACAGGTCCTTTTACAGGAACAGTTGTACCGTGCTCGGGTAGGTTAACTTTCGCTGCCAAGTCGCCAGCAACGGGAACAATGCTCGATTGCTCTATAGGAGGTCGTTTCGCTACACAGCTCAAATTCGCTGGCTACGATGTGTTGATTATCGAAGGACAGGCTGAGAATCCGGCTTGCTTGGTGATTAATGACGACAAGGTGGAAATCCGTGATGCCACTTACCTTTGGGGAAAAGGTATTTTTGAAACCGAGTCGCAATTGGGGGAGGAGCTTGGAAGAGAATCAGGTATATTGAGTATTGGTCCCGCTGGCGAGAAGCTAGTCTCTATTGCCTGTATCGGCTCAGAGTACTACCGCCAGGCAGCTCGTGGCGGTATCGGTGCTGTCATGGGGAGTAAGAAGTTGAAAGCCATCGTTTGTTCCGGGAGTAAGGATGTAACTGTTCCTGACATGCCGGGCCTTTTAAAGCTGGTTAAGAGGCTGATATGGGAAGATGTGTTAACCGATACCAATCTTGGGATTTATACTGACGGCAGCCCGCAGATTGTTGATATGAGCAATTCTGCCGGGGTTTTACCGACTAGAAACTTTCAGGATGGTGTATTTGAAGGTGCTTCAAAAATCAACGCAGAGAGCATACGACGGCTCAAGCCCAGAAAAAAGGCTTGCCCTGCTTGTCCCCTGGGTTGTGGGAATTACATCCGTATAGGAGACAATGCTGTGGAAGGTCCGGAATATGAAACTCTGGCGTTGGTTGGGTCTAACTGCGGAGTGGACGACATAGAAGCAATTATCAAGTTCAATGCTGAATGCGATGATGTGGGGATAGATACAATTTCTGTCGGCAATGTGGTGGGCTTTGCCATGGAAATGACCGAGAGGGGGATAAAAGATTTTGGCATCCGCTTTGGTGATATTGAGACTTACTTAAAAATGCCCAGATTGATTGGCTGCCAAGAGGGGATGGGTGAGGAATTAAGCCGTGGGTAAAATATCTAGCCAAGAAGTACGGTGGCATTGAATTTGCTATGGAAGTAAAGGGACTGGAACTACCTGGCTACGATCCACGGGGCTCCTGGTCAATGGGTCTGGCTTATGCCACTGCAAATCGTGGTGGTTGTCATATGGGTGGTTTTCCCATTGCTGATGAGGCTTTCGGCGACATTGATCCATTTACCATCGAAGGGAAGGCCAAGTTGACCATAGATGCGCAGCACTATAATATGATCAAGTTTTCCCTGGTCCTGTGCGACTTCTGGGCGGTTTCCCTGGAAACCATGAGTGAACTAATATCATGTGTACGTGGGCGAGGGATTTCTGTTGCTGAGCTTGAAAAAGTCGCGGAGCGTATCTGGAACATGGGCAGACTGTTCAATGTTAGGGAGGGGTTTAAAGCAGGCGAAGATACTCTGCCTGACCGAATCTTTAAAGACCCGCTGAAATCTGGTGCTCCTGCTGGGCGAGTACTGCCACGCGACCAGTTTGACGCTATGCTGCGGGAATATTACCAACTTCGTGGCTGGGATAGCAACGGAGTCCCGACACCAGAGAAGCTTAAAGAATTGGAAATGTAAGGGGGAGAAGCAAATCGTGGTGGTCCGGATTCGCCTGCATGGGTCGTTAGCGCAACACTATGCTGGAGGAGGTGCAGACAGCGGGAATGGTATAACGATAACATTTCCACAGAAAAAAGTAAGCATGGCACAGGTTTTTGACAGACTGCACATCCCTGTGGAGGTAGTGGGATTCGTTGCTATAAATGGAGTGAGAGCTGCTAAGGACACCTGGGTAACAGATGAGGATCAGATAGCTATTTTCCCCTTGGTAACTGGTGGTTAACAACAGAGGCTTAACCAGAATATAACAGCAAGTGTAGCCTTCTTACGAAAGGGGCACGGGGCAAGAATTACCTGAACCGAGAAGAGTGCCTCTACACGTGTGAGACAAGGCATTCTGGTAAACTCTGGTGTTTGGACAATCACCAAAGAGGGGATATGGTGGAAGCGTATCAGTGAGTTTTCAGGTCTAAGCCTCCCTGATATTGATTCCTATAATAATGTACGAAAGGAGGGAAATTGAAAGATGAATAAAGGGGCAAAAGCGGGTGAAAAGAGGGCTTTACCTGGGGAAAAAGCTAAGGAGCTACTCAATCTAAGGAATGAATATGTTCCTAAAGGCGTGTTTCAGCTAGGACCTCTCTTTGTTTCTAAGGGCAAAGGAGCCATAGTGGAAGATGTAGATGGGAATGGGTATATTGATTTTGCCGGTGGCATAGCAGTCCTTAATATAGGACACTGTAATGATAGGGTTGTATCAGCAATAAAGGAACAGGCAGATAAACACCTGCACACTTGCTTTCACGTGTTGATGTATGAGTCATATATTAGATTGGCCAAGAAACTTTGTGAGATAACGCCTGGCAATTTCCCTAAGCAGGCTCTTTTGATAAATTCTGGTGCTGAGGCTGTCGAGAATGCGATAAAGGTGGCCAGAAGGTATACCGGTAAGCAAGGTGTGATTGTGTTCGAGAATGCATTTCATGGAAGAACTACACTGGCGATGGCGTTGACAAGCCAGATAAAATATTACAAGTTTGGCTTTGGCCCATCTGTTCCTTACCTTCAGCGGGTTCCTTATGCCTACTGCTATAGGTGCCCACATAAGCTAACTTATCCTGATTGTGGAATACACTGCCTCCAGAGAATTGAGGACAGTTTTGTTAATTACATGGCGCCTGAGGAAATTGCAGCCGTCCTCATAGAGCCAATCTTAGGGGAGGGAGGTTATGTCATACCCCCGGTGGAGTTCCTCAAGGGATTAAGAAAAATATGTGATGAGCATAATATCGTGTTCATAGCTGACGAAGTACAATCTGGCATGGGGCGCACAGGGAAAATGTGGGCCATTGAGCACTTCGATATAGTCCCTGATATATTGCTAGCGGCGAAAAGCCTGGGGGGAGGATTGGTCTTATCAGCTACTGTAGGGAGAAAAGAGGTGATGGATTCGGTTGATGTAGGAGGGGTGGGCGGAACTTTTGCAGGCAACCCCTTATCCTGTGTTGCCGCTCTAAAGACGATAGAAACATTTGAGAAAGATAAGCTTTTAGACAGAGCTGTCAAATTGGGCAACATGGCTAAGGACAGGCTTGAAAGTATGGAGAAGGAATATGAAATCATAGGGGATGTGAGGGGCCTGGGGTGTGTTATTGGGGTGGAGTTAGTGAAAGACCGGAAAACCAAGGCGCCAGCTACTGCGGAGACCAAAGCTATACTGGAGAAATGTCATGAACGTGGTCTGATAATAATGTCGTGTGGACCGCTGCATAATGTTTTTCGCTTCATGTTCCCCTTGGTAATCACAGAAGAAGAATTGACAAAAGGGTTTGATATATTGGAGAATACCATAAGAGAAGTAAATGCAACGATCTAAGGAAAATGCCTCTTGCTACGATGTTATAACTGTCGAAGTAAATTGAAGGGGAGATAAAAATGAAAGAGAGAAGCGTCAAAATGGTCACGGAAATACCGGGTGAAAAGTCGAGAAAGCTAAAAGAAATTGCCGAAAGATATGTTGCTTCTGGCTCCATGTATTCTATGTTTCCGATCATGGCGGCTGAGGCTAAAGGCGCGACAATAAGAGATGTTGACGGCAATAGCTACATAGATTTCTATGCTGGAGTGGGGGTTTTGAACCTGGGTCATTGCCACCCAAGGGTTGTAGAAGCTGCCAAAGCACAGGCAGAGAGGTTGGTTCATACTTGCTTTGGATCTGTGATGCAGGAGCCTTTTATCCGAGTAGCGGAAAGACTATCAGAAATCACGCCTGGAAAATTCCCCAAAGCAACAGCGCTTTTCAACAGTGGTTCAGAGGCGGTAGAGAATTCTATCAAGATATCCAGAGCCTACACCAAAAGGCCGGCAGTTATCTGTTTTGATTACGCATTTCACGGAAAAACTCTGCTGACTACAAGCCTCGACGGAACGGTGAAGCCTCTCAAAGTGGGATATGGGCCGTTTGTTCCAGAAATATACAGATTTCCCGTTGCCTATTGCTATCGTTGTCCCTTTGGGTTGTCTTATCCGGAATGCTCTATGCGGTGCCTCGAATTCATAAGGCAAGGATTTCTTACTACGGTGGACCCTGAGCAGGTTGCTGCTCTTGTTATAGAGCCAGTGATTGGAGAAGGCGGATACATATTTCCACCGAAGGAGTTTCTGCCGGGACTGCAAGAAATTTGCCAGGAGCATGGCATAGTGTTTGTCTTGGATGAAGTTCAATCAGGATTTGGAAGGACGGGGAAGATGTTTGCTTGTGAACACTGGGGGGTGGCGCCTGATTTAATGGTAATGTCAAAATCGATCGCGAATGGCTTTCCACTGAGCGCAGTAACTGGCAAGAAAGAGATTATGAATGCTGCAGGAATACTAGGAGGTACTTTTGTTGGACATCCGGTTGGTTGTGCCGCTGCTTTAGCAGTATTAGATACTTTCAAGGAAGAAAGAATACTTCAAAAAGCACAAAGGATGGCAGAGATAATGAGGAGTAGATTGGGAAAAATGTATCAGAGAATTCCACTCATTGGTGACTTGAGGGGTATAGATACAGCATGGGGAATTGAACTGGTTCGGGATAGAAAAACGAAGGAACCTGCTACGGAGGAAACTAAGAGAGTACTGAATGAATGTCTCAGGAGTGGTTTAATAGCGATAAAAGCTGGTGTTTATGGTAATGTAATACGTATCATACCTCCGCTGGTGATAACTGAAGAACAGCTAAATGAGGGATTCGATATTCTAGAGGAGGCCTTAATTGAGGTTTCGGGTTAGTAATTAGGAACTTGCGTGTTAGAAGGAGGATATATGCACGGATTTTACAACAAGGTGCTACATATTGACCTCACCCGCAGGTCGTTTGAACAAGAATCCATCAATGATGAAGTTTATCGTGAATATCTGGGAGGTAAAGGGCTTGGTACCTGGCTGTTGCTGAACAACACAAAAGCAGGAGTCGACCCTTTATCAGCAGATAATGTTCTCATTTTCGCCACAGGACCAACGACCAACACAACAGTGTGGGGCTCATCCAGATACGGGGTATTCACGAAATCCCCTTTAACGGGATTGTATGCCGAGTCCTATGCTGGAGGTAAAGTTGCTGAACCAGTGAGTGGCACGGGCTATGACGCAATTGTGATACACGGAGCTTCTGAAAATCCTGTTTACCTTGAGATTTCTGACGAAGGTGTGAAATTTCACCATGCCTCTCATATATGGGGCAAGGACACTTATGAAACAGAGGATGTTATAAAGCGCGAAGTGGGAGTTAAAAACGCCGGGGTTGTTGTTATAGGGCCTGCTGGTGAAAACCTGGTAAGGTTTGCTTGCATTGAAAATGACTACTTCAGATCGGCTGGGAGGACTGGAGTCGGAGCCGTAATGGGTTCCAAGAAAATCAAAGGCATTGCTTTTTATGGAAACAAGGTGAAGCAAATAGCCAAGCCTGATTTACTCAGGGAGCTATATATAGAAATAAGAGATATAGGGAAAGAGGACCCTGGGGTGAAGAAATACAAAGACATGGGGACACTTCAGATGGTACCTGTTATGAACAAATTTGGTGCGTTTCCTACCAGGTATTGGCATGCGGGAACCTATGATAAGTGGCAGAACTTGACCATGGATGCGTTGCAAGAGAAAAGCAAAGTGAAAGCACATGCATGTCCAAAGTGTTTTATGGCTTGTGGAAGGGCAACCGAAGTGCTTGAAGGAAGACATAAGGGGTTGAAACAGGAGATAGACTATGAAACTGTGGGTAGTTTTGGTGGGCTTTGCTTGATAGACGATATAACGGAGGTTTTGTATCTAAACGACATATGTGACAGGCTGGGTATGGATACCATGGCAGCAGGTAACCTTTGTGGCTTTACTATTGAGGCTTCTCACAGGCAAGACATCGGAGAGAACATTGAATATGGTGACGTTGACGGTATCGCTGCTTTGCTCAATAAGATGGCGAGAAAAGAGGGAATTGGAGTTACTCTGGCTGAAGGTATAAAACACGCCAGCAAGGAGTGGGGCTTAGAGGATTTCGCTGCCCATGTTAAAGGATTGGACTTCGCAATGTACGATCCCAGGGCTCTAAAAGGAATGGGATTAGCATTTGCGACTTCAGATAGAGGTGCGTGCCATCTGAGGGCCACCATTTATAAAGCAGAGATTTCAGGACTGATAGCTCCAGATGAAATCGAGGGCAAAGCGGAGATATTCATTGACTTCGAGGACAGGCATACACTTTTTGATGCCCTGATTCTCTGCCGATTTTTTAGAGACCTGTATCCCTGGGAAAAAATTTCCACCCTTATAAATACCATAACAGGGTTAGAGCTAGATAAAGAGCAGTTACAGAAAATGGCTTCAGGTATTACCAATAAAACCAGGGAATTTAACCTGCGTGAGGGAATGAAGCGGGCAGATGAAATGTTGCCAAAGAGGTTCTTCGAAGACAAACTCGAAGACAGCGGCAAGGTGCTTCCCAAAGCCGACTTCGATAAGATGCTATCTGACTACTACAGGATTAAAGGATGGCATGCGCCTCCGAATGAATAGGTCTTCAAGAACCGATAGAAGCAATGCGCTACCTGTTATTTTACAGGTCAACGCATAAATCAATAGAAAATTTCGTTGAAGCTGTTGACAACGATAATACCGTTATACTGGTTGTGGGTAGCTCCAACTTTAATAGCTATCTTACAAGTCACGGAGACAATCAAGCTCCTTGCTGGATTCGGATGTTTACTCACAGGAAAGATGTTATATGCGGATGACGATACGATGGATTTTGTTTTCCACAATCTAGCTAAAAAACCAAATTGTAACGTCTGCGAGGTGGAGGTTCAAAGTGAGTGTTAGGGTAAAACTTAATCCGATTCTCGCGAGGCTTGTTGGTGGGCAAGAGGTGATTGAAGTGAGAGGCAGCACTACTGGCGAATGCCTTAGGAATCTGGAAGAGCAATTCCCCAGTATTAAGCAGGAAACTCGTGATAAGCGGGGGTGGTTAGCTGCTCATTACGCTATTTTTGTTAATTCAAAGTATGCCTATCCTAAGGAACTAAGTACTCCCGTAAAAAGTGGAGACGATATTGAGATAGGGATTATTGCCAATGGGGGATGATGGCAAAAGCAGAGAAGGCGAAGACAGGAGTTGAAATAATGGGGGGGCGTTTAGCAAGAGCCATTTTATAGGTCACTTGCTCTACACAGTGGGCTATTTTTGTACTTTGCTGGTGACGTTGCTGGCATAAGATAGCTACCATGTAAATGGAGAGTCCTGCTCGATGGCGTTTTCAATGAGTTCGATGCGCCTGGTCTGGCCTTTGTTATCGAGTTCGATGGCTACTACATCTAGACGCCATAGAGATGGGAGGTTTTGGTGAGTATTGGCATAGGTCAGGGCTGAGGCGATGAGGTTTTTCTTTTTGGACTGTGTGATCGATTCCTCAGGAGTGCCGAAGTCCAAACTACTCTTGGTGCGGACTTCGACAAAGACAAGATAATCCTTCTGCTGGGCAATGATGTCAATCTCTCCATGAGGACAGCGAAAACTCACCTCATGGATGCGATAGCCCCGCTTCTTCAAGAATTTCTGGGCTGCTTTTTCCCCTAGCTTACCAACTTCTTGACGGTTCATTCGATTTGGCGATTATGTCAGTTTTTAGCTCTAGCTCATAGGTTTTTCCAGCACTTCTATTTCCTGTCTCGTAGGAGAATATATCGTGTCATCAACTGTCGCGAGACAAAAGGTAACTTCTACGGGTAATTGCTACACCACCAATGCCCATTGCTGGTCTACTGCTTAAGTTAAACGGATTTTATCACAAGTTGGATAAGGCTTTTAAATGGAGTTAAGAACAGGAAGAAGGTTGTTGAGGTGGTTAATAGTTAGATATTCAGGCGCACACTGTCAAAATATATAAGAGCACGTCCTATTCTTTGAATATTTTGATACCCCTTACTAACCATGATAAGTCTTTCCAAGCCAAATCCTATTCCTATCCATGGATCAATCCATCCCCACTGAGTATCTAAAGCATTGGGGCCTATGACTCCTGAGCCAACTTCTAAACCAGCAACAACATCAATTGTTTCCCCATACACAACAGATCGCGCAGGAATTAACTGATAATCTTGTATCTCGGCGGCATCCATCACTATAGCAGCAAGCTCTTCCAATTTTTGCTTTCTCTTTTCTTCGGGCGAGCCAAGTTCTACAAGATTTAGCATGGTAAACTCATTTAAGTGGTGGCCACCTTTTGAGTCTTTGCGGAAACAAGGGCCTATTTCAAAAACTCGTATTGGCTTCCCAAATAAACGGGCAAATTTCCCGATAAGATAATAGAGATTCGGTGCTAACATCGGTCTTAAACATTTATCTTCGCTTATCCAGAATACTTGCTTAAACAATGGCTGCTCTGGCGTGATTGACATCTTCGCCAGTAAACCTTTGGCTAAAATGATTGGCGTGACTACCTGGACAAATTCATTCTTGATAAGCACGTTTGTAAGCTTAGCCTCCAGTGCACAAAGCGCAGGGCGGCGATGAATATTCCATGTCTCCACTAAGTGTTGTTTACTTTGTCTTATGAGTAGCTGCTCCGTATTGCGGAACTCTGTATCCCGTTCTTGAGCGCTGGGAAATGACTTTTCTTGGAGGTTTAAAGGTGCATCTAGCTCCCTTAAACGTTGTTTTTGAACTCTTGAAAAATTAATATTCATCTATAGTAGTTGCTTCAATAAGAAATTTGGTATAATCAGGGACAGCAGCCAATTCAGTATAGTGAACTTCGGAGGCTATCTGTTGTGCCTCTGCAGCTTTGCTTCTAGAAACTAAGGCTAGTTTAGCTCCTGTGCCAGCGGCATTTCCTACCTGTTCAAAACGGTTCAAAGGAAGAGAGGGCAGCATCCCAATGGTCATTGCACTTGAAACATCAATGTAACTGCCAAAAGCTCCAGCAATGACCACTCTTTTTATTTCCTCCGAAGAGCGATTCTGGGCAGCCAAAAGAACTTGAATGCCAGACCTTACTGCGCCTTTAGCTAATTGTATCGCTCGCACATCACGTTGAGTGACGGTAATTGCTGGAAGCCCATTCCTTTCTTCCTCTGTAACAATAACAAACTCGCGCTGACCTTTATTATCACGCACTTGGGGATGATTATTCACCATCTTGCCGCTTTTGTCCACTGCACCGGCTAACCGGAGTTGGGCTATGGCATCCAATATGCCAGAGCCACAAATCCCAACTGGCTCGGCTTCATCAATGGTGAGATAATCGACTGTGTCATTTGATATCTTCAGTCGTTCTATTGCTCCGCTGGTAGCCCGCATGCCATTTTTGATCTCTGCACCTTCAAATGCAGGACCCGATGCGCATGATAGAGTGCTTATCTCACCATTGCTTATTAAAGAGACCTCGCTGTTTGTGCCAATGTCAATAGCCAAGGCTAAATCCTCTTTTTGCCAGATTGTTTTGGTAGATAACAGCATTGCTACATGGTCAGCCCCTACAAAACCGGCAATATTAGGCAATATATGCACGTAAGCTCCTGGCGCTATATCAAGCCCTAAATCTCGAGCTTTAATATCTAGTGCCGCTTTAACCGCTGGTATATAAGGAGCGTATGCCAGTTGGGACACAGATAATTTCAAGAGGAGATGATGCATAGCAGTATTTCCTACTATCACAGCTTCCACAACCTCGTCTGGCTGAGCATCAACCTCGGTGCACAGCGCAACCAACAGCCTGTTTAATTCATCTATAACCAACTTTTGCATTAATTTTCCCCCTCCCCTTTTCTCTAAGACAAAGGAAAGACGAGAAACAATGTCGTCTCCATAAGCAAATTGAGGGTTCATAACTCCTCTGGCAGCTAAAGTTGCCCCACTTTCCAAATCTATTAAATAAGCAGCTATTTTTGTGCTGCCCAAGTCCACGGCCAGCCCCAATTGGCGGTTAGACTGAGGGCCGAAAGCTACTACTTCGCTGCCTCGCACGAAAACTTTAGCCTTCCAGTCCCATGACCGCAATAAATGGGAGATATTTTTTAGGACCTCGATATCAATATTATTGCAGTGTATTCCTTTTTTGTTTAACCCTCCTAATATACGTTCAACATCTGCCTGCAAGTCTGACATAGAAGGAGCTGGCAAACATACATTATAGGAACGGACAGGCGAATCTGGCGTAACGGCAATCTCAAAGCCTTCTACCTGTAAGCGTTGCATCGTGGTCATCGACTCAGGTGGCACAAGTAACTTTACATCGCCTTCTGGATATGTCTGACAAGCCAGCCTCCACCCTTTCTTTACTTCTTGGGATGAAAAAATCTTTAGTTCGCTAGCTGTGGGTTCTGAAACAGCCCCTTCCAGAATTTGCACTTTACAGCAATTGCCCCGTCCGTGTCCTCCACATATGCTAACTATGCCCACGCCTACTTGATGCGCACAATCTAAAAGAGATTGATTGCCTTTGCACTTTCCACTTTTGCCTGTTGGTTCAAAACCGATTTGATAAGTGTTCATTTTCAACCTCTACGAGAACTGATTTCCTAAGAATTTCACTAGTGAAGAATACCTTAAACTTTCATAATAGTTTAACATCAAGGTTAACACAACGCAGCACAACTTTTATGCCAGGGCGTCATCACGAGGTTTAGGAACCGTTAAAGAAGTAGTTGAAAAAGATGTGTTCTTTCCATATAAGGGTCCCGGCACAGGGCAAAATAAATCTTGTACTACGGCTACTAGGGTGCGATATGAGCTCCTGCCTCACCTTGAATGCGCTTTCGATAGATTCTGGAATTGTAGAGCGAATCTTGAGAACTGACCGTACACTCATCCACCCCCTTTGCTGCTTTAGGTCGGAGACTCACTTAATATTTGGTACACTTCTAGATTCTTCAGGCTGGGTCTTTACTATCTTGCTAGTTTCCGTTATCTTTCTCCTGTGTTACTTGGTTCTTATCCAATATAGTACCTAAAGAACGCTGGAACGCCTGGAAAATAATCTGCTTCGCGGTTTGCTTGGCAGCAGCAATGAGTTCGGCGGCTTCCTGCTCTGCTTTACTCTTTGACTCGGCTATGACCCCAGCCAATTCCTCTTCCCTCCTCCTCCTCCCGTTCTCTACAGCTTCGTTGATGATATCTTGCGCTTTTTGCATGGCGGCACTGATGATTCCTTGTGCCTTCGCTTCACCCTCCCTCTGCCCTATCTCTTTAGCCTGGTTGATGATTTGTTTGGCTTGCCGCTGTGCTTCCTGTCTTGCCTCGCTAATCTCCTGTTCCGCGCTTTGCTTTAGCTTGGCGGCAGCTCTAGACAGTTCTTCAACCTCCCTGTTCGCTTTTTCTAGCAGGGTGTCTGCTTCTCTCTTGGCGTCAGCTAATATCTCACTCCTTTCCTGTTCACCCGAGTGCTTCGCCTTGGCGATAGTCTTAGCTGATTCTTCTCTAGCCTTACTGATTATGCGTTCCACTTCTCGCTGCTTTGATTCCGCAGCTTGCTTTTTGGCTATGGTTTCAGCCTCCGCAGCGATTCCCGCAGCTACCTCTCTCGATTCCTCGATGATAGCGGTAGATTCCGCTTCAGCTTTCCGTTTCGCTTCCTCTATGACTTGTGCTGCACGTTGGTCAGCTGCTTCCGCTGCCTCATCCTCGGCCTTCTGTCTCAACTCAGTCTGATATGTCTCTGCTTCCAGTTTTGCTTGGTTTGCGGTTTGCTGCGCTGCCTCACGGGCCTTAGCAAGAACAGCGGCCGCTTCCTCATCAGCTTCTTTTCTTATCCGCTCAATTTCCTCTTCAAGAATTTCACTGAGCCGATGCCTATATTCATCCATAATCCTAGCTGCCTGTTCAACTGTCTGCTTCACCTTATCTCCCAACTCTAGCATTTGGTCACCTCCTTGGTTTCATTGCCACGGTCTTCAATACTTCGCTTGATTGTTCGACCTCTGCTTTTTCCTCCAGCCATCTAGCGTTTGACAACCAGTTCTGCGGTCTATCAATCTGTTCTTCTTGTCACTGTTATTACTCAGGACGTTCTCAAGTTACTGGAACTATGATGCTAGTACTTGTATTGGTTCAGTCGTTTTCGGATAAATCGATGGTACCAAAATGCTATAGCCCTCCTTAACTTTTGTCAAGTCCTGCAGGTAAATAAGAGAAGTTGCCCAAGCAATGTTGCCTAGAAGTAAAGCCTGGGCAGCTATAATCACAGGCCCCAGAGGAGGCAACGTTCTGCCAGAATTGTTCCGTAAATAGCCGGAATTTGTCCACCAAGGATTGTCAAGTGCTTGTCAAGCCTGTGCTCCTCGTTCACTCCGCTACGATTTAACGCCGATATAGTAAAAGCTGCCTTAAAAAATGGAGTGAAATATGCAGCTACAGCTACGGACTACCATCTCATAGTGTAGCTAAAGAAAAGAAGACCACTCAAACTTGACAACGAATTCAAGA
>Ga0209121_10003544_pt1 | contig 15091 bp, 13 predicted proteins | sample Cruoilmetagenom3_FD_187292 | JGI IMG/M metagenome (GOLD analysis project Ga0209121, IMG submission 187292) | Oil polluted marine microbial communities from Coal Oil Point, Santa Barbara, California, USA - Sample 3 (SPAdes) (version 2) | ecosystem: Environmental > Aquatic > Marine > Oil seeps ...
ACAATTAATCAGATTAATCCTATTAATGATGATTTTATGACTTCCCTAAACATCCCAAACCATTTATCAGATTTTCTAACTTACCTCGCGAATGAAACTGTGAAAGGGACTGAATACCTTCCCAGCCTCAGTGAATTAAGCGTTTCTTTGGATATGAGTGTATCAAGACTTCGGGAAGAATTGCAGGTTGCCCGGGTAATGGGCTTGGTAGATGTTAAGCCACGGGTTGGGATTAAATGTTTGCCTTATACTTTTACACCTTCTGTTTCTAAGAGTTTAGCTTATGCTGTAAGCACAGACAAGCAATTGTTTCGTCAATTTTCAGATTTAAGAAGCCATATCGAAGCTTCATACTGGTACCAGGCTGTTAGCAAATTAACCAATCAAGATCATAATGAACTTAACCGGATCATTTTGAGTGCACAAAGAAAACTAAGATCTGATCCAATTCAAATTCCCCATGAGGAACACCGACAATTACATCTCACGATCTATCGCCGATTGGATAATATTTTTGTTTTAGGAATTTTAGAATCCTATTGGGATATTTACGAAGCAGTAGGCTTGAGTATTTTCGAAGATCGTAAATATCTGGAACGTGTTTGGGCTTATCATCAACAAATGGTGGATTCAATAACAAACAATGATTTTCTTTCAGGCTATCAGGCTTTGATTGCACATATGGATTTATTATTTCAACGGGATCAAGAAAATTCTCTGATTCGTTTTGAATAAAGCTTTTGGAAGGAGCTTATATGGAACAAGATATTAAATCGGCACACAAAGACAGAACATCACAGAGATCTATCGTCAATGATTTTTGCATGACGATTTGTACTGTCAATGGCTCTGGAAGTGCAACTGCAAACACGACTTTACTGAGATCCTTGTTTCATATGGGGATTCCAGTCTCGGGGAAAAACATATTTCCATCCAATATCAAAGGATTACCGACCTGGTTTTCTATTCGTGTCTCAAAGGATGGATATCTTGCGCGGGTAGCGCATGATGACATCATTGTACAGATGAACCCGAATACATTTGAAGAGGATCTTAAATATAATATTTCCGGTGGTGTTGTGTTTTATGCTGATCATATCGACATGGCCGTCGATCGAGATGATGTGATTGTTTACCCAATGCCCGTAAAGGATCTCATTAATGAAGCAGATGTGCCAAGAAATTTGCAGGACTATATGCAAAATATGGTTTATGTAGGCATTGTTAGCCAGATGCTGGACATCGATTTAGATGTCGTGCATAAATCACTGTTAAGTCAATTCGAACAAAAAACTTCGGTCGCTGATTCCAACTTTGCCGTTGTAAAATTAGCTGCGGATTGGGCGAGAGACAACTTGAAAAAGAAAGACGTTTATAGCGTTCAAGCGATGCCGCCCCTGGATGGTTATATTATGGCAGATGGAAACATGGCTGGCGCCCTGGGTTCTATTTATGGCGGTTTTCAATTCTGCGGTTGGTATCCAATTACACCAGCAACAAGCCTGGCAGAATCTCTGAACAACTTTGCGCCAAAATTGCGAAAGGACCCCGACACAGGTAAAAATAATTTTGCCATTGTCCAGGCGGAGGATGAGCTTGCTTCAATTGGAATGGCGGTCGGTGCTGGTTGGGCGGGTCTCCGTTCGATGACTTCGACATCCGGTCCAGGGGTTAGTTTAATGACCGAATATATGAGCCTGGCATATTTTGCCGAAGTTCCGTTGGTCTTATGGGATGTACAGCGTGTAGGTCCCAGCACTGGTTTGCCGACAAGGACCTGTCAGGGTGATTTACTTCTCAATTATTACCTGGGTCATGGGGATACCCGACATATCGTTATCATCCCTTCATCAGTCAACGAATGCTTTGAATTTGGATGGAAGGCATTCGATATTGCAGAAAAATTTCAAACCCCCGTAATCATATTGAGTGATCTTGATTTGGGTATGAATTTGTGGATGACAAAGGAGTTTCAATACCCGGACAAACCCATTGATCGCGGTAAGGTTCTATGGGAAGAAGATTTGGAAAATTTCAAAACTGAATGGGGAAGATACCGTGACGTAGATGGTGATGGAATTCCATACAGAACCATTATGGGAAACAGTCATGAAAAAGCAGCATATTTTGCGAGGGGTACCGGGCATGATGAATTTGGCAATTACAGTGAAGACCCTGATGTTTGGCGGCAGAATTTAGATCGCATAAAGCTTAAATTTGAGAATTCCAGAGAGCAATTACCAAAACCTGTATTCCATACACAGGAAGGTGCGAAGATCGGTTTGATTGGTATGGGTTCAACAGAGCCAGCAATCTTAGAAGCACGGGATAAATTACATGCAAAGGGTATTGCTACAGACTACATGCGAATCAGGGCGCTGCCCACCTCAAAAGAAGTGCTTGAATTCATTAAATCCCATGAGAGAAATTACGTCATAGAGCTGAATCAGGACGGTCAATTGCAGCAAATTTTGACCACCGATTACTGCGAAGAAATTTCACCTTTGATCTCTCTGGCTTATATTGATGGTTTGCCCATGACAGCAAATTACATCATTCAGGCGGTTTCCAAAAAGGAGGAAATTTAAATGTCAGATAAAAAAACAGATACAAACACCATTGGATTGACACGTAGGGATTATCGCGGTGAACGATCCACATTATGCCCTGGTTGTGGTCATAACACCATTTCCGCTCAAATTATTACAGCTTGCTATGAAATGGGTATCAATCCTCATGAAATTGCTAAGTTTAGCGGCATTGGCTGTTCTAGTAAAAGCCCTACTTATTTTCTAAGCCAATCCTTTGGTTTTAATGGTCTTCATGGACGGATGCCTTCGATGGCTTTAGGCGCTGCTTTTGCAAACACAAGCATGAAAATCCTGGGAATCTCGGGAGATGGTGATACAGCGAGCATTGGGCTTGGGCAATTCAAACACCTTATCAGGCGTAATTTGCCAATGGTTTATATTGTTGAAAACAACGGGGTTTATGGATTAACCAAAGGGCAATTTTCGGCGACTGCTGAAAAGGGTTTGGCGTTGAAGCACCAGGGTGAAAATCCTTTTCTTCCGATCGATATTGCAAAGGAAGCATTAATCGGTAATGCAAGTTTTGTGGCGCGTTCATTTGCAGGAGACCCAAAACAGGTCCGCGAATTACTCAAAGCGGCATTTAGCCACCGGGGTACATCAGTATTGGATATCATCAGCCCCTGCGTCAGCTTTAATAATCGTGGGGATACCTTGCATTCTTATCAATGGGGGCGTCAGCATGAAGCCCCTTTACATGATATCGCTTATGTTCCCACTCGGAGGGCAATTATTTTGGACGAGTTCAAAGAAGGAGAAGTTAAAGAAGTCACACTCCATGATGGTTCTCTTGTGATTTTGAAGAAGCTTGAGCACGATTATGACCCCACGGATAAATGGCAAGCGCTGAAAATGCTTGAAGAAGCAGAGAAAAATCGATGGCTGCTGACAGGCTTAATATATGTTGATCCAGACCAACCCACGATATATGACTATCTTGATTTAACTGACGAACCCTTGAATCGGATGTCTGCAGATAGATTGCGCCCTTCGCCCGAAACATTGCAGCAAATAAATCAAAGCATGCTTTAGCAGTTTATATAATTTAAATCAAAAACGCCGGTGCTTGTCTTTAGCACCGGCGTTTAGTTTAATTATTAGTTAGATATCGCCTAAAGTGTGTAAGAGGGCTAGATTTGGTTGTCTGAAAGCGCCTACAGGGAACCCCGAGATGAGGATGACTTGCTGCCCCTTTTTGAGTTTCGTTGTTGTGGCGATTGCCGTTTCAACATGTTTGATCATCATTTCGAGGGTATCAGCGTATGGTACCAGGAGTGGTGTAACACCCCAATATAGGCTCATTTGTTGATAAGTATGTAATTCAGGTGTAAAAGCTAGGATGGGAACATTAGGTCTTGTCTTAGACATCAACCTCGCAGTTCTACCAGACTGGGTGAAGACAACAATTGCGGCGACATTCCGATCGTTTGCCAACTCCCTAGCTGCACGAGTGATAGAAACAGGGTCACTTTGTTCCGCCATTTCTGTTTTAAAGGATACATTTCCCCACTTCGTAAGATTTTCCTCGGCGGTTTCAATGATAGAAGTCATCATTTTTACGCTCTCTAAAGGATAACGACCAGCAGCGGTCTCCCCAGATAACATGACAGCATCAGTCCCGTCAAAAACAGCGTTTGCTACGTCGGTGGCTTCAGCCCGAGTTGGTCGGGGATTATTGATCATCGAATCTAACATTTGTGTTGCTGTAATAACCAGCTTTGCATGCAAATTGGCGCAGGCTATGATCTCTTTTTGCGCAATCGGTACGGCTGCTGGTGACATTTCAACGCCAAGATCACCGCGTGCAACCATAACGCCATCAGTGACCTTCATGATTTCACCTAATTCATCCAGGGCTTCAGGGCGTTCCAATTTTGCAATAATGGGCGTTTTTGCAGCCTTTTCATTGGGAGCAAATTCTTTAATTGCATTTCGTACAACAGTGATATCATCTGCGCTTTTGACAAAAGAGATGGCGACCATGTCAACACCTTTGTCAAGGCCAAATTTTAAGTCACTCCGATCCTTTTCAGTGAATATCGGTATTGTCAGGTTTGCACCTGGGAGATTCACCCCTTTGTTCGATTTCAGTGTCCCTCCCAGGGTGACCACGGCTTCAATTCTTTCGCCATCGATCGATTGGACTTCCATTTCAATTTGCCCATCATCCAGAAGGATATGGTTAGTGGGTTTCAATGCTTTGTGAAGGTCTGGTATCTCAAAAGGAATGTAAATATCCTCTTCATCCACAACAAATGATTCTGAAGAACTCAATGTTACTTGGTCGCCAGCTTTTAACTCGATTTTACCTTCAGGGAGTTTACCAATGCGAAGTTTTGGTCCCTGTAAATCCTGAAGGATGGTTATTGAGACGCCCATTTCGTCAGATATTTCCCTGATCAGATCAATTAACACAGCATGGTCTTCTTGTGTACCATGGGAAAAATTTAGCCGCGCAACATTCATACCAGCCAAAATTAATGATTGAATCATAGACCTGGTATTGCTGCTTGGTCCTAAAGTACAAACAATCTTAGCGAAACGAACCATGGTAAACTCCCTTAAGAAACACACTAATCCAGCAAAAGGACTTCTCGCAGAATTGGCAGCATCCAATCAACGGTTTGTTGATCAATAATCAGAGGTGGCGCAAGGCGAAGGACATGCTCATGGGTTTCCTTTACGAGAATACCTTTTTCTTGCAATATCTCGGCAAACCGGCGTGCCCCGCCTAATTCGTGTTTTAGTTCAACACCAATTAATAAACCTTTACCGCGAATATCTTTGATGTTCTTTTTGGGAATTTCCTCAAGATATTCGAGAATATATTCACCCATTTTTTGGGCTTTTTCAATCAGGTTTTCTTCCTCAATGACTTCAAGCGCAGCAATTCCTATAGCTGCAGCGAGGGGATTGCCACCAAAGGTTGAACCGTGTTCTCCGGGTTGGAATAAACCCAGTATCTCCTTGTCCGCAAGGACAGCTGAAATTGGATAGAACCCACCAGAAAGCGCTTTTCCAATCACGGTAATATCTGGACGTACATTTTCATGCTGTGATGCAAATAATGCACCTGTGCGCCCAAGGCCTGATTGGATTTCATCTGCAATGAATAGAATGTTGTTTTCTTTGCAAAGCCGCTCTACAGCTTTTAGATACCCTTCGGGAGGAAGGATGATGCCATTTTCTCCCTGGATCGGCTCGAGCATAATCGCAGCCGTATTTTCATTTATGGCTGCTTCAATAGCCCCGATGCTGCCGTATTCCACCATGACAAAACCAGGCGTGAAAGGTCCGAAATCATACTTGTACTCCTCCGTTGATGTGAAGGAGATGATCGTTGTTGTCCTGCCATGGAAATTTCCTTCAGCGACAATAATTTCAGCATCGTATCGAGGAATTTTCTTTGTGACATAGCCCCATTTTCTGGCAACTTTAATCGCTGTTTCAACAGCTTCAGCGCCGCTGTTCATAGGCAAAGACATTTCATAACCGGTCATGTCAGAAAGCTTTTTATAAAATAAACCCAGCTGGTCATTTCGAAAAGCCCTGGATGTCAGGGTGAGTCGATCAAGCTGTTCAATCAACGCCTTTTTAATCTTGGGGTGATTGTGACCTTGATTTAATGCTGAATAGGCACTCAGGCAGTCTAAATAGCGATTGCCCTCAACATCATAAACCCAAACACCTTCCCCTTTTTCAATGACAACATCCAGGGGATGATAATTATGTGCTCCATATTCATCTTCAAGTTCGATAAAGTAATTGCTATTTTGCACCTGGGTCTCCTCCGAGTAATTCTACTAAGATTGCTTTTTGTGCGTGCATTCTGTTTTCAGCTTGATCAAATAGTCGTGAGTGCGGACCATCTGCCACCTCATCAGTTATCTCCTGACCGCGATGGGCAGGAAGGCAATGCATGACTATAACGTCAGGATTTGCTACGCTGACGACATCTTGATTGACCTGATAGGGGGGGAAGACTTTTTCTCGTTTCTTGGCTTCTTCTTCCTGGCCCATACTTGTCCATGTATCTGTGTAGATAACGTCTGCACCTTCTGCTGCATCCTTTGGATCTCGCATCGCTGTAACAGAACCGCCTGTTATTGATGCTAATTCTTTGCCTAAGATGAGATCTGCTTCAGGCATATCGTAGTCTTCAGGATTGGCAATTCTGAAATCAGCACCAAGTTTTGTGACAATTTTCATCAGGGAAACAGCAACATTATTGCCATCGCCAATATAAGAAACCGTGCGGCTTTTGAGACTGCCAAATTCCTCATATATCGTGAGGGCATCTGCCATTGCCTGGCAAGGATGGTTGTAGTCACTCAACCCATTGATGACAGGTACCTGAGACCATTTTGCCAATTCAAGAATATGTCTGTGAGAAAAAACCCTCGCCATGATTACCTGAACATATCCTGATAAAACCCTAGCTACATCTGCAATGGACTCGCGTTTGCCCAATCCAATTTCCTGCGGAGATAAATATAAGGCATCTCCGCCTAAAGTCCGCATTGCCATGTCAAAACTGACCCGCGTCCTCAAGCTTGGTTTTTGAAACACCATCGCAAGGACCTTATTCTTTAGAATGGGCCGAAATACGCCTGATTTTAGTTCTTTTTTGAGTTTTACACTCAAATCAAGCAAATCGTTGATTTCCTGCTGTGAGAAATCAGCTATGTCAAGAAAATGTTTCATAAAATCTCCTAATTGTGGTGGGTTAACTGAATTAATTTTATTCTCGCGTGATGTCTGCGAGATTGACAACTTGTTTTTCACCCTCAATAAAAGCGATGCCTTGAAAAAGGGTAATGCATTGTGCAATGGCAAGTGAAAAGAGTGTTCCTGATAGAAATAAGATTATTATTGTAAGATTTCTTGGTAAATTTTCATTAAAGTCGCTTATTTGGGATTCTGTGTTCGTAATTATCCTGCGATATTCAACCAAAATGTCCTGTGCATCGACCAGATCTGTTTCAAATTTAGCAAGGTCATCCGATAATTTGGATAAATTTTCATTTAATAAAACTAAACCTTCAGATGTGTCAGAAAGGCTTAATTCCATTGTTTCTAATGATTTTGGGATATCATCCATACTGACAGAAACAGTTTCCAGGCTGGTATGTAAAGGTACCTCCGGCTGATATTTTGCACCTAAAAAAGGGATTGCAGCAATAATTGATAATGTTTTATCAATCAGCTCTGCGCTGGTGGCGGCAGAGGATAAGGCAATTTGAGTCTCGAGAAGTGTTTGGCGAAGATCATCACCCACCAGTACTGCGGAGGAATCCAGGGAAGTTGAAATTCCATTGATTGTCCCATCGAGATTTTCAAATGTTGAAACTATAATTTCTAAATTACTGTTGACATTACCAAGTGCACTATCAAGAACGATTAACCCCTGGTCTGTGTTACTGAGTGTGTCTTCGATGGATCCACTGATCTCTAACAAACTGCGCTGCAATCCTGGTTTAACCACCCAGCTAAAAATTATTCCAGCAATAGAAAATAACAATCCCAAAGAGGATAGGACAATTAAGATCTTTCCTAAGGTCTGATAGCTAAATTTGGGTTTCATTAAGATTTCTCCAGAAATTCCTCAATTGATTCATGAAAAATTTTATCCTGAATTTTCCACATTTCATCTTTTTCTGAAGCCTCATAATGATCATAACCCATTAAGTGAAGCGTGCCGTGGATTGCTAAATAAGCGCATTCCTGGTCAAGAGTCAGATTGTATTCGGGTGCCTGTTCTGCTGCCCTCTCAATTGAAATGATGATGTCACCCAGGTAATACTTGTCGGTGTCTGGATCAGTAAAATCCTGGTTAAAAGCAAGGACATCTGTTGCTTTCGCTTCGTCAAGAAACGCTCGATTGAGTTCTGTAATTTCCTCATCTCCCGTTAATTGGATGGTGATATCCACGAATGGATTTTCGAAGAAGGCAAGTGTGTTTTTGACAGCCTTCTCGATAAGGGTTTCATTTACCCTGGGAAATTTGTCTGTTGATTGCTGAATCGTAATCATGTTTCGCTGGTCTGTCCTGCTTTTTCAGGAACTTTTTGTGTAATTTCATCTTTGGGTTTTCCCAAACTGGGGTATTTTACTCTTGGGTGGTAGGATCCCATTAAAGTCTGGAAAAATGAATTTTTCACAATTTGAAGGTCTTTCAGTGTCAGGTTTGTATCATCTAGCTGACCGTTTCTTTCGTAAAAATCGAACACGACATTGATAAGAGACCTTAGTTCCTCTTCATCTTGGGGAACCTCTGAACGAGCTCTTGCCTCTGTTCCATCAGCCAGCATCAATAATGCTGTCTCTCGAGATTGCGGCCTGGGCCCAGGATAAGTAAATAGCGATTTATCCACTTCTGAAGGATCCACAGCATCTTTAACTGCCTGGGAATATTGATAATGGGTGTACATTGTCCCATGATGCTCACGGATAAAATCCATGATCTGATTAGGGAGGTGGTGTTTTTTAGCCAGTTCTAAACCATCAGTCACATGGCTGATGATTGTTTGCGCACTGACGACGGGGTCAATGTCATCATGTGGATTAAGTTCTTCTTGAATTTGATTTTCGATAAAGAATTGAGGATTGCGTGATTTTCCGCAATCATGATAAATTGCGCCAACGCGCACAAGCAGACCGTCAGCACCGATTGCCTCAGCAGCCTGTTCAGCTAGATTTGCTACTTGCAATGAATGCTGATAACTACCAGGTGCATTACGCAGAATTTGTTGTAAAAGTGGGTGATCGGGACGGGAAGTATCCAATAATTGAAGCGCAGTTGTAAGTCCCAAGATTTGTGAAAATATGTACTGCAGAAGAAGGGTTAATCCAGCTACAACAATGCCGTTGAACAGCGATACGCCGGATAAGGTGGCAATACCGATCCAATCGGTGTAAGAATCCGGGAGGCGATAAGCAAGAATGATGGCTGCGCCTGCCAGGCCTATTGTGATTCCAGCACCAAAAAAAGCGGCAATTCGACGGGCTTTCCCCAGGGTCAATATCCCAATGATTCCGGGTAAAACATAAAAAATAGTTAGATCAAAACCGTTTGGCATTCCATAGGCGGTCATCACACCTAATATGAGTGATAAAATCGCTGCGATTTCAAAATTAAATATGATATATAGTGTTAAACCAAAAGCTGCAATGGGGAAAATATAAGGAAGTACTGTACGATCAATGATCACAAACCGGGCAACAATCAGGAATATTAAAAATGTAACGGCAATTAATAAAACGGCTTTGACCGAGTAAGCCTTATTTATTTGTTGATATGTAAAATATAAACCAATGAGAACACACAAGAAAAGGGTGAATATTGCAGCACCAATGATATCCTGCGAGCGGTTGCTGGGTTGAATCAGTCCGTAGCGTCGTAAAGCTTCCCAATCGACTTCTCGAATAATTTGCCCACGTCTCACCAGGGTTTCACCTGAGATGAATGAACGAATCACGGGATCAACTGATTGGCGGGCTTCACTTATTGCTTCCTGCGTTAGTTCTTCGCTGTAAAGGCTGTTTGGCACAATAAAGGGTTCCACTAATTCAACTACGATTGTGGCTTGATCCTGTGGCAACGAGAAATCAATTAAAGAAGGGATATTGCCTTTGGCAGCATAAATATCCGATTCTCTCAAGGTGTTGCGCATAATTTGTTCTAATACGTTGGTTGATTCTGATTCAATTGCCTCCCAACGAGATTCACTGATTTCCAGGATTCGGGTTTTTGTTTCTTCGGAGAAATTGAGATCTTCTATTGCCTGGATATCTTCTAATTTTTCTTCTCTGGTGGCATATATATCCTGCCGAATTGTTGTCAGATAATAGAGGATGGTGCGCAGTCTTTCAACCTGGCGGCGTCCAATGCTGGGATCCGTGGGTAAATAAATAGGTTCAAGAGCAGTGGCGGCATTCTGACGTGATTGTTCTGTAAGAACTTCACTTTCAAAGGTTAGGGAATATGGCGCTAGGATATCCTGTGGTGCAACATCGCCAATTTCCATCGGAAAGGATGATTGGCTAAATGCTTCGGGCAGAATCAGTGCTAAGAACGCAATAATCCCCGATACGATCAGGATAATGATCTTTAGAAATCGGTTTGGAATTATTCGTGCTCTTTCACTCAGGGATTTGCTCATGGGGCTCAGGCGTTTTGAATTAATTCACGAACAATTTTACTGGCATGTTGGCCGGAAGCGCGTCCCTCAAGCATTGGCATAAGGTTTTTCATTACTGCTCCCATATCCCGCATACTGGTTGCACCCGTTTCTTCAATGACTTGCTTGGCGAGCGTTTTAAGCTCACTCTCTTCCATCTGTTTTGGTAGAAATTGATTTAATATTTTAATTTCTTTTTCTGCTGCCTTGATGAGATCTTCTCGTCTTGCTTGTTTTGCTTCAAGAATTGAATCTTCTCGCGTTTTTACTTCCTTTTGAAGAATGCTCAAAATGCGTGATGTATCTAATTCACCACGTTCTTCTACTTCTGAAAGTTTTATGGCAGACATGAGCAAACGCAATGTACGTTTTGTGTCCTCATCCTTTGCTTTCATGGCTGCGGTTAAAACAGTTTGGATTTCATTTTTTAGTTTCATAGTTATGATTATACCTTCACTTAAGGGGTTTATTTACCCAGGAATATGTGAATGGTCTCACCCTTGACATCCAGAGTAATAAGTTGGCGGAGGATTGCATTAATTTCTTGTTTCGTTCTTTTTTGAGCAGCAATAAATGCAAATTCAAAGTATGGGCCGGATTTTGGGCTATCAAGGTTCATTATTGCATGGGATTCCACTGGCATTAAGGGTTTGATAAGTTTTGAAAGACAGGGGATCATAACAAAAAATTCAATTATCCCATAATTTTTTCCTGATTTAAGTTTTGGAGAATTAAATATTTCTGGATTATTGTGATCGATTTCTTCGGGTGATGGATTTCCCGTAATTTGATGCCAAAGTTGAACATAATTGCTATGGCTGTAAAAATCCTGCCAGCTGTGTAACAGCCGTCCTGTAGCAGCCCAGGTTTCGCTGTAATCATAATCTTTAATGGCGTTATATAAAATCGACTCCTGTGTTTTAATGTATGCAAAACCCTCAGAAAATGCGCTACCGTCAAAATGGATGTAATCGTGTCCGATTTGATTTTTTATCCGATCCTGCCAAATATTTGCTTTGATTATTTTATCGATGGCATTCTGGTTGAAATATTCTTCAAGCACTTTTTGGGTGATTTGAATATGATATTTCGTTTTCATTTCAGGGTTCGCAAATTAAATAATCACGGAGCGCTTCTAAAGTAGCCGGTCCGATACCTGAAATATCCAAAAGATCGTCCAGACTTGTAAAGGACCCGATCATTGTGCGGTAGTCAATAATATCTGCTGCTTTGGCAGGACCGATTCCTGGGAGAGATTCTAATGCCAATTGGTCAGCTTCATTGATATTCAATGGGTAATTATATAAACTATTCTGGTCTGCAGATAGGTTGTTTGGGGCGTTTCTTGCGATCATGGGAATTTCCTGGTTTATTCCAGGAATGAAAATATAATCACCATCTCTGACCAATAAAGCCAGATTGACTTGATTTTGGTCGGCATTTCCTGTCAAACCGCCAGCCAGGGATAATAAATCTTCAAGCCTTGAATTCTGATACAGGCTGTAGACACCTGGTAGATTAACTTCTCCTTCAATGTGAACGAGTATTGGAAGTTCTGTATTTGTGGGTTTAGGGGGAGATGTTTTTGTGGGTGTTGGAGCTGGTGAAAGCGCAATAGGTTCACCAACATCAGGCCTGGAAATCAACAAAACAAGCCCGGAGGCAAGGAGCCCAATCAGAATGCCAAAAATAATTTGGTGATATTGCTTCAATTCAAACCCTTCCAAACTGTCAAACTGCTAAGAAACTATTTCTATTTCGTTCTCCAATGATTGCATTAATGTGAAGGCACGAATTGATACTTCAAGCATCTCTAAAGTTGGTTCACGCGTTGTTAATTGTTGTAAAGCTAAATTGGGTTTGACAATAAATTTTACAATAGGTGATTCCAAATGTTTTGATAATAAGTGGATATATTCATATGAAATACCTGCCAAGATTGGAATCATCAATAATCTGGATAACAGACGCCAATGAATTGGCATTGGACCAAACAAAGAGAATATCACGATAGACAACAGCACCAAAGTCAGGATGAACGAGGTGCCGCAACGGGGGTGTTCAACAGAATAGGGCATAACATTTTCAGGTGTCAGGTTGACACCATTCTCAAATGCATTGATTGTTTTATGTTCAGCGCCGTGATACATAAAGACCCGTTTGATTTCCGAGATTTTCCCAATCCCCCATAAATAGCCAATCAATAAAAATAATCTGAGCCCACCTTCAACCAGGTTACTGCCCCAAGAACTCAGCGAGGTGTATCGTGCTAACAGACCGGAAATAAAAGCCGGCAGAAGGAAGAACAGACCTATGCCGAGGATTAAGGAAAATGCTAATGTTAAATACAGCGCTGGTCCTTCTAATTTCTCGTCTTCACCGGTCTGCACATTAGCTGAGATCGTTAAATAACGCATCCCCAAACCCAGAGAATCCCAAAGCACAATTAAACCCCTTAATAACGGGATTTTTGATAATTTGCTTGTGTAGATCCCTGTTAATTTTTCTTGATGGGTGACAATCTCATTGTCGGGTGCGCGAACTGCCATGGCGATTGCGGATTTACCTCGCATGATAACGCCTTCAATGACGGCCTGACCGCCGTAGGATGGAATTTTGTTTTTCAATGTGTTGTCCTTGTGCTTCTATAATTTTGTGCAAAAAACCGAATTAATGCTTCCACACCCTTACGATGAGTTGGTAAGTGTAACCTTTCGTTTGGAGAATGTATTTGATCGCCAGGCAGACCAAAGCCTGTAATGATCGAATCAACGCCTAATATCTCTTTCATGGATGTCGCAACAGGAATAGATCCACCCTCGCGCTTCATCAAAGGTTCAACATGCCATGTTTCTTTGAGAGCGTCAACAAACAATTCCAGACCGGGTGTATCTGATCCAGTTATATAAGCCGGTGCCCCGGACATATATTCCAGTTCCCATGTTACAGTATCCGGTGCATTTTTTTCTAAAAAAGCATTCATACTTTCGTGTACAGATATTGGAACCTGATCCGGCACAAGCCGCGTTGAGATCTTTGCGAGAGCATAAGCAGGAATAATGGTTTTTGCACCTTTTTCAATGTATCCAGCATAAAGCCCATTAACGTCTAATGTTGGTCTTGCGCCTGCTCTTTCAACAGGGGTGTATCCCGTTTCACCGGTTAAGGCTGGAACCCCAGTCATTTCTTTATAAAAGTCGTCATCCAATCCGATCCTGGATAATTCAGTTTTTTCATCATCAGATAATTCACGGACCTGATCATAAAATCCGGGTAATTTTACCCTGCCGCTTTTGTCATGCATCCCGGCAATAAGCTGGGAAAGAACATTTGCCGGATTAGCAACAACACCACCAAAAATGCCAGAGTGAAGATCTGCTTTTGGTCCATAAACACGCAATTCGAAATAGGCCATACCTCGCAGCCCATAAATTATTGTAGGCTTGTCTGGCGCGATCATACCTGCATCGGGATTTAATACAAAATCACTCTTTAATAAGGTTTTATTCGCTTCTAAAAATGCATCTAAACTGGGAGAACCAATTTCCTCTTCGCCCTCAAACAAGAGTTTGATATTCAATCCCAAATCACCCGTTTTTAGGATGGCTTCAAGAGCAGAAATCGTCGCCCAAATCTGCCCTTTCATATCAGACGCCCCGCGGGCAAACAGATAGTCTTCTCTTTCTTCTGGTTCAAATGGTGGTGTGTGCCACTCATTTAAAGGATCTGGCGGTTGGACATCATAATGTCCATAGATTAACACGGTTGGGTTCTCAGAACCAACAATATACTCCCCATAAACGATCGGATGCTTTGGGGTTGTATGTTTTGAGACTTTTGAAAATCCAAGATCATTTAATTTTTCAACCAGAAAATCAGCTGCTTTTTGAATATCATCCTGATGTTCTTCAGACGTAGAAACTGATGGTATTCTAAGCAGGGAGAGAAACTCCTGATGTAAATTTTGGTAATTTTCTCGATAATAATTAATTGCTTCTGTTATCTTCTGATGTTCTTTTGCCATATATCATTTCCTTCCTCTTTAATAGACTAATTGATTATAAGTTATCTTTCTGAATTTGGAAAATATTTATGCTAAGTTGTCTGTAATGATGAGATTTTATTAAATTATTTTGATAGTTTGACGGCTTTTTCAACATAAGTAATAATTAGTGTAAATGTAACGAATTTGAAAATTTATGCATCATAATACATGCTTGCACACTAAAGGAGTAGATCATTTATGTCAAATCAGAACGAAAAACAATTAGAAAAAAGAAATTTAGTCATTTTGGGTTGTGGCCCTGCTGGACTCTCCGC
>Ga0209121_10003545_pt1 | contig 15090 bp, 16 predicted proteins | sample Cruoilmetagenom3_FD_187292 | JGI IMG/M metagenome (GOLD analysis project Ga0209121, IMG submission 187292) | Oil polluted marine microbial communities from Coal Oil Point, Santa Barbara, California, USA - Sample 3 (SPAdes) (version 2) | ecosystem: Environmental > Aquatic > Marine > Oil seeps ...
GTCGTTCTCACCACCCCAGTAAGGTGGGTCTAGGTAGAACAGGGTCTCAGGGGTATCGTAACGCGGTATCAGATCAGCCCAATCCAGACTTTCAAACACAACACCTTCAAGGCGTTCATGTGCTGCATCGAGAATTGGACCCATTCGGGAGAGGCTAAAGCGCGGCCCTCTAAGCACTATATCTTTGTTTTTCGCGGCTCATCGCCGAGTGTATCTCGTCAATCAATCTTCTAACAGAACTTGCCACCGCATTCCCATTAAGAGTTATCGCAGCATCCGAATTAAAAAACGCAAGATCGGTCTCCAATTCATCTGTCCTAATTCCCGACCAGTTCGCCGATATTGATGTGTCTGATTTTGAAATGCGACTGATCGTTCGGTTAATAGGACCAATCAGCCTAGTTCCTTCGCAGTAAATTTGATCTTTGTTGACATTGCCAATACCACCTTGGAAAAATTTAATGTCAGCAACCCAGTCATCAAGTTTAAAAATAAGGTGATCTAATGGTTTTTCGATATCATCCAAAAAATCGTCACGTTTGGCTCGCTTCGTGCGCCATCGAACTTCGGATATCCACCGAAAAGAGACAATCACCAACGACAGGCCGGATACGACAATCGCAACGTTTTCTTTTGTAAAATATTCGCCTAAACTCAGAACTAATCCCCAAATATATTATACACTAAGACTTGCCCTTCTTGGCATTTGAAAGGGATTTCAACCTTCGCATTCCGATCTCAAAATCTTCGATCAACTCGACACGCATCTCTGAAAAATCATACTTGGCATCAATCAATTCCGCGCCAGAAGTTGCCACACCTTCTCCAAGCAAACCCTGTACGAATGAAGGGGTTACGGTATCTAGATTTTCCGGGGCTACCACCGAAATCTGATCATCCTCGGATTCATATCGACGCAATTTGAACAACAGTCGAGCTTCTTTGCCTCTCTCGTGCCCACTAAGCATTCTAACTTTGCCTTGAGTCAATTTTTCAAGTTCAATTTGAACCATTTGCCGTCCTTATCAAATATGCCTCGTTTAGAGTCATGCTCATAGATATTAAAGTCCCATGAAACCGTTGATCCAATTCCACGATATGCTTCTTGCTCGGCGCTACGTCGGGTGAGTTTTCTCCATTAAACCAAAGCCTGCGTAAACTTTCGTCCGTGTCACTGGTTCCCTTAAAATAGGGATATTTTAATTTTATGCAAGTTCGACCAGATACAATAGACATTTGAGCGTCCGCTTCAACGCCTTCGATTCCTGCTAGATCAGCAAAAAAATCAATTATCGTTTGGAACCCTGTTCCTCCATTGCCTATTTTTTCCGCGAGATGATCTCTAGTCACTCCATCTTGCAAAGCGTAAATAGTTTTAAGATGATCCTCAGCGTACTTGTATCCGCTAAATGCACCCTTATGTTTTTGCACATATGAGTTCATCTTTGAATAGGTCGATTCGTCACATGAAGAGATTGTGTCAGAAATAGATGAACCGATACTTAAGAAGCCGAGCTGGCAGATAAAGTAATCTTCACTTCCATTGTTTCTTTTAGTCATAAATCCTGAGATTAGCCAGCTTCCATCACTGTCGGTGTCCGGGCGGCTATGTCTCTCAGCATTTTCGAGCGTCTCCCCAACAATTTTCATCACGACACGCCTGCCATGAAAAGACAGTGACTGCTTTACAGTTTTCGAGAGCCATTTGCTTATCGCATCACAGAGCTCCGGGCCCACTTTTTCAATGGTCTGTGGATCAATATATCGGGTTGGTGACTTCGATGTACCCGCCGCTCGGCGCGATCTCAATGGAAATGCCCAAATATCCTTATCGCCTTCCCACAGTGGTTCTACTGCCATATTCAGCGGTTGATCCAACCCCAAGGCGTTGAATACCTTTGCAAGTCCGTTGCTGATATTTCCGCCGTCAAAAATGGGTGCCATATCTTTTCGCATCGCCGCCAATACTAAAAATGCTCCGATGTCGTGACATAAGTGATCATTGAAATCAATCGTAGCCGACAAGCAAGTCGACTCAGCCTTAACTATTTCCCCTAGAGACGCCAATGTTTGGTTAGGATGAGTATGAAATGAAACATCCGTGAGATCAATATGCATACTATTGTGGCTTCGCAACCGCACCGGAATCGGCACCCAATTCTTCCTTTCATTTGGAGCCAATTCGTCCAGAAGTTCGGAATTTAACTTTTTTGCAATCAGCATGGAGGGAGTAATATTTGCTCGCCAATTTGGACCATAATTCTTCCGTTTTGCATGAACAATATGCTCCCTTGCATTTTCACTTACGCGCCTTGAGTGTCCGCTACTATTATCAATATGCGTAAATGATGTTGCCCTGATCCGCCTCTCTGCAAAAGCAACCATGCGCGCTTCAATAACAGAGTCAGAGTCGCCTTTCTCACCCCAGGATTTCACCAGTTTCTGGAGTTCAATCTTGTCATACCGCGAAAGTTGATTTATTTTAGATTTTTCCAATCAGACCACCTTAAGGTGCAAACTATTCGCTTCTTTTAACTTTGGATGGTTGGGCCTTCAAGGCGTATTTGAACAATTCCTAACTTCAAAACGCGACCGGGATTGGGATGGTCAAATTCGCATTTTCTGGATAGGCAAAAAAATTACTGTATTCGCCACTCATCCAGCGCCGCATTCCCACCCTGCCCCGATTCAGGCTCAGCCTCTTCAACCACCGCACCTTCGGCATCAGGCCGCAAACTGCGGATCTCCTCGATATTCTTAACAATCTCGCGCACTCGCTGCGGCTCAGATGTGCTCCCCGCTCGAAAATACTGCAGTTCGCGCGCACCGAAGTAAAACGACACTACAGCGCCAAGCAGCCACCAAAGCTGTTCAGGAACAGCCGCAAGACCCGCCATGCGCTCAGCAAAGCCCACAGGATCATGCATGGCGTACCAGAACAGCCCGATTGTGCCGTAGGCCATCAATGGGCGCGGGAGCCTGTTCAACCCGTCTATCAGCGCGTTAAACCATCCCTTGCGCTCGGCAGCGGCAAACTCGGCAGCAAACTGCCCCTGAGCGCTTTGAGCATAGTCAGCGGCTCTCTGGGCGCTTTTCTCGGCATTGGGACGGAAAACCTCAGCCACCCCGGCCACAGCGCCGCCAACCCGCTCCGCAGTTCGTCCAATATTAAACAAACTCACGTCCAAGCCCTCACGCGCGCTTTATGTTCAGCATCGCTCAGGTGAAACCGTGGCTCGATGAACTCCTCGGCACGCTTGATCCAGCCACCTTTGCCGCCATTGCGACTGCGCGCATACTTGCGGCTGGCCGTTCGACGGTCCGCAAGCGCATAATACCAGTTTCGGCGGGCGATCCCGTAGGCGTTCACCACGACCTCATCACTGGATCGATCCACGGCGCGATGCACAGCACCGGCTGTTTGAGGGCCAAGGGCGCCGTCAACGATGATCGGATCTCCAAATTCAGCCATCAGCTTTTGTAGGATCTTCACCGCATTCCCGCCGCTGTTGACGTACATGTCCATCACGGAACCCTGGAGCGGCTTTGGCAACAAATTGATCCGCGGGCGCTCAAAGTAGTCACGAATGTAGATCTGCTCGGCTTTCTTGGCTGTCATCTGGCGAACATCCTGAACGTCCACATCGCCATCGCCATCCAGATCGAGGCCGAGGCGGCGCATAGTGTGAATTGTCACCCCATGTTTTGTAGCGCCACCCGGATCATCCGGATCGTTCACAAAACCACCTTCACGCACGACAATGTCGCGCGCAATCTCTTGCACGGTTTGCATAATTGAATTCCTTTATTTGTTTAGAGAACCAGCCAATAGTAGAGCCCACAGGCAACAATGGCATAAATCAGGAACCGGACTTCTCTCGATGCGGCTGAACGCATGGAGTGCGGCTCTTTTTTATCGTCGCGATACTTTTGCTTATTCTGCATCAGCTTCACCTTCCAACAGCTTTGCAGCTGCTGCCTTACGGCCACGCCAGATCGCAATCAGAAACCCGCTGGCAGACATGCCGCCGATACCAATCACAAAAGAACCGAACCCGATGGTCTGCTCGGGGTTGGTTGCAATTTTACCAACCATGGGCTCGATAATCGGGACCGCAAGAGGGCCGAGATAGAGAGCGCAGATAGCGCCAACGATCATACTGGCCATTCCGTCTCGCGGGCGCTCCTGAAGCGTGAGCCAGCGAACCACGCCACCGAGTGCGCCCGCCACTACTGCCTTGCCAGGATCACTGGCCAGCCAATGTAAAAAAGTGTCTTTTTCCATATTTGCCGCCTTATTATTTTGGAAATCTGTTGGTTAGCGAAGCTCCGCCCAAACTCCGATTGTCGAGGACCCATTGAGTCTGTAATAGTGATCATCGGGCACAATTATCGCCCCCTGTCGCGCATAGCTTCCGCCCGCTTCACACACATTCACCCAGGTTGAATTGTCCGTCGAAACCTGAAACCATCGCAGCGTCGCAACATTTGACAATATCACCTGAATTGGCTGACCCGTTGTGTTTTGATAGCTGGTCGTTGCGGCTCGACTTGCTGTCATATCCTGCCAGGTTTGACCGACACCACAGGCTGTCACCACTTGCGCGTCAATGGCCTGCTTGGTTTTCAGGGGCGTCATCGCAGCTAAATCATCCACACCAGCTTCCGCCAAAGCCTGATCGGCGAGCTGCAACATTCCCTTTACGGTCTCGGTTGCTTGCCCCGTGAGCTCAAACCACGATCCCCAGACAGATGAAATTTTCGAGCGGATGTGAACCAAATTAGCCCCGTCAAACCCCATTTGAAACTGGTTGTATGCATCGGTGTACATGTTGAACAGGAAGTCATTGTCGCCTGCGCCGGACCATGCGTTTGTGACACCGGCAGCCAGCTTGTACATTCCACTAGAAGCAAGAACGTTTGCATCGCCGGAATAGTTTGTGAACGTCGCCAGTAGATCCTGCGATGCTGATTCGGCAATCGCCGCCATGGCTTCACAAAATGCAGAAACCGCATTTGTCTCGGTTGTCCAGACAGCCAGAGCTGCCGCCCATGCCGTCGCATCTATATCAAATTGTGTCGAACCGTTGGCGCGATCAGGAGCACTGGGTAAGTCGACTATTACTGGTGCTGTCATTAGACAAGACCCTCCACTTCAATGATTGCTTTGCTCCAGCCTTCTAACTCCAGAACGTGGGTGTAGGATTGGTAAAACCCATAAATAATCAGAGCGAATTCCGGCCGGCTATCCCCCACCCAGACAACAGGTTTTGCGCGAAATTCTTCCATTGTTCGCTGAACTCGACGCGCACGGGTAGATGGGATACCGATGGGAAAATTGGCCAACCTCGCAAAACGGCGCTCAAGAATTAAGGCGTTCCCGTAGACATCGTTTTCCTTGCGGCTGAAATCTATTATTCCGATTTCAGATCCCCACTGTGTAATGCCCAGGTCGGTCACTTTTCCCAAGACAATTTGACCAACGCCAAGCGTTCCCGACCCTGTTATCTCGATCAGATACTCGGTTCCGGCACCAAGATATGGAATATCCATAAACAAAGCTTCTTCTTCACGTTGAACGCCCGAAAAAAGCCATGAATACCACCCCTCTACTTCATCGAGATCGATGAGGTCAGTCTCGTAAACGATCGTGGTTGCACCCAAGCTAACCGTGATTTTTATTGCGTCTGCCGCCAGACCAAAGAAGGCAATCCCCGCGATCACCTGTGCGGGTGTAATTGTGTAGCTGACCGGTGATGCGTCAGCGACCGGGTCAGAAATCAGTGTATCAAAAGCTTTCCAGCGATTTGTTGCACCCAGACGCGTCCAGTTCGGTGGATCCGCCACATCTGTATCCGGATCCACGCCGGTATTGGCAATCTCACACACATATACGCTGTGCGTGGTAAGGGAAATCACCGGATCATCAACAGCATAAGCCGTTGCCACGTTCCAAACCGGGGCGTCATTTTCGGTGACAGATGATGCGGTCAACTGCGCATCGGTCATTGCGAGAGGTTCGATTATTTTCATGCTGTTTGCTCCGGCGGCATGCCATCCATGTCCCATTTGCGCATAAGCTTATACAGCTGTGACATGCTGCCCGCCGTCGCAACTCCGGACAATGCGGTTTCAGCCTGAAGACGCTCGGCTTTTTCTGTTACAGATAGAAGTTCGCCCAGGTTAACAACGCCAGATCCACTTGGCAGGATGTTGATTTCACCGCCGCGGTTCACGGCAGAAATTGCGCGCATCATTTGCTCTTTGGTAGAAAAAACATCATCGCCGAATATTCCACTCAGCTGTTTACCCGCGTTCGCAATCGACCCGAAAACGCTTGTAAACACTGGTGCAACTTTGAGCATTTCTGAATATGCCTTGCGTCCGGCGGCGGTCGTCAGGTCAAGCCCCTCAACGATCGAACGAAACTCAGCCGCTGATTGAGGCAGCGCCATACCAAGATTTCCAAAAACATTATTGAGAGATTCCAGCGCTTTTTCACGCTTCTCGGCATCGGTAAAAAAATTGTCGAAATAGAACTGGGTTTGCTTTCCAAACGCCTCGATTCCGCCAGCGGCCTTCATCAGTTGAGCTGCTGCTTTTTTGCCCATTTTTCCGGTGCTCAATAAGGATTTTCCGGTCAACTCCAATCCTCGTTGGATAGCCGCAAAATCTTCTTTCTTGATAATTGGTTTTTTCTTGAACAGCGAAAACAACGCAAGACCGATTCCGATAACTGGTAACGCAGCCCCTATCGTGGCCATCAAACCACCACCTGCGGCGGCAGCACCTGCGCCGATACCTAATAAACCTGTGTTGGCACCAGCTGCAGCACCAATGCCTAGTGTAGATCCTAAACCACCCAACAGACCAGAGGCAGCCGCGCCTCCAGCCGCACCAAAACTCCCGAGAAGATTGCCAAACATGCCACCTAATAACCCTCCCGCCGATCCGCCCGCGCCTCCAATACTGGCACCTCCTAAACCCAGAGAAATCAAGATTTTGTTCTTAAGTGCATAGGCAATCATTTCGGCAATCATGTTCTTGAAACTGCCAAGAACGGATTTCACAAATCCCTTGAAGTCCTTGAAGCCGCGGATACCCGAACCCCAGCTGGTTGTTTTCTCGGTGACGCCGATCATGTGTGGTGGCACACCGTAAAACATCGCAATGTCAGCCCGGCTAAATGCGCGCGCTTCCATCCACTGCGCATCCTGCGACGTGAGAGCCATGGTTTTATAGCTCAAACCATCCTCAAGGATCATATCCTTGCCCTCATTCTCCGCACCGGCACGGAAAGTATCGAGGCTGGCTTTCAGGTTCTCAATGCCGTCCAAACCAAGAGTTTTCTCTGTCTCTAAAACACCGGATACCCGCGCCCCGTTTTTGAACATCGTTGATCCGTGGCGTGCCAGTGTAAGTGAATCCCCGATCGTTTCGCGTGCATAGCGAATGGGGCCGACACCACGAATGCCGTCCAGCGTAAGACCAAACAGGTGCAGGATATCCTTTTGTCCGTAAACAACCTTGCGCCCGTTCTCGCCTGTAAACTCGAATTCCTTTGTCAGGTCTGCTTTCTGCTTAACGACCGTGCGCGCCGGATCCAGACGGATCAGTTGGATCGGCTCCCCTTTGACGCCCCAGGTTATGTGAGCATAGGCATTGCCATGCTCGGATAGCACATCGACTTGCATCACCCGGCGAAACTGCCGTGCTGTCTGGTGCAAATTCGGACGGTAGCGCAGCAACCGCCGTAGGGCTGTGTCAGGTGCATCCTCTCGCACATCGTTTTCCAACCGGCGCTTGATATGCAATGGCACGTTTGTCACCGCACCGGAAATAATACGGACACACGCAAACACTGCACCCACCTGCATTGCAGTGCCGGAGTTAACCATCGCCCCGCTGCCAGTTACTGAACCGCGCAGCGCTGCTTCGAGCTCGGCTGGGGTGTTGATACTAACTCCGCCATCAACAGCCATCGCCCGTGCTGCCTGGGAAACCGAAGCGGTTGATCTACGAAAAATGTCAGAAAGACCCATTCTACACCGCCAATAATCCGCGTTTCTGATAGATTGATGTTGAACTCGCTGCTTCAGGATTGCGTTGCATCAACATCGCTGCGTTGAACATTGCCACCAACGGATCGATCTTGGCTTTGCCAGATACCTGCTTGGTGATCAAAATTGCATTGCCGCGCTGCTCTGCCCGCGCATTGCCCATACACCAGTCCATCATCTTTGAATCGCAATGGCTAAAGGTAAGATCATTCAATTTGCGTTCCATACCCCATATTGCCGGGGATAACCGGGTCCCTTGACCAATCCCGATCCAAACCTCATCCGGAATTCCGCGCTCCGCCATCTCGTCAACCAGTGGCGCCACGCCGTATGGATCAAGACCGATCCCATGCGCTTCCGGCAGCAGATCAAGATCGTAGATCCGCTCGATAATATCGACGACTTCAACAATATCTTGCGTCGAGTTTTTCCTTTTACAGATCGTTAGGTCGCCGTCCTTTTTGAAGTCCTTCAGCCTTGGTGCAATTTCTTTCCGCTTTTTGAGAACCACCTTATGGGCCCATGCATGTGACCAACTCTGCCAAACCCGCGTTGCACGGTGACGGCCAATGATAGACAATCCAAGAAGATCATCCAGACCTCCACCATCTATTCCAATGGTTACGACATCGGACGAGGCAAGGATTGCCTCAAGGCTCATTTTCCGGTCAGTCGCAGCCTTCCAATAATCGACACCAATCCACCGATCGGAATGCAGCGCCATACCGATTTCAATGTTCAGGTGCTGCGACGCCCAACGGGCCAGCTCCTCGTCACCTCTTTCTTTTGCACCGGCGAACCCACGAACCAGAGTATCCATTTTAAGGGATAGTCCGAGGTTAGGTGTCACCATGGGCCAGCATTCCGGGTTCATCCACGGCTTGTCGTCATCGATCTGCATCGATTCCGGAAACTCGTAGAGCACCGGCAGCATAATGACTTCATCGGCAATCGAGCCGTCGCGCACCCCGCGCGCGTACTGTAACTCCTGTTTGAACACGCCCGCAGGCGGATCTTCGCTCTGGGTGGTAATGATAATCAACAAACTATCATCATTAGCGGCCATACCGCCCCTGATTTGACCCAACACACCCATGGCACTACTCATCTTCGACATGATGTGCAGCTCGTCCAGAATAACAATTACCGGCTTGGAGCCCGTCATCACTTTCATGTCGAACGTTTTGATCTTGAGAAACGCCTTGCTGCGAATATGCGTTATCTGTTTTTTGTGTTCCTGAATTTTAAATTGAGGACGCAGCACCTCGTCGGCTTCGATCATGCCAACTGCTTGCTGAAAAGCCAGATCCGCAATCTCCTGCGTTGGCCCGACAAACATCATTTCTGCCCGAGGCCGTGCATTCATCAACAGCGCAGTGACCGCGATCCCCGCACCCCCTGTTGTCTTCGAATTCTTCTTGGGAACCAGCGCAAAAATCTCGCCGACATGACGAATATTGGTTTCCTGATCCAGCGACCCAAAAGCCGCCCCGACGATATCGCGAAACCAGTCTCCGGCGGCTTCTCGCATTTTGGGTTGGCCCGGTACATCCGGCAGGCACAGCTTGTTAAAAATCTGGATCGCCCGCGTGGCTTCCGCTTGATCCAGCGGCAATTCAGGGACGATGGGCAATCCCTGTTCAAGCCGCTCGACCCAGTCAGGGCAAGAGAAATCCCAATGGTAACTCAATTGGCCCTACCGCGACCTTCAGGGTCAAGTAGTTCTCCCCACTCTGCATCTTCGACCGGAGCTTTAGCATTACGCTCCAATTGATCTTTCTTTCCAAGGGGTGGCTGTTTCACTTTACCCCGGTTTAGCGGTGGTGTCGGATCCGTCAGATTCTGCAGCATCCGGATCGCGGCTGTATTGCCTTGTTTGACTTTTGCAACCAACGCCTGAAGCATCAGCACCCTCACCCGGTCTGGCCCCTGATCGAGCTCCACCGAAAAATGTTTTGTCAGAGTGTCTTCATCGCATCCCATCTCTGTTGCAATACGTTTCTTAGTCCAACCAATTGCACGCAGACTAGCTACAAGTTCTTGATTTTCCTTTGTTTTTTTATAAGCAGGACGGCCCCAACGTTCGCGTATTTGACCAACCGGCGCACCGAACAAGTCAACTTTGAACTGCTCCTGTTGGTTTTTTTGTTTCATAGGAAAAAAATCTCTGCGTTAATGGCACAGGGGTTTCCGCTATCGCGGTTTTTTGAAGTTTCGACCCGCCCCCCCTTTGGTTTTCTGGCTAGATCTTGATGTCCGAAATTGTCGGGATATAGGCGTCCCACCAAGCCGAGATGGCTTTGCGTGTTCGGCTCTGATCTCGATCGATGTCTTTGCCGGATTGAATTCGACAGGTTTCCGCGTCCGTTTCCAGAACAACAACTTCAACAAAACCGAGCTGCCGCTTCCACCAATCACGTGTTGAGGGCTTGGCTGCGCTCGCAATTATCCAGGCATGCCTTGCGCTGCATTCCTTGTGGAGCCGACCAATGAGATCGTTGCGTCGCCACAGTCCGGCTTCGAGCCATTCATCTCGCGACCAGTTGTGGCTTAGGTTTTGCCCGGACAACTCGGCAACAATCACATCCAGATCAATCACAATGTCCGTCGGATCCCGACGAGATTGAACATATGTCGTTTTGCCTGCAGCTGGAGGTCCGCAGACCAAAGTCACCGGAATCACCGATGGCTTGATCCACTCAGGCCGACGTGATGCGCGCCGCCCACTCTTCTCGATTTTCTGCTTCTGGCTATCGTGATAGTCTTTCGAAACCAATTGCAGATTGTCCTCACTCCAGAACAATACCTCGTTTCCATTGTGCGGAATAATGTGATCAACAACCGGGCTATTGGGTGCGTGCTTTGGACCTACCAATAAGACACCTGTTTGCTGGCAGATTTTGCCCTCTCGCAACATGATCTTTTCCCGCAACTCCCGCCAGCGCGCGGTGTAGTAGTATTTCCGCAATGGCTTGTCGGCGTTTCGGGTTTTCTGACTTCTCCTGTTTTCGACTTTGATGCCACCGATCTGTGGCGGCAACAGTGCTGTCCGGCCAGAGAGGGTCTTAAGCCGAGGCATTCAGATTAGAGCGTTTTCTGCAATTTGTAGGCGCAGGCTGTCACGGTCGTAATTGCAGAATAATCAATCGTGACTGTGCCATCGCCATCGCGATAGGCCGGGCTGAACGGTCCGATCAGTTTTTCGGCACCGGCGGCAACAGCCACCACGATATCCGAGATTGCCATGTTGCCAACACCAGGAACATCGATCGCCGTCAAAACGGCATTGATAGTCACGTTGATCGAGCTTCCACTACCGTTCTTTACGTGCAGGAAAATCCGATCATCGCCCGCCGTTTCGATTACATCCTGAGATGCAACCGCAGCCAATGCGGCAACAACGCCGCCGGGCACAATGCTTTTCAAAGTCATGGTCGCCATGATATTTTCCTTTTTGGTTGATTGGTTGCCGGAGCGGGATTCGAACCCGCGGCCTCTAGGTTATGAGCCTAGCGAGCTACCAAACTGCTCCACCCGGACAAATGATTGAGTGTGCCAACAACTTGAGGCAAGGCACCGGTTAGAGTGACGTTGATCACACTCATGAAGCTCACCCTTTTTGATCAGCAACCAGCACTGCTTGACGGAGGGAACACACTGGCGGGGTGAGCTTCATGAGTGTGATTGGGGTGTGAGACCAGTATCTGGCGTCTGGTATCACGGATTGATATGCGGTTAAGCCAGATGGCTCGCCGATCCGCTTCGCCGGTTTATTCATTTCATGATTGGTACCCCGCAAATGAAAACAGCCAGAACGGGTTCTCTCCGTCTGGCGCATCTTTGGAATATGAGGAAGGTACGGGCATTCGGCGGGGGACGTCAACTGTTTTCTTTGCGACACCACATTTTGCCGTAAGCATCCTCATCTAGCGGTCACTGCACGCCCTATCGCAACATATTGAATGCTCGAATAAATCCCCTCCCTAATTCATCCTATCTCCTCCCTATTTCTAATCTCCTCCCTAATCTCCTCCCGTCATAACTAATTGTTTATATTGTAATAATTGCCAATATTGGAGCATTAGGGAGGCTAGGGAGGGTATTTCATACCTTCACATATAATCGAATACTGAAAACATCTCATTTGGAGCATTGCCTATATATAAGGAAAACTCTTGGCAAAATGCCTCCCTAGCCTCCCTAACCCCTATTTTTTATGACAATTTCTCTCCCTACCCCTCTAGATCCCCTCCCGCGAATGGGAGGGGATTCCCTCCCTAAACTTCGTTTGGAGCGAATAGTGGGGTGCGGGGAGCGGGAGGAAGCCTCAGGATTTTGAGGGAAAGGGAAGGAAGAAAGAGCGCGCAACCGCGCAAAAGCCCGCCCTTTCAGGGGGCGGTCCGAAGGACGCTGGACCATCACCCGGCCATCACGAAAGGATCCAATGCAATGCCCCAATAGCCGGACACGTTGGATTTGTGTTTGGTGAAACCGTAACCGGTCTCCGGGTCTCGGTAGGATTGAACCACGACTGCCAAGCAGCGGGTGAAGGTGCCGTACGAGAGCGGTGTGCGGCGAGCAGGTCGCGCAACTTCGTCTGACTTGAGCTTTTCGACAGCATGGGCGGATTGCTGGCGTTCGCTGCAGTCGCGAGCCTGCCGGGTACAATTTTCGGAAGCGGACCTTGGGCGGGAAGCGAAATCGCGTTTTAGTTACGCGGCTACGCCCTCGAATTCTCCGGTTTGCACCTCTTGCTGCATCACCTAGCACATATTTTTCGCTGGGCTTGCCGAGTCGCTCTGCAAGACTCATATCTGGTAAGGAGTCAAGTTTTTCAATATGAGCTTTATATATTGCTGGAAACGAGATTCCGTACAGGCTACAAGACTTTAAAAGAGGTAACCAATGCAGCGTCCCGACCATCTGCCAGATTTTTCTAACCCCCCTTTAGACGAGGTGGTGTTGGGTGTTCAGTTTGCACCCGTTCCTGGCTATACATCAGTTCACTCTTTGAAAGTTTGGGAACTTTTTCAAAATGAGTTCCCAAAGATTCAAGAACACCCGGTTCTTGAACCACAGTTTGAGACGTTTGGTGGAGCAAACGTCCAAGCTGGTCCTACTATACATGTTGGTGCTCCTCCCGCCGGGAGTCGGCTTTGGTTCCTATCTGATGATGAAAACCATCTCGTTCAGTTCCAACCCAGCAGATTCACTACCAACTGGCGACGACAAGCAAACCCACAACCCTATCCCCGTTTTGAGGGGTTGTCAGAGGCGTTCGAGAATAACATATCGAAACTCGCTCAACATCTCGCTTCCGAGTTTTCCTACGATATGGAAATAAATCAGGCCGAAGTCACCTATGTTAACATCATTCCGGTGGAAGAATTCTCGGAAGCTGGTGACTGGTTCGAGCTGTGGAATGGTGGCGAAATTGAGATCGAGGGTCTAAGCACTTCTTTCAACGAAGTTATTAGAGGTGAGGACGGGAAGCCATTTGCGCGACTCAATCATAGAATTCAATCGGTGTTCACGGTTGATGGGAAAAACAAGGCGTTTAGTCTATCGTTGAGTTTCAAGGGAAAACCACATGGCAGTGACGTTAGTTCTGCAATGGATTTCTTGAAGTTTGGTCGTGACGCGATCGTCACTCGCTTCGGAAAAATTACTACAGAAAAAGCGCACCAGCATTGGGGGAGAACCGAATGAACGTGCAAACTCAAATTAGCACCGCATACCAAGACGAAATTCCCAACTACCGGTCTGAAGATGATTTCATCACAACGATCACAACCGCTCGACCACAAGTCCGAGTGATGAACCCGAACTCATCTTGGTTCAAAGAGTTGGAAGGCCGTTTCAATGAACTCACTTCCCTGCCTAGAGGTTGGGATGGCTACAACGGTATTCCAGTCTCATTCAGTTGCGCACTGTTCGCGGGCAACTTAATTGAACGCCTTTGCGTGAATTCACTCCCCGCGCCTCAGCTCGTTCCAATGTCGGATGGGACTATTCGGCTCGAATGGCACATGAACCAATTTGATATCGAAGTCGACGTTTTAGGCATCTACGATGTTTTTGCCTGCCGGACTGACCTTTTGTCGGACGAAGAAGACGAAATTGAGGTTCAAATGGATTTTACCGAACTTTCAAATTGGATTTCGGAACTAGCAACCGACAGAATCGGTGCGCTTGCTCAAGTCGGGGGCTAATAATCGTTGTCGGTCGAACCTTATGACGAAGAAGAAATCATTGAGGGTGACACGATAATCCGACGCGTGCCTCTCCAGCAGCTCGTCTGGGATAGTAATGGCGATGAACGTCGCCAACGAATATCCAAGGGGCTAAACAGTAAGTCTTCGAGACCAAAAGATGGCATGTCGGTAGATATCGAGGCACTGATGGTTAATGATAATGTTGACCCAACAGAATATGTAACGACACCAGTGTTTCATGGTGCGGTCTCGTTCTCGGCGGCAGAGATTCGTGCCCTTGATCTAATGGTCGGCTACGATCCGATTAAGGACGATTCCGATCTGCCAGACAACCCGTATCATGGGGAGGTTTGGAAAAAGACAGAGGCTAAGAGGTTTAGCGGTGCGCAGCAAAAAGGGCTACGAGACGCCGCAAGGTGGTATGTCGAAATCGAAGGGGTGGAACTCAAATAGGATTGCCGCCAGATGCACTTTCCTAAGTCCTTCAAAAAGGTAAATTAATTCACGGCCCGCTCATTTATCAACCTCGGATTTTCGCGCCAGCAGCGATAGCCCAGGTTGACGGGCTACGCTGGAGCTTGTCTATGTCCAGTAGAACGGCAGCTATGTGCCGTCAGTAACGATAGTTCTGCGGAATAAAATGTCGTGGAAGGGCTCTTTGCGGCCGCTCGAAAACCTGAGAATCATGTTTCTTTGGTGTTTAATATTTAGATTAATTGTAAGCGTCCACACGCGTCCGTCGCCTACGCCTCCGAAGTATAATTCCAGGGCATTAGTTCGTCTAGCCTGTTGATTTTGTGGTCGGCGATGCGTTC
>Ga0209121_10003546_pt1 | contig 15084 bp, 15 predicted proteins | sample Cruoilmetagenom3_FD_187292 | JGI IMG/M metagenome (GOLD analysis project Ga0209121, IMG submission 187292) | Oil polluted marine microbial communities from Coal Oil Point, Santa Barbara, California, USA - Sample 3 (SPAdes) (version 2) | ecosystem: Environmental > Aquatic > Marine > Oil seeps ...
ATGGGCGTCCCCCGTCCCGAAGTTCCCTCAGAACCGATCTTGCCATGAACAGGGCCGAGCGCCGAGGGGAAATGTGATCATCCGGGATGGAACAGGTAAGATTGTGTTGTCCAAGTTTGCTAGCCTAAAGGCTGCATTCCTGAAAAATGTTCCAGATATATCGAGGTTTTTTAAGTTGACCTCAGTAAGGTCTGTATTTTCAAAATTGCAGCCACGGGGGGCGGTGTCACGAAATTGAGCGCCTTGTAGATTGGAGTTGTTGAAAGACGCCATCTTGATACGTGCGCCTCTGAAGTTTGCATTGGTCAAATCGCACCTAGAAAAATCAGCGAGGCTCACATTGGCTGACTGAAAGTTTGCTCCGTCAAAATTGAAGCCTTGAAAACTTTCTTCACCTAACTGCGCCCCCTCAAAATCCGGAACTAAATCCTCCCGTTCCCGCCTTGCGTTCCACGATTCCATGCCTTCCAGAAGCCATTCGATATGTTGAGGGTTTGCCATTTACTGCGCCTTACACGTTTGGGGCGAGTTTAGGCATAACGCGCTGTGGGTAAAGGGAGATTCCACGGCCTCTCTATTCGTATAATTAGGGAATGACGGGGCGGCCGGGTGGCAGCAGGCGCGCTGAGGGGCTCCGTGCCCCGAAGCGTGGCTTGCTTGGCGCAGCGAAACGGGCTTAGCGGGTGGAGGCGCGGCGCAGGAGGTCGGCGGCGTCGGGGCGGTCCAGCAGGCCCTCGCCGACTTCGAACTGCATATGGGGGCGGTTTTCGTGGCCCGGCAGCGCGGCGGAGAGTTTCTCGGCCAGGTCTTGCGGCAGGGCGGGGCGGGTGCGGGTGTCGACGAGCAGGGTTTCGGCGGCGATCCCTTCGGCATAGATGATCTGGTGGCTGTCGAACAGGATCTGGTAGTAATCGACAAAGCCGCCGGCCTTGCGGGTCACGGTGGCGCCGTTGACCAGATGGCGTGCGCGCACCAGCACCTCGGACCGGCCAGCGCCCAAAGCATCGGAGCGTTGGTAGATGAACAGCCGGTGTTCAGGGCTGACCGCAAGGTCGTGGTCATTGTGCAGGGTGCCTGCCTTGATCAGGATCGGGGCAAATTCGCCCACGGCACGGACGGTGGTGCGGCCGATCCAGCGGACCTCTTGCGGGCCATCGTCGCGGGTCAGCACCTTGTCGCCGACCTGCAAGTCCTGGATCGGGCGCTGCTGGCCCGAGGCCATGGTGATTTGCGTGTCGGCGGTAAATGACACGCAGGCGATTTGCGCCAGTTTTTCGCGGGCGCTGTCGCGGTCGATGGTCACAAGGGCGTAATCCACCTTGGGGGCCATCTGGTCCAGCGGCAGGCCATAGATTCCAGACACATCGCCATTCTCGTCCACCTCGACCATGACCAGCAGTTCGGTGGTTTGCCCGTCGGGGGACATCAGCGTCAGGCAGCAATCCAGATGCACGGTGGCGCCGGGCAGGCCTGCCGCGGTGGTGGGGGCGATGCGGAAGGCGCCGCCCGGTTCTGCCATAAGCGACAGGCGGGTGGGTTTGGCGTTGGGTGCGATCTGGTAGATGTCGTCGGGCACCAGTTCTTCGGCAAAGGACAGCGGGTCGCCAAGATTCGCCCCGTTTGTCACGCTGAGCGCATCGCTGCGCAACGCGGGCAGGGAGAAGGTGGATTTGAAACCCGATTCTGTCATTGATCCAATCACTTGCGGTTCCGACGCGCCTGTGGTGGACGCATTCGCGGGAGCCTGACTAGTTTAGGATTGTGGCACCTTTGGGTCAACGGGGCGGTGTTTTGCTGGCAAGGGCGCGGTGGCGGTGCTAGGAATTGTGCGGAAAAAGCAGGAGGAAATGCGCTATGGATCTTGGAATCAAAGGGAAAAAGGCGCTGGTCTGTGCCTCGTCCAAGGGGCTGGGGCTGGGCTGCGCCGAGGCATTGGCTGCGGCCGGTGTCGACATCGTGATGAATGCACGCAGCGAAGGGCCTTTGGCCGAGGCGGCAGAGGCGATCCGCGCGGCGCATGGCGTGAGCGTGACCACCGTGGCCGCCGACATCGTGTCCGAAGAGGGGCGCGTGCGTGTGCTGGAGGCTGCGGGCGATGTGGATATTCTGGTGACCAATGCGGGCGGGCCGCCCCCGGGCATGTGGTCGGACTGGTCGCGTGATGATTTCATCGCGGCGTTGGACGCCAATATGCTGACGCCGATTGCGCTGATGCAGGCGTGCCTGCCCGGCATGATTGATCGCGGTTGGGGACGGGTGGTCAACATCACCTCGCAATCGGTGAAAACGCCGATCGCGGTTTTGGGCCTGTCCAATTCGGCGCGGGCCGGTTTGACCGGGTTCGTCGCGGGCACCGCGCGGCAGGTGGCGGGCAAGGGCGTGATCATCAACAACCTTTTGCCCGGCATCCATGCCACGGACCGCGCCCTGTCGCTGGACGGCGGCGTTGCCTCGGCCAAGGGGATCAGCATCGAGCAGGCCAAGGCCGAACGTTGCGAGACCATTCCGGCGGGCCGTTACGGCACGCGGCAGGAATTCGGCGCCACCTGCGCCTTCATGTGTTCGCAATTCGCGGGCTTCATGGTGGGGCAGAACGTGCTGCTGGACGGCGGCGCGGCGAATGTGACCATGTGATACCGGACGATTGGGTATATCGGGGCGGCCTTTCGCGGGGCCGCCCTTTTTCGTGCCGATCACGCTTGCGTCAAATGGAATGTCAGCCGATTGCCTGCGGGCGGGCTGCGGCCTATCCCTGTTGCCAGCGAGAAGGGGAGAGCCATGAAAGATCGGCCAGCACAGCACGACAGCGTCCAGAATTATTACGGAAAGGTTTTGCAGGGATCGGATGATTTGCAGACCAACGCCTGCTGCTCGCCCGCCGAGATGCCGGAGCATGTGAAACGGGTTCTGGCCAATGTCCATGACGATGTGCTGATGCGCTATTATGGCTGCGGGCTGGTGATGCCCGACGGGCTGGAAGGCGCGCGGGTGCTGGATTTGGGCTGCGGCGCGGGGCGTGATGTCTATGCGCTGGCGCAGCTGGTCGGGCCGTCGGGCGAAGTGGTTGGTGTGGACATGACACCAGAGCAGCTGGCCGTCGCACGCGCCCATCAGGATTGGCATGCAGAGCGGTTTGGCTTCGCCAATACGCAGTTTGTCGAGGGGTTCATCGAAAAGCTGGATGAACTGGGTCTGGAGCCGGGGTCGTTCGACGTGATCGTGTCGAATTGCGTGGTCAACCTGTCCACCGACAAGGCTGCGGTGCTGCGCGGGGCGCACCACCTGCTGAAGCCGGGCGGAGAGATGTATTTTTCCGACGTCTATGCCGACCGCCGCGTGCCGCGGGCCATGGCAGAGGACGAGGTGCTTTATGGCGAATGCCTGTCGGGTGCCTTGTATTGGAACGATTTTCTGACGCTGGCCAAGGGCGCGGGGTTTGATGACCCGCGGCTGGTGACGCACCGCCCCCTGACAATTGAAAACCCCGTGCTGGAAGCGCGGGTTGCGCCGCTGAGCTTCATGTCCGCCACCTATCGCCTGTTCCGGCTGGAGGGGTTGGAGCCCGCCTGCGAGGATTACGGGCAAGCGGTGATTTACCGCGGCACGCTGCCCCATGCGCCGCACGCCTTTGTGCTGGACGATCACCATGTGATCGAGGCGGGCAAGGTGTTTCCGGTCTGCGGCAATACCTGGAAAATGCTGGCGGATACGCGGTTTGCCGATCATTTTCAGTTCATTGGCGATTTTTCGCGCCATTACGGAATTTTCGCCGGATGCGGCGGAGACAGCCCGTTCGAGCGTGAAGCTGGCGAGGCTGCGGCCTGTTGTTGAGCTTGCGCGCGGTTTGAGCGGTGGCATGAGGTATTTGCAGAACAGTGAAAGCGATGAGGTTCGGTGTGTCGGGCCGCGCTTTTGGGGTGCTGCGGCGCTTGAGTATTCTTGGAATGAAGAAGCCTGGGTCTGGGGCTGATGTGCGGCGGGCTTGCAGCGGGGGCGGGGGGCTGTTAGGGAAACCCGACAGGTTTGATCGGAAAAGCGCCGCGTGACAAAACTCCCCCCCATTCCCCGCTTGGAAATCCGCAATCTTGTGCGCCGGTTCGATGGGCAGGCGGTGGTGGATCATGTCTCGCTTAAGGTGATGCCGGGGCAGGTGACCTGCTTGCTGGGGCCGTCCGGCTGCGGCAAGTCCACCACGCTGCGGATGATAGCGGGCGTGGAAATGCAGGATGAGGGCGAGATTTTCGTCGATGGCAACCTGATCTGCGACACGGTGTTTCGCGTGCCGCCGGAACGGCGCCATATCGGGTTGATGTTCCAGGATTTCGCGCTGTTCCCGCATCTGAGCGTGGCCGAGAACGTGGGCTTTGGCCTGACCGGCAGCAAGGATGAAAAACGCGACCGGGTCGAGGAATTGCTGGGCAAGGTCGGCTTGCGCCGCTTCATCGACGGCTATCCGCATTCCCTGTCGGGTGGCGAGCAGCAGCGCGTGGCGCTTGCGCGGGCCTTGGCACCGCGCCCGCGGATCATGCTGATGGACGAGCCGTTTTCCGGCCTTGATAACCGGCTGCGCGATGACATCCGCGACCAGACTTTGGAAATTTTGCAAGCCGAGGATGCTGCGGTTCTGCTGGTCACGCACGAGCCTGAAGAGGCGATGCGTATGGCCGACGAAATCGCCCTGATGCGCGGTGGCAAGATCGTGCAGCAGGGCGCGCCCTATAATATCTACAACGCGCCCAAGGACCGGCAGGCGGTGGCCTTTTTCAGCGATATCAACGTGATACGCGGCACGGTGCGCGGCGCGCTGACCGAAACCCCATTTGGCCAGTTCCTGGCCCCCGGCGTGCCCGACGGCCAGGAGGTCGAGATCGTGATCCGCCCGCAGCATATCAAGCTGGATTTCGACCGTGGCGGGCGCGGCCCGCTGCCGACGGCGCGCGATGGTGCCGCCGCGCGGGGCGAGGTGGTGCGCGCGCGCTTCATGGGGTCGGAAAGCCTTGTGGAGATCCGCATGGACCACGACGGGTCGATCCTTAAGGCGACCGTTCCCAACGTGTTCCTGCCCGGTCCGGGCAAGCCGCTGTGGCTGATGCTGCGGCGCGACCGCTGTTTCGTCTTTCCGGTGCGCGGCTGACGGGACGCGGGGGCGAAGCCGGGGCAGGGGGCGCGGCGAAAAAACGCGCGGCCCGCCAAGATTGGTGCTTTTATCCCTGCCCTTGAGGCATTAGATACGGGAAACGATAAAGTTGCGGGGAGGGCAGCGCGGCCAAACGCGCGCCCCCGGAAATGGGAGAGACGCAATGCTGAACAATATTGGCCTTCCGGGCCTTTTGCTGATCGCGGTTGTCGTGCTGGTGCTTTTCGGGCGCGGCAAGATCAGCTCGCTCATGGGTGAAGTCGGCAAGGGCATCACCGCCTTCAAGAAAGGTGTGAGCGACGGAACCAAAGAGCTTGAGGACGAAACCGCCGAGGCGAAAGACGTCACGCCGGAAGCTGAAAAAGACAAGGTCTAAACCCCCATGTTCGATCTGGGCTGGACCGAGCTTATGCTCATCGGCGTTGTCGCCTTGATTGTGGTGGGTCCGAAAGACCTGCCCAACCTGTTTCGTTCCGTGGGACGGTTTGTCGGCAAGGCCAAGGGCATGGCCCGCGAATTCAGCCGCGCCATGGAAGATGCGGCCGACGACAGCGGCGTGCGCGACATCGGCGACACGCTGCGGGCGGCGGCCAACCCCAAGAAGATGGGGCTGGACAAGCTGAACGACGCGGCGACCGAGTTCACCAAGTGGACGCCTGACGACGCCGCGCCCCTGTCCGATGATCGCAAGGACGCCGCCGCCAAGATCGAAGCCGCCGCCGCCAAGGCCGCGACGGATCGCAAGGCGGCAGAGGCGGCGAAGGCGGAAGCCGATGCTGCGGCGGATGCAGCGCCCGCCAAGGCGGATGCCAAGGCACCCGCCAAGAAAGCGCCCGCCAAGGAAGCGCCCGCCAAGAAAGCGCCCGCCAAGAAGGCCCCGGCGAAGAAGCCCGCGGCCAAGCCGGCATCCAAGCCTGCGGCAAAGCCCGCGGCGGCCAAAAAATCCGCCGCCAAGACAGCCGCCAAGAAACCCGCGGCCAAATCCGCCGCCAAGGCGAAGGCCCCTGCGAAAAAGGCAGCCGCGCCCGGATCTGATACATGACCAAGACAGACGAGATCGAGGACAGTGGCGCGCCGCTGATCGAACATCTGGCAGAGTTGCGCACGCGGCTGATCCGCGCCGTGATCGCCTTTATCATAGGCATGGTTATCGCCTTCACCGTGGCCGAACCGATCCTGCAATTCCTGCTGGGCCCGATCGAGGAAACCCTGCGCGCCCTTGGCGATCCGTCGCCGACGATGCAATATACCAGCCCGCAGGAATACCTGTTCACGCTGTTCCGCATTTCGATGGTGTTCGGCTTTGCGCTGGCTTTCCCGGTGATCTCGTACCAGCTTTGGCGGTTCGTCGCGCCGGGGCTTTACAAGAATGAAAAGGGCGCTTTCCTGCCCTTCCTGATCGCCTCGCCGTTGATGTTCCTGCTGGGCGCGTCCTTCGCACATTTCGTGGTGACACCGCTGGCGATGGCCTTTTTCCTTGGCTTTGCCGATGTGTCATCCATCTTTGCGAACCTTCTGTCGCAGGCGGCGGACATGCCCGCAAGCATTCCGGCGGACACGGCCATCGTGCCCGAAACGGCCGAGGGCGTGCGCATCACCTTTTTCGGTAAGGTGAACGAAAGCCTTGATATCACGCTGAAATTCATCATCGCTTTCGGGCTGTGCTTTCAGTTGCCGGTGCTGCTGACCCTGATGGGCAAGGCAGGGTTGGTCAGTTCGGAAGGGCTGGGTGCGATGCGCAAATATGCGGTGGTCGGCATCCTGGGCCTGGCCGCGGTCGTGACCCCGCCGGATGTGACCACGCAGGTGATCCTGTTCACCGTGGTTTACGGGCTTTACGAGGTGTCGATCTTCCTTGTGCGTATCGTCGAGAAGAAACGCGATGACCGGTTGCGCGCCGAAGGCTATTTCGACGAGGACGAGGAAGAAGAGTTCGACGACCCGCTGATGGCCGAGTTCGACGAGGACGAGGACGAGGAAGATGAAGGCGGCGAAGGCGAGGGGCCGAAAGCGTGAAGAAACACGTGAAGCGCATCGCCGAGGCCCTTGAACGCATGGCCCCGGCCCCGCAGGAGGCCCCGGATTTCGATGCCGCAGACGCCTTTGTCTGGCATGTCGCCCCCGACCGTCTGGCCCCCGTGCCGCAGGTCAGCCGGGTGGACCTGTCGCTGTTGATCGGTGTGGACCGGTCGCGCGACACGCTGCTGGCCAACACGTTGCAATTCGCGCGCGGCTTGCCTGCGAATAACGCGCTTTTGTGGGGCGCGCGTGGGATGGGAAAATCCTCGCTCGTCAAGGCTGTCCATGCCGAGGTGCTGCGCCAGGGGTCGGGCCTGAAAGTGGTCGAATTGCAGCGCGAGGATCTGCCGTCCGTTGCGCGGCTGCTGAACCTTTTGCGCGATGCGCCGCACCGGTTCCTGCTGTTCTGCGACGACCTGTCGTTCAGCCATGACGACCAGCATTACAAAAGCCTGAAAGCGGTGCTGGACGGCGGTATCGAGGGGCGGCCCGATAACGTGCTGTTCTATGCGACGTCGAATCGCCGCCACCTGATGCCCCGTGACATGATCGAGAACGAGCGCGGATCGGCGATCAACCCCTCTGAAGCGGTCGAGGAAAAGGTATCCCTGTCCGATCGTTTTGGTCTGTGGCTGGGGTTTCACCCCTGCACGCAGGATGAATACCTTGCGATGATCGGCGGCTATTGCGCGGCCTATGGCATCACGGTGGACGGTGATACCCTGCGCGCCGAGGCGATCGAGTGGCAGGCCACCCGTGGCAGCCGGTCAGGCCGCGTGGCATGGCAGTTCTTTGTCGATCTGGCAGGGCGGCACGGCGTGGCGATCTAAGGCTTTGCCGTGCTAGGGATAGACCCACTGCATGACAATTCGCAGGTAAACCGGCAAGAGCAGCAGGTTCAACGTGACGAAGGCGGCCATGTTCACAAGGGCGATGCTTGTGGGGGCTTTCATGCGCGACAGCATGGCACATCCCGGCGCATAGAGCAGCCCGAGGGTCAGCCACCAAGGGGTTTGCACGCGCCAGCCCGACAGATCGTGCAACAGGGCCATCCCGAGCAGCAGGGCTGGGACAGAGAGCATTGCGCAGATCCAGAGAAATCCCATTCCTCGCGTCGCCATCATGCGCCGCCCCGCTGTGCCATCCCTTGCCTTAGTTCAGGTATGTCATCGGATCCTGGCTGTCGAAGCCTTTGCGCACTTCGAAATGCACGTAGTTGGACGCACCGCCGGGGATTTCGGCGATGGTCTGGCCACGGCTGATGCGCGCGCCTTCCTTGACCTTTACGCCGGTGGCATTGGCATAAACGGTCAGCAGGTCGTTCGCGTGTTTGACGACGATGATCGTGACCTTGTCGGTGGTTTGCGACACGTTGGCGACGGTGCCTGCCTCGGCCGCGACGATGGCGGTGCCGGGCGCGGCAGAGATGTCGATGCCGTCGTTCTTGCCCTTGGAATATTCGCGGATGATCTTGCCCTTGGCCGGGTAGGCCAGCCGCCCGCCCGTTGCCGTGGTCTGGCTTTTGCCAAGGTCCGGCGTGGCGACGGGTTTGGGTGCGGCTGCGGCTGCGGTTTGGGTGGCCGCCGTGGCAGCGGGTTTCAGCGGGATGGTCTTTTCCGCGGGCAGGGGTTTGGTCGCGCTTGGCGGGGTGGGCGTGGGCGAGCCTTGCCCCGGAACGGTTGTGTTGGCGGCGGCGGCGGTTTTCGCCGTGACCGGCGGGATCAGCAGGAACTGTCCTTCGCGGATCGAGAAATCCGATCCAAGCCCGTTCCATTCGGCAAGGCTGCGCACCGAAACGCCGTAGAGGCGGGCGACGGTATAGGCGGTTTCGCCGCGCTGTACCTTGTGGCGGGTCGGTTGCACACCGGTTTGAGGGGCGGCGACCGGTTGCAGGGTCGAGGTTTGCACCTGCGCGGGCTGCGCGCGGTCAATGGCCGAACCCGCCAGCGAGGAGATGTCAACGCCGGGCTGGATCGGCCCGGTGGCGACAGCACCCGTGGCTGGCGAGGGTTCGGCAACGCGGGTCGGCAGGGCGATGATTTCGCCCTCGCGCAAGCGGTCGTTTGCCTTCAAGCCGTTGTAGCGCGCGATGGTGCCGGTGTCGGCGCCGATGCGCAGGGCAAGATCGTCCACGGTGTCGCCGCGCCGGGCCACGGCGACCTGGTAGCCGGGGTAGGAGATGATGCCGCGATTGTCGGGTTTGGGGCGTGGGGCGGTGGCCTTTCGGGCGGCCTCGGCGGTGGAGGGCGCGTTGCCGAAATTGCCACGCAGGTCGAAATCGAGTGTGTCCGTGCAGGCGGTCAGCGCAAGGGTTGATGCTGCGGCCAGAACGAGGCGCGCGCGGGTGGCACCCTTGCGGGAATGGAGGGGAAGCGTCATCTCGATGTCCTCATGTCATGCCCCTGTCTTTGTTTTACTGGTCGCGGGGCCTTTGGCGCTCTTTTACACCAAAGGGTGCGGGGTGTCACGGGGGTGGTCGCCTTCGGATGGCAATGGGGAACGCCCCGTCGCGGGCGGCGTTGCCGCCCTTGCCGTGCCGTGCTGCCGCGGACAGGACGAGGGCAATGTGGCGGTGCGTTTGGCGGTATGCGGGCGGGCGCGCGGGGCCGGAAACGGCCCTGCGCGCCCGCCCCCCCCGGCGATGCCGTCAGGCAGCGCAATAAGAAGATGACGATGCCGTCAGGCAGCGCAATAAGAAGATGACGATGCGTTCGGGGTGCGCGAAACCGGTGTGGTTATTCGCGCCCCAGCCCTTCGAGCAGCGGCACGAAGCGCACGGGGCGCAGTTCGTCATAGTCATACCCCGCGGCATGGCGCGTTACGCGGATCAGGCTTTGCACGGCGTCCGACTGACCTACGGGCACCACCATGATGCCACCGACTTTCAGCTGTGCCATCAGGGGGCCGGGCGGGTCTTCGGCGGCGGCGGTGACGATGATCCGGTCGAAGGGTGCCTGGTCGGGCAGGCCGAAGCTGCCGTCGGCGGTGAAGGTGGTCACATTGGTCAGGTCCATCGCATCGAAAACCGCGCGCGCATCGCGCACCAGTTGGGAATAGCGGTCCACCGTGTAGACCCGCCGCGCCAGCTGGCTGAGGATTGCGGCCTGGTAGCCGGAGCCTGTGCCGACCTCCAGCACCTTGTCGCGCGGTTGCACGTTCAGCGCCTGCGTCATGATCCCGACGACCGAGGGCTGCGAGATGGTTTGCCCGCAAGAAATCGGCAGGGGCATGTCGTCATAGGCACGGTCCGCGAAGATGCCGCCGGGGGTGAAGGCGGCGCGGTCGATCTTTTCCATCGCCTCCAGCACACGGCTGTCCGTCACCCCGTGCGAGCGGAGCGCGAAGAGGAATTGCATCAGGCGTTCGGCATTGTTCATCGGTGTCAGTCTGCGTCCAGATTGCCCAGGGTGGCCAGCGTGTCGTGGCAGGTCAGATCGGCGCGCATCGGCGTGACCGAGATATAGCCGTCGAGGTTCACGGCGGCATCGGTGCCCGGTTCGGTGGGGATGTGTTGCTCTCCGCCGCGTATCCACAGGAACTTGCGCCCCGAGGGGGACAGGTGCGGTTCGACCGCGAAATTGGTGTAGCGGCGGTAGCCTTGGGCCGCGGCCACGGCCCCCTTGACCGCATGGGCAGGCACGGGGGGGAAATTGATGTTGTAGAACAGGCGGTAATCCTGCTGGCAGGCGGTCAGCGAGGGCAGCAGGCGGCGGATAAGGGCCGCGCCGTGGATATGCGCGGCCTCGAACGGATCATCGGCCTGGAAATTCTGCGGCCCGAGGTATTGCGACAGCGCCATCGAGGGGATGCGTTGCAGCGCCCCTTCCATCGCGCCGCCAAGCGTGCCGGAATACAGCGCGTTCTCGGCCGAGTTGTTGCCGCGGTTCACACCGGACAGGATCAGCTCGGGGCGGCTGTCTTTCAGCACCTCGTGCAGCCCGGCCAATACGCAATCTGCCGGGGATCCTTCGGCGGCGTAGCGGCGCTTGCCCATTTTCGACACCATCATCGGGTGGGTGTAGCTGATGCAGTGGCCGACGCCGGATTGCTCGAACGCGGGGGCGACGGTCCAGACCTCGCCATCCTCGCCGGCCAGTTCATGGGCGATATGGGTCAGGGTTTGCAGCCCTGGTGCGTTGATGCCGTCGTCATTTGTGATGAGAATGCGCATGGCCGTGGTCCCCCAAGTGTGATGCGGCCTTTGGTAGCTGGAAGCCATGGGCGGGGCAAGCGGCGGCATGGGGGGCGGGGATGGTTCGGTGCCATGCGTTGCGCAATGGTGTCTGTTGACCTTCGGGCGGGGCGGCGAAACGCCCCCCTCGGGCCGTTCCCGCCCATTGCCGCGTTGCGGCCCGTGTCAAGGATGCGCGTCCCACCCCACGGCCTTCGGGGGGCGTTGGGGCACTTGATGCGAGGGCGGGGATGTCGTGATGCCGAGCGAAGCGAGGCCGGGCCCAACGCCGAATGGCGGCCTGACAGGCCGATCTTGAGGGGGCGGGAGTGCCCCCCTTTCAGGCGATCAAACCTGTGAAAGCAGGCGTTTCGCCTCGGTCCGGGGGCTGGCCAGAAGCGATGTATCCTCGCCCGGGAAGAAGCGCGCGCGGGTGGCGGTGGCCATCGGCGCAGGCGCAAGCACGCGGACCTGCGGGCCGGTCTTGATCGTTTCGGCCTCCCAGCTTTGGGCCAGTGCGATTTGCGCGGCCTTGGTGGCGCCATAGGCGGCAAAGAATTTCTGGCCGCCGCGGGGGTCGTCGAAGAACAGCGCGGTGCCTTCCTCGCCCAGCAGGGGCGCGATGAAGGGGATCAGGTGCCCCGTGGCCGTCACGTTGCAGGCCACGGATTTGTCCCAGTCTTTCGCGTCCAGAAAGAACGCGGGGGCGAGCGGGGCCACATGCACCGCCGTATGCGCCCAAAGGTCCAGCTTGCCCCAGCGGTCGAAGATTGAGCGGCACAGCTGCGCCATGGCATCGGGGTTGGTGATGTCCATCGGGGCCAGTGTCGCCTGGCCGCCGCGCGCCTGGATACGGTCGTCCAGTTCCTCTAGCGCGCCGGTGGTGCGGGCGACGGCGACGATGTGGTGGGTTTCGCACAGCTCCTCTGCCAGTGCGGCTCCAAGCCCGCGCGAGGCACCGGTGATGAGGGCGAGTTTCGTGCTGGTCTCGGTCATGTGCGGTGTCCTTTGCGGCCTGGGTTTGCGCGGGTCTGCGTGCGCGCAGGTTTGGTTTGGATGGAGGGCGGCGTCAAGAGACGGCAAGGTCGCGCCGGGTATTTGCAGAACAATGAAGCGGGGCAGGTTAGCTGCGCGGCATCGACAGCGCCTCGGGCTGGCCGGCGCGGTTCAGCAGCAGGCGGCCATCTTCGATCGCCGCGACCTGCGCGCCGTTCAGCCGGTCGCCCTTTTCGATCCGCCGGATCGTGCCGCGCCGCAGGCGGACAAGGGCGACGGGTCCGTTCGGGCCGGTCAGCGTGCCGATCAGGGTGGTGCCGCCAAGGGGCAGGGCGTTTTCGTCGGTCGCCGCTTGCCGGGTCTTGGCGTTGATATCGGGTTGGGACATTGCTCGGTTTCTCGTGCGTTGAGGCACCGCGCGACCCTGCGACGGGTGGCCGGGGATGGGCGCACCTGCCGCAGGGCCGGGGTTCCGTGAGTGGTGGAGCGATGCAGATGGCAGCCTTGCCGCCCCTGCGAAAGGGGGGCTGCGTTCATGGCGGTGTGTGGCGGCGGGAGCTTGCCGGATCGCGCTGCGCATCGGCAAAGAGGTGCCGGTTTTACCTTGTTTTATAATGTTTTATTGTGGGTTCGGGGTGGAAAGGCCGCGTCGGCGGAAATGCGCCGCTGCGTCGCCGTGCCCCGAACAGCAAAAGACCCGCCGTTTCAGGGGCGGGTCCGGTGCAGGCGTTCCTTGGCCCGAATATTCAGCGGGCCGGGGGGGGTTATTCCGCCGCTTTCAGCTGAAAGCCTTTTTCCAGCATATCGGTCGGTGCCACGGGATATTCCCCCGAGAAGCAGGCGTCGCAATATTGCGGGCATTTGGCGTTGCGGCCCTTGGCCTCGCCCACGGCGCGGTAAAGCCCGTCTAGCGAGATGAACTTGAGGCTATCCACCGCCAGGTGATAGCGCATTTCGTCCTCGGTCATGGTGGCGGCCAGCAGTTTTTCGCGCTGCGGGGTATCGACGCCGTAGAAACAGGGCCATGCGGTGGGGGGGCTGGCGATGCGGAAATGGACCTCGGCCGCGCCGGCATCCAGCATCATGTCCTTGATCTTGCGCGAGGTGGTGCCGCGCACAACGCTGTCATCCACAAGGATGATGCGTTTGCCCGCGATCAGGGCGCGGTTCACGTTCAGTTTCAGGCGCACGCCCATGTTGCGGATCTGCTCGGTCGGCTCGATGAAGGTCCGGCCCATGTATTGGTTGCGGATGATGCCCATGGCATAGGGGATGCCGCTTTCCTGGGAAAAGCCGATGGCGGCGGGGGTGCCGCTGTCGGGGACGGGGCAGACCAGGTCGGCGTCTACGGGTGCTTCGCGGGCCAGTTCCACGCCGATCTGGCGGCGGGTTTCATAGACCGAGCGGCCACCGATGATGCTGTCGGGGCGCGAGAAATAGACATATTCGAAGATGCAAAAGCGCGGCTCGCGCTTGCGGAAGGGGAAGCGGCTGTCTACGCCATTGGCGTCGATCACGACCATCTCGCCCGGCTCGACCTCGCGCACCAGTGCGGCGCCGATGATGTCCAGCGCGCAGGTTTCGGACGACAGAACCCAGCCATCACCGATCTTGCCAAGGCACAGCGGGCGCACGCCCAGCGGGTCGCGCACGCCGATCAGCTTGGTGCGGGTCATGGCGACGATGGAAAATGCGCCCTCGACCCGGCGCAGGGCATCTTCCATCCGTTCGGGGATGTTTTTCTGCAAGCTGCGCGCCATCAGGTGGATGATGCATTCAGAGTCGCTGGAGCTTTGGAAGATCGAGCCGCGCTCGATCAACTCGCGGCGCAGGGCGTTGGCATTGGTGATGTTGCCGTTATGGGCAATCGCCGCGCCGCCCATCGAAAATTCGCCAAAGAAGGGCTGCACGTCGCGGATCACCGCGCCTTTGGACCCGGCGGTCGAATAGCGCACATGCCCGATGGCAAGCGGCCCCGGCAGGGTCTGCATCAGCGTGGCATTGGTGAAATTGTCGCGCACATAGCCGAAACGGTGGGCGCTGTTGAAACCCTCGGTCGGGTGGTGGCTGACGATGCCGCCGGCCTCTTGCCCGCGGTGTTGCAGGGCGTGCAGGCCAAGGGCGACGAAATTGGCCGCATCGGTCACGCCAAGGACGCCGAATACGCCGCACTCCTCGCGGAGCTTGTCGTCATCAAAGGGATTAGATGGGGGCATCTGGGCGGGCAACTGGCTGTCGGGCAAAGCGCGTCTCCGAATCCGGTATGTGTGGATTTGACCCCGTCTTAAGGGTTTGGGCGGCGGGTGTCACGAAAGGATCACATAAGAATGGGCGATTGCGTTGCCAAGGGCGCTCAAGCGGGTGTGAAGTGGTGCCGGTTTCAGCGCATGAGCGCCGCCCCTCGGGCTGTGGGCCTCGACATATCCACCTGCGCTAGCCTGCCGAGCGCAGCGAGGCCCGGCCCAACCCCGAAACGGCGGGCCTTTGGCCCGTCTTGAGGGGGCGGGAGGGTTCTGTTTCAATGTGTCAGAGATGGGTGGCGATTGCAGGGCGCGCTGTGCGAATGGCCTGAACCAGTCCAACATGCAGGTGCCGAAAATATGCTGCGTCCGCTCGCAAAACTTCCTTGTCGGATGATCGGAAAACCTTTCACCGCCGCTCGGTCCTGTGGTTTCAACGGGTCGCTGCAACACAGGCCTCAAACTTCTCTGCCGGTGTATGATATTGCAAGGTCTTTCTGGGGCGCTCGTTGAGCTGGCGT
>Ga0209121_10003547_pt1 | contig 15080 bp, 13 predicted proteins | sample Cruoilmetagenom3_FD_187292 | JGI IMG/M metagenome (GOLD analysis project Ga0209121, IMG submission 187292) | Oil polluted marine microbial communities from Coal Oil Point, Santa Barbara, California, USA - Sample 3 (SPAdes) (version 2) | ecosystem: Environmental > Aquatic > Marine > Oil seeps ...
AAGAAAAAAGCTAAGAAGAAAGTAACAAAGAAGAAAGCTAAGAAGAAAGCAACAAAGAAGAAAGCTAAGAAGAAAGCACCGAAGAAGAAAGCTAAGAAGAAAGCACCTAAGAAGAAAGCTAAGAAGAAAGCCAAGAAGAAAAAGAAAAGATAGCGTAGCAATTTAGTCACAAGCCTGCTTATCCTTATGGATGTCGGCGGGCTGCCGGCTAAAGCCGGTCACGTGAAAGATGGAAGGTTCTCTCGCTGAAGCAGAACCTTCCATTTTTTTTGCATCTCGAACCTGGATTTCATCTCCACTCCCCGGGACCAACCACCTCCTTGCAATCGACGCTAAAATCCTTATACTGTTTGTCGAAAACAATACAGAAGTCTATGATTTATCAGAATGATTCACAAATAGAGTAAAAATATGGATTATTTCAATTACAAAAATGGTACACTATTCGCTGAAAACGTGAGCATTGAGAACATCGCCGACCAGGTCGGAACGCCGGTTTACATATACAGCAAAGCAACTTTCAAGGACCACCTGCTAAAAATTCAGCGGGCTTACAGCCGGCTCGATACGACGATATGCTATTCGGTCAAGGCCTGCGGCAATATCAATATCCTCAAGTTCATGGCCGAGGCGGGCAGCGGGTTTGATATCGTAAGCGGCGGAGAATTGTACCGCGTGCTGCAGGCCGGCGGCGATCCGTCACAAACGGTCTTTGCCGGTGTCGGCAAAACCGATCCCGAAATACAGGAAGCTTTAGACGCCGATATTGGCTATTTCAACATCGAATCGGAAGCAGAGCTGGAAAACCTCATTCGACTGGCCGGTCAACAAGGCAAGCGGCCCAAGGTCGCCTTGCGTGTCAATCCCGACGTCGATTATAAAACCCACGCCTTTCTGAGAACGGGTAAGAAAGAAACAAAATTCGGCGTCGATATCGAAAGAGCCGTGAAAGTCTTTGCCGATTACGGGGACAATCCGGCAGTGAATCTTTGCGCGGTGCATGTGCATCTGGGCACCGGCGGCAAGAAAATTGACCCGTATGTAGAAGCCGTGGAAAAAATCCTGCCGCTCGTTGACCGGCTCCGCGGTCAGGGCCACACAGTCGAAGCTCTCGACCTGGGCGGCGGCTACGGAGCCGACTACGAGTCCGGCAGCGTGCCTTCCGCTACCGAATATGCGGCGGGGATTGTCCCGCTGTTGAAAGATAAAAAAATAAAGCTGATTCTTGAGCCGGGCAAGAGCATCTGTGCTAACGCCGGGATAATGCTCACCCGCGTCCTTTATATCAAACGCGGAGGCAGCAAAAAGTTCGTCATTGTCGATGCGGGAATGAACGATTTGATTCGCCCGTCTTTGTATGATGCGTTCCATTTCATCTGGCCCGCGAAAGTGGACGACAAGTTTGTGCCCGAAAAACGCAACAAAGACTTACAGATGGACGGTGCCGAAGTCGTTGACGTCGTCGGCCCAATCTGCGAAGGCGCGGACTTCTTCGCAAAGGACAGAATCCTGCCGCCGACAAAACGCGGTGACCTGCTCTCGGTCTTTACCGCCGGCGCGTATGGTTTCACGATGAGCAGCAATTACAACGCCCGCGGCCGGGCCGTCGAAGTCCTCGTTGACGGCGAAAATTTCTCAGTTATCAGAAAACGCGAAACCTACGAAGATTTAACCGCGCTGGAAAAATGATTCGTCTCTCGTAACTCCTGATACCGGCTATGCTATTCCTGCAAAAGCAGGGTAGGTGTTTAGCCAGGGAAGAGCCATCCCCATCCCGATAATGACAATCGGGATGAGGCTGCCACCCAATAGAATTGATGGAAAACGGGTGGCAGCCTCAAAGCCACAGGTTTTGGGGATGGTCGCAAATACAAGAGGTCGGCAAAACACGTACAAAGCAAGAAACCAGAAAAAATAATGATATCAAGTAAGATGCGAAATCCGAACGACGAGACTAAAAATTTCGTTCGACGAAGCCGGTATCGACTTTATTTTTAACGAAGAGATTGTGTGAGAGGATTTCCAGGCAGGCGGGGATGGTCGTTTTGATCGGCTCGATGACAAATTCCCGCAGGGCTCTTTTCATTGTCGCAATAGCTTCGCTCCGCGTCGGTTTATGGACGATGAGCTTGGCAATCATCGAATCGTAGCTTGGCGAGACCACCCAGCCCTGATGTACGTGCGTATCCACCCTGACGCCGGGACCGCCGGGCGGGACATACCTGGTAATAGTGCCGGGCGAAGGGGCAAAATCCCTTTCGGGATCCTCGGCATTTATCCGGCACTCAATTGCAACGCCGGTATGTTTGATACTCCTCTGGCTCAATTTCATAGGCAGTCCGGCGGCTACTTTCAATTGCCACTTAATCAGATCGTGGCCTGTGACCATCTCGGTAACAGGATGCTCGACCTGGATCCGCGTATTCGCTTCGATGAAGTAAAAATCTTTGTTCTTGTCCAGAAGAAACTCGACCGTCGCCGCATTAACATATTTAGCCTTTTTGATAATCTTTAGCGCCGCTTCGGCAAGTTGCTCTCTTGTACGCTTATCCAGGACGGGACAGGGCGATTCCTCGATCATTTTTTGATGTCTTCGCTGAATGGAGCAGTCCCTTTCGAAGAAGTGTAAAGCATTACCGTCCTGATCGGCCATTATCTGGACCTCAACGTGCCGCGGTTCGACTATAAGTTTTTCGAGATAGACCCTGCCGTCACCAAAGGCGGCTTTAGCCTCAGCCTGCGCGGAGCTGAATGCCGAACGCAAATTCATGTCGTTATGCACAGCTCGCATACCGCGTCCACCTCCACCGGCGGCAGCTTTTATTATTACGGGATAGCCCATCTCGTTCGCCAGCTTAAGCGCTTCGGAATCCTTTTCAAGGGCACCATCGGAACCAGGCACCGCCGGCACACCCGCCTTGGATGCCAGCTTGCGGGCCTGGACCTTGTCACCGAGCAACTGCATCGCTTCAACAGGCGGGCCGATGAATGTGATTCCGCAATCCCGACATATCTGGGCAAAGTTTATGTTCTCCGCCAAAAAGCCGTAGCCGGGATGAATTGCCTCTACGTCGGTAATCTCGGCGGCACTTATTATACGCGGGATATTGAGGTAACTCTTAGCAGATTCGGCCGGCCCGATACAAACGGCCTCATCGGCAATTTGCAGGTATGGAGCATCTTTGTCGGCCTCGGAATAAACCGCTACCGCTTCGATATCAAGCTCGTGGCAGGCACGGATTATACGCAGCGCTATTTCGCCGCGGTTAGCTATGAGAATCCTTGAAAACATAATTCAATCTACTATGATTAATCCGGTCTGACCTTGTAAAGCACCTGTCCATATTCCACGGCCTGGCCATTCGTCACAAGTATTTCGACAATCGTCCCGGTGGTTTCGGCCTTTATTTCGTTCATGACCTTCATTGCTTCGATAATGCAGACTACCGTTTGCGGACCGACTACCGAGTCGATATCTACATAAGGCTCGGAATCGGGGCTTGGGGTCGCATAGAAGGTACCGACGATAGGCGATTTTATCTCCGTCAATTCCTCTTCGCCCGGGAGGGATTCCGGAGCGGAGGGTTGACTCACCGCCCCCACACCTTCAGGGCCGACCGGTGCGGCGCCGGATTCGGTCCTCATTACGGGCACACCGCCGGCGGCCTGCTGAGGTTGTGCGCGCTTGAGAAAGATCTTGTCGTCATCGTGCTTGATTTCAAGCTCAACCAGATCGTTCTCTTTCATTATATCGATGAGTTTTTTTATTTTCTTCAAATCAGCATCTTTATCCGCCATCGCCGCATCCTTTCTGAGATCCCAAACACCCTTATAGGCGAGTGGTCCTCGTAAAATGAGAACGCAAACTCCCGGTTAAGCTAAATGAGTATAGCCCCGGCGATTGCTTTTGCAAGAGTTTTTCCTTGTGCCAGGCTGCACTTCTGATTAAATTCCGCCATATTGAGGCAAAAATGGCAGAATTCCTGTTTCAGGACTATCCTAATGGTGAAAATGGCTGTAGATATCGTATTGTTACCCTCGGAACAGATGACAAATAAAGCAATCGAAGCAAATAGCAGGCTATTGACGCAATTTGCCGACCAAATCACTCTGGATAAAGAAAAATGCCTGCCGCATATTTCCCTGGCTATGGGGTGTATCGATAAAAAGCATATTGAATGTATTGGGAAAATTATACAGACAATTGCTTTGAAATACCCTCCGGGGCAACTAAGCGTTATTGGCATAGATACCGCAACAAACTCAGTCGGCGAAAAAGTGTCCGCCTTTGAGCTGGAAAAAACACAAAGACTCCAATCGCTCCATGAGGAGGTTATGCGAAGGACGACACCATATTTCAGCTACGATGTTACGGCGAAAATGGTGCTCTCACCACCAATAGCCGGAAAATCAACGTTGCTCTGGATCAAAAACTACCCTGAGAAATCAGCTTTTGAGAATTTTTTTCCACATATTACAATCGGATACGGACAAACAGATGATTTTTCGTTTCCAGCCAAATTCACCGCCTCAAAACTCGCCTTATGTCACCTCGGAAATCATTGTACATGCAGAAAAATTCTTGCTGCTATAGAGCTTAAACTCTGAGCAGATAATATATGGAAAAAGTGGATGAAAATTTCTTGCATTATCGGTCCGGGCCGTCTATTCTTACGGCATAAAAGCAAAGCTACAGTGCTACCCTGTCAGGCTGCTGCGTAGCACGAGATATTTGAGGAGTCATCAACAATGGAAATGAAACGTCGTGAATTCTTAGTCAGGTCGATTGCGGGCATGGGTGGTCTTCTGTTGGGCCCGAGATGTATAACCGCGGCAGAACAAAAAACCGTAATGTCCGATCCATACGAACGTGTGCCGCTCGGGAAAACGAATATCAAGGTCTCGCGTGTCGGCTTCGGCACAGGCATGCGCGGCGGCAACCGGCAGTCAAACCAGACCCGCCTGGGCAAAGAAAAGTTTGAAGGATTGCTGCAGGCATCTTACGAGCGTGGAGTACGACTGTTCGATGCGGCCGATCTCTACGGTACGCACCCATACCTGGCGGGGGCACTAAAGAAGATCCCCCGCAAGGATTATGCTATAGTATCAAAGATATGGTGGCGTCGCGGCGGCATACCCGAACAGCAGCGCCCGGACGCCGATGTGGTCATCGAGCGATTCCTCAAGGAGCTGGATACAGATTACATCGACCTTATTCTTCTGCATTGTGTTGTCTCGGAAAAGTGGCCGGAAGAACTTGGCACCCAGATGAACATTCTGGACAAACTCAAGAAGAAAGGACTCATCCGGGCACACGGGGTCTCATGCCACTCGCTGGAGGCCCTGAAGGCGTGCGTGAAGGAGCCCTGGGTGGATTCAGTACATGCAAGGATTAACGCTTACGGCACAAAAATGGACGGCCCGCCGGAGAAGGTCGCTCCTGTACTCAAAGATCTCCACCAGGCCGGCAAAGGCGTAGTGGGGATGAAGCTGATTGGCGAAGGAAGCTTCAGAAACAGTGATGAAAAACGTGATGAATCGGTCCGGTACGTGCTCGGTTTAGGCTGTGTGGATACGATGGTTGTCGGCTTCGAGAAAATCGAGGAGGTCGATGATTTCGCCGCACGCGTCCGCAAGGTGCCTGTTGCCGATAGCCCGGACAAACTGCTCGTACGCCGATAGGCCCGGGCAGTGTGATGAAAAGAAGGAGGTAATTGTGAAAATCAATCAGGATTTCACCATGTCGGTCGAAACGGTTCTATTCTTGAAGAAAAGGAAAAACTCCGACTATCTTCAGGCCTCAGAGATCGCAAAAGCTCTGAATTTCTCCGTGGGATATCTTCAAAAAGTGATACAAATGCTCAGCAGGCAGGGTATCGTGGAATGTAAACGCGGAAGAATCGGCGGTGTAAGGGTGAGGGCCAAAGTCATAACTCTGCTCGATTTGTGGAGGGCTACCTGCGGCGGCTTGGACTATACAGACCCGGTTCTGGACATCATGAAGAGACCACTAAAAGCCTTCGCAGATTCCATGAGCAAGGTTGTGCTTTACAACAGAAAATAAAAAGGCAGTTGGGTATCCTCTATCGGCTTGTAGTGAGTTCATGAATTGAGCTATAATAACAAGTCCGAAAACCGAGACGTAAACGGCACCCTTCAATTTAGATCGACATCCATTACCGAGCCCGCGTCAACAACCGCAAAGCTGATATCCGGCTGTTTATAGGGCTACCGAAAAGAGACTTCTTAAATCATTACCTGCTCTTAAAGCCGGACATTCATTAGGCCGAATTGAAAATCCTGGAAGCATTGCATATTTCGGTGGACTGTCATAAAGAGTGGGTAACCGTGGAAGATAAACAAAGACATAAAAGACTGCGCCTCCTGATAAAGAAGCTGAATAAAGATCGTAAAAAGCAGAATCAAAAAATCGATATACTCTGCAACGACCTTATTGCAGCCCAGAGGAACTTTATCAAAAGGCTGAACACCATCAGTTTCGTAGCAACTTTCTACGAGTCGATCCTCGGAACAAACGACCTGAATAATCTCCTGGATACCACCGTCAAACTTATTCGAGCCCAAAACAACGATGCAAATATCACCTTCTTTTTGCGTCAGGAGGAAAGCTTTGACCTGCATACGTTCGAAGGCGGCCGGCCAATAGGTCTCGAGAAGCAATATCTTGAGAATTGTTTCAGCCCTGAGGTGATGGACAATATCTGCAAGTCGAACACTGTGTGCACTCTGGATGATATGTTCGCAATGGGCCTGCAGGGCAACCTGAACGGCTTAAATAAAATCTCCGCAGTTACGATCCCGCTTGGTTTGTTCGGCTCGTCATTAGGCTTTATTCTGATTTACCGCTCATCGGAAAACAAGCTGACCTCCGATGAGATAGGCAGAATCTCCGTTATAATCAGCGGGCTTTCCAGGGCGATTAGCTCCTGTCTGGCGCTGGCACGCGCTGCAGACTCATAATACCGCTGCAATCGGCACGTTATAAGGTAGCACTCAACGTTTCTGCCGAGGCTTTTCGAGCCCCGCTGCGACGGCGGCTGCACGCAGCCTGTCACCGGCAGGCCCGGGGGACTTGTAGAACAGGACATCCAGCAGCTTCGGGTATTTTTCCAGGGCGGCCAGTGCACGCATCCATCCGTCCGAATCCCCGGAGCTAAGCCCATCAGCCAAATCCAGGCAGATAGCAAGGTAGGCGGCCCTCGCCTGCTGCCGGACGGTAACGCCATCGGCCAGGCCCGCTTCGATTTCCGGCTCCATTTTTGAGCGCAGAGTGGCGAGCTGTTCGTCGCTGTCGGTAAGTTTTTCGACGTTGGCCGGTTTCTGGATGACGATTCGATAGAAATTTTTGCCGTCCCGGCGTATCTTATCACCACCGTTTTCGGTAATGACGTGACCGGCAACTTCGATAATCCGATCGCCGAAGCCGGTTATTGTCTCGTCCCGGGGCATGGACGGGCGAGTGGTATTGCGATATCGATCCGTGATTTCCCAGCCCTGCCGCCGTATCCACTCGCGGCCCTTGATAACACCGACAATAGTTGCTGCGGTGGCGGCGTTATTATCAGCGTCCCAGCCGAAATTAAAGGCGTGGACGAGAGTGTTCACTAAGTCGCCTTGACCATAGAGCAAAGCGGCAATCGTCGCCGCGGTGCAAAGTTCGTAGCCGTTCTGGTTGCGCATTCGGCTCTCATAGAGGGTGTATTTATCCCTGATAAGCCGGCGAGTGGTCCGCCAATCGTCGCCGTATTGTTTGTGCCATTGTCGGACGTCGCTAATAATGGGCACTATCCTGCTGCCGGGATCAACCGAGGCCAGGCCGGCATCAAGGATGTCATCGATATCGTCGGTGATAAAGGCCGTGGCGATCATCGCGGTGAATAACTGTGTTGTTTGGGCCGGCTCGGCGTCGATGGTAACATGGGTGTAATTCAGGCCGATGCGGGCGGCGGTTTGCGGCATTCCGGGTGCGATCAGGCCGAACGTCTCACATATAAACTGGCCGGAGATGTTGAAGCCGGACCAGGGATTCAACGCGAGATTACCGGTCAGCGGCGGATCGATGCCTATATCCATGAGCTGCCGGGCGTATAAGTTCGCACACCAGATGTGGTCGTTGATGTGCCGTTTCCATAACAGGGTAATCTCTTCCGAGCCGAGCATCGCGGCTCGACTCCACTGCATCGCAACGAGATAGACCCATTCGATATCCGTGTCGTCATCGGTCCGGGCGCCTTCGGCCAGAGCGGGTGTGTACTGCTCGACGTTTCCCGGTTCATCATAATACTTATTCTCGTGAGCCAGCCCGTTGAGGTTGCCGAGCAGTTGGGCGAGAAGGCCACCCCGGATTTTATCTTCGAGTGTCTCGGCGGATATTTCAACAAACCGGCCGGCTCCGGAGGCGATTTCCCGGTCGATAAGTCGCGATCCCGAATCCGCCGCGGCGATTCTCATACAAGACAACAGCAAGGCAAAAGCAAATGGCACGAACGATTTTCTAAACATAATGTTCACCCTTAATTAGTATCTGTTGCGGAAAAGATTTTATTTAAAACAAGAGTTTTGCAAAACTTAACGAGTACTTTGTTATGATTAATTCTGTAGCTTGTCATTCCCGCACCTGCTTTCGCAGGTGTAAACTTGTCCCCGCGAAAGCGGGGAGCGGGAATCCAAAATCGTTGGCATCCTGGATTCCGCATCAAGTGCGGAATGACAAGCGACCTGATCGAAGCTGACAGACTATGAGCCTGCGAGTCGGGCTTTGAAAAACCGGCATTAAACAAAGCAATATCATACTCAATATTGCTCGCTGCTCATCCTTCTAATCCCTCGAAAAGGTTGGGCCCTTCATCCTTTGCGTTCTGAGCGGGTTGTGAAGCAGGTGTGTTGTTCCGTCCGGAAGGAAATTCTATGATCTTTGCCCCGGTGCCGGATTGCGGCTCGGATTCCTGCTGCGATTTGTCACCGGGGATGTAGGGAATCAGTCCCAGCCGGTATGCCTCCCGCTGAAATTCGAGCGGTGCGCTGCGGGCATCTATAATCATTCCATCGACCTCCAGCATCCACACCAGCGGATTTTCCCCGATCAGCGAGGGCAGGCACCAGTCCGGGTCCATTTGCATCAGGTCGAACTCGTCGCGGATGACTTTTGATTTGGACTGCATCGTCTGCTGCGAGACTCCGAATCCCTCTGCCAATTGGGCCGAGGTCATATAAGGCGACAGGCTCGGGTCGTGAAGGAAGTTGATAAAGCCGATAGCGTGAACTATCCCGCTGGCCCAACTGGCCAGCCGGCCTTTTTCCAATAGCAGCCCCTCTTCGTAAGCAGCCCACGTCAGGTCCTCGCAAAGCTCGCGATAGTCCTCATCGAGATGATTCAGGCAGAAGGCATTGGTCAGCTCAACAATTCGCTCCGCCGCATTGAAGGCCTCATCATGAGTATCTCTAGTAGCTTTTTTAGCCTGCTTTTTACTATTTTTTGTCTTCTTCTTTTTCATCTGCAAACTTCCCCGCCGGTCCACCGGCCGTAAACAATACTGCAAAACGAGTCACCAAAGCACCTAATAGAACATAACCCAAAATCACCTGAACCATCAACAAAGTCTGACCGGCCCAGCTATCCGGATTAGCAGCAATGTCGCCAAATCCCAGCGTTGTCATTGTAACCACTGAGAAATACAATGCGTGCCACAGTCCTCGTACGTCACCCACTTCGCGGTTGACCATAACGCAACTCGGCCACAACCAATATATCAATGCGAACAGAAATGCCAACAAAAAAAACGTCACGATCGTCCTCCACGTTCGAAGTCCGTAATCGCTTATCCACCAGAAAGGTTTGACAAGCCATTTGAGCCAAAAGTGTTTTTTATACCAATCCTCCCAGTTCATCCGTCTGATGTTATATTCAATAAGCTGTTTTGTGCCGGGGTCTATGCGTACCGTCCTCAGCCCGACACCGGTAAAATTCGTGCCTTTACAATTTCCATGGTGACGATTGATCTTCAGCCCCCAAAATGACGTACCACTGTCAACGATGGCTGCCGTGAACTTGGCGCCTTTCACGCGGGCACGGTAAAATATTGCACTTTTTAGGTAAGAACTGTTGAGTTGAGCCTCTTCAAGACAGGCACCATTAAGAAATGCCCCTTCCAGGTGCGCAAGCCAGAACCTGCTTCTCGTCAGGTCGGCCGCGTATAATTGCGCAGACTCCATGCGGGAGCACTCGAAATTCGCATCTGTCAGATGAGCATGGCTGAGGTTCGCGCCCTCCAGGTGAACTTCACCGCTAAAATGTGAAGATCCCCTTGTATTCAAAAACACGCCTCTTAGCCAACATTCTTTAAAATCGGCCCCTTCCAGAAGAACATCTTGTGTCGGGTAGTGGCTTCGCCACTGGTTCCACTCGGTCATATCCTTCTTTTCCGAGCATTGTTTTAGCATTTCGTACTGGTCCAGATCGCAGTGCAGTCCTTTCTTGAGAAGCTCAGGATCATACCTCCGCTCATCTTGTGATTTTTCGGGTTTTGAATTTGATTCGTTCATTTTACGCACTCCCTTATTGTCATTCCAAGCAGAGCCGAAGGCGGAGTCGAGAAATCTGATTTGAATAGATTTCTCCACTTCGTCCCTTTGGGACTTCAGTCGAAATGACCTATAGTCTTTTACATCATCCGTATCAAATGCCCTTAGTGTGGTTATTATAGCTGTATCTGCCGGTGGCATAAAGCGCTAAATCCAAGGCTGCGAACGTGTTAAGTTAGGCAACGATTTGTGTACAATCAGCGTCAGCTTTTTTACGAAAAAAACTTGTGTTAACGTGCGTTTCGCTGTAAACTACGTTGTTTATTCTTGGGCGTGAAAACGTGATATTTTGACCCTTTTTGTAATTAAACATAGAGGTTTATTATGAAGGCAAACTTCAACAGAACAGCGCTTGCCGAGGCCCTGGGCCTGCTAACGTCCGTAGTGCCGAGCCGGACGCCGAAGCCGATTCTGCGCTGCGTGCAAATCACCGCCGAGGACAAGGAAGTTCGGATGTGCGCGACGGACCTGGAGGTCGGGATCAACTACTTAATCTCCGAGGTTCAGGTCGACAAGCCGGGCGAAGTTATCGTCCCGGCGGACCGGCTGGCGGCTATCGTGCGTGAGAGCGTCGATGAGGTTCTGGTTTTGGAGGCCGCTGAGGGCACCTGCGAGATCAAAGGCGCCGACAGCCACTTCAAAATTTACGGCCACGAGCCGGGCCAGTATCCGGTCGTCCCGGATTTCGATGGCGCTGGCGATATCAAAATTTCCCTGTCCAATCTCCAGGCCGGGATCGAGCAGTGTCTTTTTGCCGCGGCGAAAGAGAGCAGCCGCTATGCAATTAACGGCGTGCTGTGGGAGATTAAGGACAAGAAGCTGATGCTGGTCGCCACGGACGGCAGAAGACTGGCGCGATGCAGGGTTAGCTTAGCCGCGGCGCCGAAAGGCGAGGTGCCGGCCAATATTCTAGTGCCGGGCAAGGCCATGGGTCTTCTGGACAAGATCGGTGCCGGTGAGAAAGATATCGTCGCCGTAAAGCTCGTCGATAACCAGATTCTGATTAGCTGCGCGAATGTTGTTATCAGTTCGAACCTGGTCGAGGGCAACTTCCCGAAATACGAGGATATCATCCCGACCGATTACGACAAAAAACTGACACTTTCGACCGAAGCGGCGCTCAGCGCGGTTCGCCGGGCCTCACTGCTGACGAGCGAGGAATCGAGAGGGATTAAACTCTCGGTCGAAAAGGGGAAAATGGTCTTTTCCTGCAGGGCGCCCGAGACCGGCGATGCGCAGGTAGATATGCCCATAGATTACAAAGGCGAGCCGATTGAGATTGGCTTTAGCCCGCAATTTTTAATCGATGTTCTGAGGGTAATCAAAACGCCGGAATTTGATTTCGAGTTAGGCCAGTCGGACAGGCCGGGCCTTATAAAAAGCGGGACAAATTTTCTCTATGTCCTGATGCCGATTAACCTGGGATAGCTAATGAGGGTCGAACGGAAGCGGACTTCTTTAGTTTTATGAACAATGCGTTATGGATGAGGAAGAACGATTATTAAATGCCACCAGGTGGCGAAGATCATGGAAATCCTACAGTGCCGCCAGCCTAGGCCAGGTTGCTCAGAGGCTTATGGACGATCGGATTTCGCCGCGGCAGGCCCAATTCAGCAAGATCACCGAAGCCTGGAACCGGCTGCTGCCGGCTGAACTGTGCGGGCACTGTGAAATTGTCGATATCTCCGGCGGCCGGTTGAAAGTGCAGGCCGATTCGCCGTCTTATATGTACGAGTTGCAGATATGCAGTTCGGAGCTTCTCAAAGAACTGCAGCGGCAATGTCCGAGAGTCAGGCTCGCGAAGATCAAGGTCGTCGCTGTCTGAAGCCTGACTCGTTAGCCGTAGTTTCCGGAGCGAGAACCCCGAGAACTTCAATAGTTTATCAATGAACATAGACGATATATAAGAGAGAGGCAGAGAATTGGTATGAAGGACCATAAATATGACGCGAGCAACATAAAGATCCTCGGGGGCCTGGAGGCGGTACGCAAACGGCCGGATATGTATATCGGCGACCGCAGCAGCGCAGGACTGCATCATCTGGTCTATGAGGTGCTGGATAATTCCATCGACGAGGCATTGGCGGGGGCTTGTGATACCATCAGCGTTAAGATACACCCTGACGGCAGTTGCACCGTCGAGGATAATGGCCGGGGAATACCCGTCGAGAGACACAAGGATGCCAAAATCAGCGCTTTGGAGGTTGTGCTCACGAAGCTGCACGCCGGTGGAAAGTTTGACAGCAACAGCTACAAGGTGGCCGGCGGTCTCCACGGCGTTGGTGTCAGCGTCGTGAACGCACTGAGCGAATGGCTCGAAGCCGACGTATATCGTGACGGGAAACAGTATCATTTCGAGTGCGCCAGAGGAGTTGCGAAAGGCAGAGTCAAAGAAATCGGCGATAGCAATAAACGGGGCACAAAAATAGCTTTCAAGCCCGATGAGGATATATTCGGCGATACCGAATTTGCCTATGATACGCTGCTCAAAAGAATCCGGGAATTGGCGTATCTGAACGGCGGGCTGCGGATTTCTTTCAGAGACGACAGAAGCAAGAAAAAAGAAGTGTTCGAATTCGAGGATGGAATTAAGGCGTTCGTCAAACATCTCAATGAGGGCAAAGAAACGCTTCATAAAGATGTCGTCTATTTGGCCAGGGAAGACCTTGGGGCAATGCTGAGCTGCGAAGTGGCGATGCAGTACAACGACGGGTACACCGAAAACGTGCTGGTCTTTGCCAACAACATCCGCAATATCGACGGCGGTACGCACCTTTCGGGTTTCAGGACCGCGCTGACCAGAACAATGAATTATTATGCCAAGAGCAATAACCTGCTGAAGAACGGTCAGGGAACAACCGGAGACGACCTGCGGGAGGGCTTAACGGCGGTGGTTGCGGTAAAACTTGCCGACCCGCACTTCGAGGCTCAGACGAAGGTGCGGCTGACGAATCCGGAAGTGGGCAGTTTTGTCGAGACAACTGTTAACGAGCAGTTGGGTCTTTATCTCGAAGAGCATCCATCCGAGGCGAAACGGATTTTGAACAAGGCTATCCAGGCTGCCGCAGCAAGAGAAGCCGCCAGGAAGGCCCGGGAGCTGACCAGGCGAAAAGGAGCGCTGAGTACCGCCAACCTTCCCGGCAAGCTCTGGGACTGTGCAAGCAAGGAAAAAACAAGCACAGAAGTATTTATTGTAGAAGGCGACTCGGCCGGCGGCTCGGCGAAGGCCGGAAGGGACAGAAATATCCAGGCAATCCTGCCGTTGAAGGGTAAGATACTAAACGTGGAAAAGGCACGCCTGGAAAAGATGCTGGCACACGATGAGATTCGGACTATTATCAGCGCTTTGGGAACAGGTATCGGCACCGATGAGTTCGATTTAGGCAGATGCAGATACGGCAAGGTTATTTTGATGACCGATGCCGATATCGACGGAGCCCATATTAGAACCCTGCTGCTGACGTTTTTCTTCAGGCAGATGCAGGAGTTGTTCTACCACGATATGATTTACATCGCCCAGCCTCCCTTGTATGAGGTTAAGATTAAAGGCAAAAAGAAATCCGAGTATGTCCTCAGCGAGAACCAGATGCGCAAGCAGATGATTGCTCGCGGCCTGGAGGGCACGGAGCTTCTCATCAGGAACGGTAAGGGCAAAAAAGCAAAGAGCAGCAAGAAAAAGACCAAAGACAAAAGCGCCGGATCTTACGTGTCGGGAGAAGAGATGGCCGAGCTTGTAAAGATTCTGGCAGAGGCCGAACGCATCATAGCGGTTTTGAAAAGGCGCGGCATTAATTTCGGTGAATTCGTAAGCGCCTATTACAATCCGCCTAAAGGCGGGCTGCCGCCCTTCCGTCTCTTCACTGAGGGACAGGAGGAGATTTATTACAAAAGAGAGGAATACGAAAAGCGGATCAATGAGTTCAAAGAGCAGATGAAAGCTTTAGCCGAGGGCGAAGAGGAAGAAGCGATTGTTGCCGAAGAGCTTCATGAGGTCGACCGGATTAATCAGATAAACGAACAGCTCATAAAGCAGTTGGGCCTGGATTTGAGAGATTTCCTCCTGAAGCCTGCAAAAGCCGTCTCGGGCGAGGCTTTGCGGACCAAATTCCAGCTCGTCAACGGTGAAGACAAGTACGATATTGTCTCGCTGGGCGATATCTGTGCCGGAATCAGGCAGATTGGCGGCAAGGGAATCGAGATAAAACGCTTCAAAGGCCTGGGTGAGATGAACGCCGATCAGTTGTGGGACACGACGATGAATCCGGCGACGCGCACCCTGCTGCACGTTAAGCTCGAAGACGCCGGTGAGGCCGACCGCCTCTTTAGTATCCTAATGGGCGGGGACGTGGAAAAACGCCGGAACTTCATTCAGGATCACGCCCTCGAAGTCCAGAACCTCGACGTTTAATTACGTGCCGGTTATTGCGGACGAACACGAAAAAAGGGCCTATGCCGAATCGCCCAGTATAGGCCCCGAA